>Ga0210394_10003228_pt1 | contig 20867 bp, 16 predicted proteins | sample IncBWC12MmetaG_FD_160121 | JGI IMG/M metagenome (GOLD analysis project Ga0210394, IMG submission 160121) | Forest soil microbial communities from Barre Woods Harvard Forest LTER site, Petersham, Massachusetts, United States - Inc-BW-C-12-M | ecosystem: Environmental > Terrestrial > Soil >...
GTCCAGAAGCCGTTCTTGCGTAGCTTGGGCGCGCAGATTCGCCTCCTTCGCTCTGGCGGTAAAAAGAAAGCCGTTAAATATTGGAATCTCAACATTTGCGCCGACCGCGCCATAAGTATTGTTGAGACCGCTTGGACTCGGAGCCACGGCCAGATTTCCAAACGGAGTATCTCCCACCGCGGCCAGCGCGCGGATATTCGGAAACAACAGATCTCGTTCCGCGATTTGAAATTTCCTGGCTGCCTGGTACTGAAATTGAAGCGAGAGTATTTCCGGCCGCGCGGAAAAAGCCTGGGCAATCAGATCGTCCACATTGCCCGGCGGCGGAGTCATCGGGTTGGTGTCTTCTACAAGTTGAAACGTCTGCAGGTTCGGGAAACCGAGCACCATGGAGAGCGTAGCGAAAGCGGCATTCTCATTGTTTTGGGCGTCCAACAACAGAAGTTGCGCCTGCGCCAGGTTTACGCTGGCGAAACTGAAATCCAGCTCAGATTTCAGTTTGTTCTTGAAAAGCGCTTCCACCTGATGAGCTACGGTCTGGCGCTCATTCACCGTCTGTTGGGCGACCGTCAGCACGGCGTGAGCTTGCAGCGCGTTGTAGAAAGCTTTGCTCACAGCTAGGAGAATTTGCTCTTTAGTGGCAACGGCATTCTGGTTTTCGGCTTTGGCCGTATAGTTCGCGCTGGAGATGAGATTGGCGGTGCGGCCGAAGTCGGTAATCAGTTGCGTGACCATCAGACCGGCGGCGGCGCGTTCGTAAATAAGTGGATTGTTCAACGCGCCCGCAGTGATGCGGCTGCCAGACTGCGCGTCTACTCCGGTAAGCTCGCCGGTCGCCGTGGGCCACAGATTCGACTTCACTTCACGAGTTACCTGCTGGGAAGCAAGAGCGAGCAGCCGCGCAACCGACACCTGTGGATTATTTTTTATCGCATACGCTTCGGCTTGCTGCAGGCTCAAAGATAGCGTGCCCGGTGTCGCGGCGGAGGCCTGTGTACTTGCGGATGAGTTCGGAGCAGATTGTGTCGAACCCGGTTGCTGTGCGCCAGCCTGCGTGGAAACCGCTTGAGCCAAACTTACTTGAGACAAGGCACTTTGGGTCGAGCCGATGAATGCCGAATCACTCTGCGGCACTGGGGCCGTCGGCAAGCCCGGCGCGGGTTGCGGATGGCGCGCTTGGGCAAAACCGCTCCATTGCAGGGCCAAGAGCAATACCAGCAAAATTGCGTACTTATCCGTTTGCTTCATTTCTCAGTTGCCTTGTCGGCGGACAGCCCCTCAAATTGAAAAATCCTTCATCGTGCCGGCTCCCCGGGCAGCGCCTCCGCCGTTTGCTGCTTGCGTCGGCCATACACAAGCAAGTACGCCGCGGGCACGATGAAGATAGTTAACAGAACCGACGAAGTAAGCCCGCCGATAATGGCGCGGGCCATCGGGGTGTACTGCTCAGCACCAGTTCCTAGTTTGAGTGCCATCGGAATCATGCCGATAATGGTCGCCAGCGATGTCATCAAAATTGGACGCAGACGCACGCGGCACGCAGTAATAACCGCGTCCTCCGGCGATAAACCTTGTTTTTCCAGATTGTGAGCAAAGTCGACAATCAAGATGCTGTTGGAATCGGCGATGCCCACCAGCATCAGCACTCCCATCAGCGACATAACATTCAACGTGCTGTGCGTGAGCGGAAGAATTATGAGCACACCGACGAATCCCATCGGGATCGCCAGCATGATCAGGAACGGATCGATGAAAGATTTAAATTGCGCCGTCAGAATCAGAAATAGCAGCAGAAAAGAAATCAGAAAGCCCAGGGCAAAGCTTTTGAACGACGCTTCCATGCCTTGCACCATCCCGCGCAGATTGACGCGGACGTTGCCTGGGATACGGGTTTTCGCGAGAATGTCGCGGATGGAGCTGGTAACGCGGCCTAAATCTTCTCCGGTGGGAGTGACGTAGACGTCCACAGCGCGCTGAATCTGATAGTGGTCGACTTCGGTGGGCGACTGAACCTGTTTCACATTCACAACATTGTTGAGCACCGTAATCGGTCTGCCCTGGCCGCCGCAAGCCCATTTGGGCGTGCTGCCTCCGGCCTTGGCTGCATCGGTTGGGCCGCAGCTTATTCCGCTCAGGTCGTTGGGATCGCGCAAGGGAATCTGTCCCAGGTCAGCCATGTCGTGAATGGCTGGTTGTCCGTGTTCGAAGAATTGTACGGTCAGGTAATAATCGTTGCCGCTCTTGCGATCGACCCAGTAGTTCGGCGCGATCATGTAATTGGAATTAAGCGCGGTGATCACGTTGTCCACTACGTCTCTTTGTGTAAGGTGCAGTTCGCCCGCATGTACGCGGTCCACATCCAGGCGCAGCGTCGGATAATTCATGTCCTGCGGTATATAAACCTGGCCGACTCCCGGCAGTTGCCGGATTTGCGTGGCCAGGTTTTGCCCGATGTTGTAAATCTGCGTCAGATCCGGGCTGCTCACTTGCACATCGATGGGCGCGGGCATACCGGCATTTAAAATCGCATCCACCATGGAGCCGCTGGAAAAGAACGTTCGAATATCGGGAAACTTTTTCGCCATATCGCTCTGAACCCGGTCCATGTATTCGAAACTGCTCAGCCGGTGATGTTCGTTCAATTGCACCTGGACGGTCGCGGTATAGGGGCCGGCGTTGGTCGTGTACAGGGAGGAGAAATCTGGAACCACGCCAATATTGGACACGATCAGCTTCAGATCTTTCGGCTCTACTGCGTGCCGGATCAAGTCTTCAACTTTGGCGATGTACTGGTCGGTGACTTCAATACGCGTCCCGGTGGGAACTTTGAGATTAATACTGAACTGGCCCGCATCAGTTTTTGGAAAGAGCGCCAAGCCGAGCAAGGGATAAATTGCCAAGCTGACAAGGAACACGCCGCTTAAAACCAGCACGGTCAAACCCGGACGTACCAGTGCCCGCCTGACGCTGCGCTCGTAAAAATCCAAAATCTTATTGAACATCCGATTGAAGCCGGCGTTGAATCTGTCCATCCACGACTGGCTCACCGTCTTCTCCGGCTCAATCTCATATCCTTTATGTTCATGCTCGGCCGCGTGTGGCACAGCTTTCAAGAACCGTGAGCAGAACAGAGGAATGACCGTCATGGCTACGACAAACGAGGCGAGCAAGGAAAGACAGAACGCCAAAGCCAAGGCGGAGAAAAGAAACTTCGAAACGCCGTACAGGAAAACCACAGGAAAGAAATCGACAACGTCCACCAAAGTAGCGGCGAGTACTGCGAGGTTCACCTCCGCTCCGCCAACTTCGGCGGCAACCATGGGAGCGGCCCCCATTTCCAGATGCCGATAAATATTTTCCAGCGAGATGACCGAGTTGTCGATCACGCGCGAAAAGGCCAGCGCCATCCCGCCCAGAACCATTGTGTTGACCGTGCCGCCCATCAAGGCCAGCACCACAAAGGCGGCCAGCGCAGATAAAGGAATGGACAAGAGCACGGCCGAAGTAGCGCGAAAACTTCCCAGGAAAATCAGGATCATCAGGCTGGTCAGGACCAGCCCCATAAAGCCTTCGTGCAGTACGGTGTCAATCGCTTCCTTCACATAGACCGACTGGTCGAACACGATGCTCGTGACCATCTGCTTGGGAATGTCGTACAGATGTTTGGTCAGTTCGCGCAAACCATCGACCACGGCGATAGTATTGGTGTCGCCGCCCTGCTTCATGATCGGGATGTAGACAGATTTCTGCCCATCAATTCGTACGATGTTGGTTTGAATCTGGTGAGAGTCTTCTGCTTTTCCAACGTCGTTTACCGTGACCCAGGAATGTCCTTTCACCTTGATGGGAAGCTGGCCCAACTCGTCCATGTTGTCGACCAGGCTGTTCGAGTAAACGAAGTAATCGAATGGACCCATCTTCACGTCGCCGGCGGGAAGAATGAGATTGGAGTTGTTGACCGCATCTACCACGTCCATCGGGCTCAACTGGCGCGACAGCAATTTGTATGGATCAACGTAGACCATGATTTGGCGATAGGTTCCGCCAAATACGCCTGGGATCTCAGCTCCGGGTACGCTCGCAATCTGGTTGCGAATCTGAAACTGCGCATAATCGTGAAGCTGAGTTTCGTTAAGGCCCTCACCTTTCACCGTGACCAGCGCAACTGGCAAACTGGAGGCATCGAATTTCAAAACGACCGGAGGCAGCGTTCCTGGCGGTAACCGCTTCAAATCTGCGAGAGCCAGGTTCGACAATTCAGTTACATCGGCATCGGGACTCGTGCTCGGTTGAAAGTACACGCGGATAATGCTCACGCCCAGCAGCGATCGCGACTCCATGTGATCGACCCCCGCAGCCAGGGTGAAGAAACGTTCGAGCGGATCGGTGATGTCAGTCTCAATGTCTTGTGGAGGCATGCCCGAATAGAAAGTGGCGACCACAACTTCCGGAAGATTGATGGGCGGAAATAAATCCACCGGCATGCGCGAGATGCTGGTTACGCCAATCACCAGCAGCACCAAACAGATCACGATAATGAAGTACGGATTACGAATTGAAAATCCTGGCATAAACCTTTCCAAACTAGCTGCTACTGCGTGTTCTGCTCCTGGTACTGCATCACCGTCATGAGCTGCGGGCGCACTTTCTGGCCAGCTTTCAATCCGCTGCGGTCGCTAACCACGACTTGTTCCCCTGGGTTTAATCCGGAAATGATTTCCGCGTCGCTCGCCGTTTCCAGCCCAACCTGTACCGGGCGCTCTTCCAGCACTCCATTCGCATTCACCACGAACACCGTTGTCTTATTGCCCACGTGATTGATAGCCTGCACCGGGACAGTCGGAACGTCCTCTTTCTGATCGAGCATCACCTCGGCCTCGGCGTAAAGCCCCGGCATCAGTACCCGCTCGGGATTCGGCACATCCACTTCGGTGTGCATGGTGCGCGTGTCTTCCCGCACATCCACGGAGAAGCGCGCGACTTTCCCGGGAAACGTGTGGTTCAGCGAGGGCACGCGAACATCCACGTGATCGCCAACACGAATGTAGCGGACGTAAGATTCTGGAACCGGAATAACCAGCCGGAAAAGATCGTCTTCAGACAGTCTTACGATCGGCATCGCCTGCGTGCTCGAACTGGTCCCCGCCTGCACCAGCGTGCCCAGGTTCGCATAGCGCTCGGTTACTACTCCGGAGAATGGTGCGGTGATTTTCGCATAGTCATAGAGCGACTGGTCGTGAATCAGTTTCGCTTTTGCCGCCCCCAATTGGCTCTCCGCCGCATCCAGCGCGGCTTTCCCGGCATCCACTTGCGACGCCGCAGCCAGGTCTTTGCTCTGCGCATCATCCACTTCCTGCTGCGCCACAATGCCCGGCTGAGTCTGAAAGACTCCATTCAATCGCGTGTACTGAAGATGAAGCGCGTTATATTGCGCGTTATAGCGTTTCACTTCGTTGTCGGCGCGGCCGACCTGGTTCATTGCGTTCTTGATCTCGGCTTCATCTTCCTGCAATTGCGCCTGCAATTCTGGAATCTCCAGCGTCGCCATCACCTGGCCCGTTTTCACGTGAGTTCCATAGTCGACATTCAACTTCTGCACGTACCCCGCTTCCTTCGCATACACGTCGATCTCCTGAAAAGGTACGAGCTCTGACGACAAAGTAACTTGCCGGCCCACATTTTTTTTCACTACATACGTGACTCCTACCGTCACTGCGTGCTCGGCATCCGCTTCGACTTTCCCATTGCGTCCGCTACTGCATGACGACAGCCCGAGCGCCAGCGCAAAGGAAAGTCCAAGCGCCGCGTAACCAGCGCGAGACATCAATAACCGCCTACGATTTGCCAAAGTAGGCGTGAACCTCCAAGCCCCTACCGCTCTCCAGTTGACATTCATACTCAATCAGAGTCTCCCTGGTTCCAATCCTTTGAGAAGCTGCCGCAACTTGTCTACGGAGAATTCCGGCGAGCGACAAAATTCGATGACCTTTCTCTCCGCCTGCAGCAAGCTGGCCGCAGCCGCTGGAATTTCTGCTGCAATCTCTTTGGGGACGGTCAATATCCCGTGGCGGTCTCCGTGCAACAGATCACCCGGATGCACCTCCAGGCCGCCCACCTTGACCTGCGATCCGTATTCGAAGATATGGGCATAAGCGTGGGACACGGCGACATTTCCCGCAAACAGCTGCAATCCAATATCTTTTATGCGCGGCAGCTGCCGTACCGCGCCGTCGGTCACGTATCCCACGCAACCCAGTGCTCTCAGGATTGCAGCATGCATGTCCCCGATAAAAGCTCCCAATCCCGGAGGCTTGTCCACGTCTTCCAAAACCACAATCCGTGGCGCCGGGACCTGCAGAATACTGTTCCACCAGTCCGTGCGATCGTAATAAATCCGGCCGGCGATCGGAGGTTCACCGCTACGCATTTGCGCCGTGGCTGCGTAGCCAACCATGGGAGGGAAGTCTTCGAACATGCAGCGCACACGGGAGTCGGCAAAACCTGTGTTGCGCAGCCTGAGCTCGAAGGTTTCAATCGCATTTGAAACCGTGCAGGTGTCTAACCGTCGCAGCGCGTCCAGTTCCGCGGCGGATACAGGCTCAAGAGCCATGCGAAGCCTTTCCCCAAATTATCGACTAATTTTTGTCCGTCCGAGATTAGTCGATTCGCTTACACCGGCATCAACCGATTTGCTTATGCCGGCTAAGAGAGAAGATCTGTCATTACGACGATCCCCGCTTAACCGACAAGCGAACAAAAAAATAAGAATTAAGCGAAGAATGCGAACGATGGAGGGGGCCTATTATTTAGGCTTTCACTGAAAACATGTTTCGGAAGTAATGGGACTGCAGGAGACAGGCTGGCTTCAATGGTGACGGGTGCGATGACGCTGAAAAAGGCAGAAGGAGACACCCAGCGGGCTGCGTCTTTGTTGAGGTGTTGCCGTTTGGGATCGACCGGCTGGTGATCAACAGATTTTACGGTCTGAGACTGAGAACTGGATGAGGCCCAGAAACGAGTCGCCACGCTGACTGTCAACGAACAGATGGCAATAACAATCAGCGCGCTTCGCCATCCGTGCGCATCAACCTTACGATTTCCAAGTATCAGCGATTGCATTGGGCCGTCGTGCATCGTCCACTTTGCCGGATTATATAACATAGTGGACGCGCGACCGATATTACCGCCGTGCGGCTTACGGGGAACCAATTCAGTTGGATACTGAACCTGAGGCTGTGGTTGCATGATTCACGCTGGCAAACTGCCAATCCGCACGGCTTTCTGATCCCAATATCTCGCCCCGTTAAGTCATTTCAGTAACAGCGCAAACTGTTCACTTTTGAACACCAGCAAAGGATGTTTCGTGTGTAGAGTAGTCTTCGAGGTTTTTCCGTGCTTGACGTCGAAACACTCCGTGCGCTGTGCAAGAGAGCGGCTGACGAGAAAGACCCTGGCAAGCTCGAAACCCTGAAAGAACGAATGAGGGTTCTGCTTGCTCAGAGTCAGAGAAAGAGTGCTGCCGCCTACCACCCGGACATTTTCGTGAATTAGAGAACCTGCAGTCCTGGTCGGTTTTAACTTGGTCAGCTCCTCCCGCGAAACTCGATAATCCTCCGGCGATCGCGTTTCGAGGGTCTTCCCGCAGGTAGCTCTTCGAATTGCTTCATCGCCTTACGCTCCGCTGCCGCCTTCTGGCGCAACTCCTTGCTGATTTCGGTTTCGCGATAAAGTGTTTGCGCAACCGACGCGGGACCGCGTACTTCGCTTAGCAGCAGAACTTCCACCTCAAAGTCTCCGCCATCATTAGTCACTCGTAGCAAGTCGCCAATCCGCACATTGCGCGCCGGTTTGGCAGGCTGCTCGTTGGATAGGATCCGGCCCAAATCGCAGGCTCGAGCTGCCAAAGCTCGTGTTTTGAAAAACCTCGCGGCCCAAAGCCATTTGTCGATTCGTACCGAGGTCATGCTCTAACTTCCTTCCGCATCGCGATTTAGGTCAGTAGCACTAAAATCGCTCCGATGCGCATCCAATTATCTGAGGCCGGTATGCTTGAATCCGGATACTTACGTAACTCTCAGTACGGTTACCTTTCGGTCGAGTCTGGGACTTGCCTCTCGTGCTCTAATATAAAGGGGAGTGAGCCATGCTTCGCAAAATAGGGTATGATCTCTTGGTGCGGCTGGTGAATAGAGCCATAGGCGCGGGTCTTGCGTCGGTGCTGTTAGGGTTGGGCTTTGTCGCTTTGACGCTGACTGCGACCGCGGGAGCCCAGATCAATGGCATGCCTGCCTCGGTCACTTCGCCCGGATTTGGCGGCCGTCAGGTCAATGGCGTACCGCCCAGCGTTACCTCTCTCGGGCCACGCGGCTACACTCCGGCTCACCCCACGTGCTGCTTCCGTGGTGTTACCCCCCAAACCCCTCATACCAACCCAGACTTTCATCATCATCCACGCAACGCGCCTCTGGCGTGGGGCGGGGTTTATGCAGGACCGTATTACGGATATTACGATTCTGGCGACGATGTAGCCAGCGATTCACCAGCCGACCAATACAATGGCGGCCCCACAATTTTTGACCGGCGCGGTTCGGGCGCGGCTCCGCCTGCTTCGGCGTCTTATCCTGCGCGTCCGAGCAGCTATAACGCGCAAGGCCAACCCACGGACCCAGCGGGGCAAGATGACAGCGCATCAGCTTCCGATCAGCCTCAAACCGTGCTGGTTTTCAAGGATGGCCATCAAGTCGAAGTGGCGAATTATGCAATTGTAGGAAGCACGCTGTATGACTTGAGCTCCGGACATCGCCAGAAAATTGCGCTCTCCGATCTCGATCTCAGCGCCACATCGAAGCAGAACGACGATCGCGGAATTGATTTCGAAGTTCCGACGACCTCCCAGGCGAATTAGCGTATGTCCAGGCGATTGCTAATCGCGCTGATCTCCGCAGTGCTGACGTTTCTTGCGCCGTCAGCGTTGGCGCAGCGCGGCGGCGGACACTCTGGTTTCGGGCATGGCGTCAATGAATCATTTGGCGGACGGCCGTTTTCTCGCTCGCAGGGCCGCGGCGCAATTTTCCTCGGTGATCCCTTCTACGCCGACTATCCACTTGCACCGGTGACAATCCCGCCGCAGTACGTGGTAACCCAGCCGACGACAAATATCGAAGCTGCGCCAGAACCGAAATCCGAACCGTTAATGATTGAGCTCCAGGGAAATCGGTACGTTCGGTTCGGAGGGACACAGAAATCCGCTGATCGAGGAATAAATTCCGCGCCCGACTACGCTGAAGCCCAGGCAAACTCTTCATCGGTTCCGCAACGCCCATCACAACACGAACTGCCGCCGACTGTGCTGATCTTTCGCGACGGCCATCGCGAACAGATTCCCGAATACGCAATCGTTGGCAGCACACTCTACGCCACAGGAAATTATTGGCAAAGCGGCCAGTGGACCAAAAACGTTCAACTCTCTGCACTCGACATCCCCGCGACTATCCAAGCCAATCACGCCAGCGGCGTAAACTTCATGCTGCCATCCGCCCCAAACGAAGTCGTCACCAGACCGTAAGCATTAACCCACTGAATAGGGATACCCTAGCAGGCCGTGTCTAGAATCATTTCACGGCTGATCTTCAAGAATCCGTGCGGGCCACTGTTCCGACCTCTGAGGGACTCGCTACTTTTTGTATACTCGCACAATCAAGTCGAGATCGGGGGCGACACCAGCTTTCAAATACTTGGCTAGAAATTCCTCGACCAAGGATCGGGTATAGGTGCTCGTAATCAAGGCCCGTTCAAATGCACTGTCGTCCGGTTTCAGGTCACGCGTGAACCTGCTCGAAAGGAGATCCGCGTCGATAAAGCTCATGTGATCGGCCCCGGTCACCACCACGTAGTAGGTATTGGATTCGCTGCCGACGTACTCACGAGCTCGGGTTTCACCCGAAGCGTGCTCTTCGGTAGCAAGAAACAGAAACGGCTTGTGCACTGGAATGGGCCGAACGTCCCCGTTCATGCCGGGATAGGTAGAGCCGTCAAGGTTGACACCGGCCAGAATACGAGGCTCCTGCTGCGTGGCCAGTGCTGCAGTCGTGCCACCCATCGAGTGGCCCACGATTCCAATCTTTGATAGATCCAGCTGGCCGTGCCAGAAATGATCATGCGAATTCATTTCCTGGAGCTGGTCGAGAACGAATCGCACGTCTGCCACCAAGACCTCATCCGCGAACTTACCGATGGCCACGCCTTGGGTTCGTCGATCGGCTTCAGCGGGCCAGTAGGGCGTGAATTTTAGTTCATGTCCGTCCGGGAACACCGAAATCAGTGAGTCAGGGGGGTGATTGGTGGCAACCACGATGAAACCTTTACTCGCCAGCCCCTCAGCCAGAACTGTGTAGATGGCCGGCACGACACTGGAGCCGTGTTCCACAAGGACAATTGGGAAAGGGCCGCCCTTAGCGATGGGTGCCTGGAGTCTGGCATGCGTGCGCACGAGGCGTTGGAAACCCTGTTGCAGTTTCCACTCTTCGGCCAGCGCATTCGCAGTCTTTTTGTCCATGTAGGGCGCCAGTGCGGACGTACCTTCCACTGCCGGATACCATATCGTGACTAGCAGATCCCGGTTCCGGTGCGGGTCTGTCAACACTACGGTTCCGGTGCCTACGGGGTGGCAGCCATTGGGTTGGGGAAGCTCAAATCCTGCTTGGCCTGGATTGGAGGCCTGGGAGGGCAAAGTGAGTACAACCAGCACGAAAAAGGAAAAAAGAAATCCAGCTTTGCTGATCATTGGCTTCTTGCTCCCGGTGGCGACGATGGAGACCCCTTTTCTAAGACGCACAGGTGCCAAGTTCGTGAGCGCTACCCCGACCCCTGACACCCCGCACCACAACCTGCGGCGATCCATGCCGATTACCATGACATTCCTTCAATCCCCTGAAGGCCAGTTTGTGCAAGAAAATAGAGCGGTCGGACCGCGGCCAACTCAATCTCCCCGAAGCAGATGCCACGCCTCCTTGTAAGCAGCATGTTTAGAAGTCGGCAGGTCGGGAGAAAATATTAGAGTAGCCGTTCCCGTTTTCTCCAAAGGAACGATGTACCAGATATCTCTAGGAAGCAGATACGCCGCAAGTCGTCACCAGACCGTAGCGTCATTAACTCGGTACCGGGAAAACAATCGAGGCTTTTCGGTTGGGAATGAAACCCTTAGCCACTCCCCGTCACTATCTAACAGAGGCCTTTTTCTTGTGACTGTAGCTGCCTTGTGGGAAGAGAGTCGATCTCATAAGATTGGTGCCATGTCAGCCCTTACGATCACGATCGGGCAGACGCTGGGACATTACCGCATCCTTGAGAAAATTGGAGCTGGGGGGATGGGTACGGTTTATCGTGCTCACGACGAGCGGTTGCATCGCGACGTCGCTTTCAAAGTCTTGCCTCCGAGTGGGCTGGCGAGTGATGCAGCTCGGAAACGTTTCCGTACAGAGGCGTTGGCCCTCTCTCGCCTGAACCATCCCAATATCGCTACTGTTCATGACTTCGACTTCGACGCTGGGGTTGATTTCCTGGTCATGGAGTTGGTCACGGGTATCACCCTGGCCTCGAAGCTCGCCGGCGGAGCTCTTTCAGAGGAAGAAGTCTTGCAGTTTGGCCAGCAGATCGCACTGGCCCTCGAGCACGCTCACAGTTACGGAGTCCTTCATCGCGATCTGAAGCCAGGGAACCTGATCATTCGCACTGATGGTCAGCTTAAGGTGGTGGATTTCGGCCTTGCCAAACTACTGACGATTGATGAATCCGCTCTAACCGAAACGTTGACGGCCGCACACAGCCTGGCCGGTACGGTTCCTTACATGTCGCCCGAGCAGCTGCGCGGAAAACGTCCCGACTGCCGAAGTGATATTTATTCAGCCGGCGCGGTGCTTTACGAGATGGCTACCGGGCGGCGTCCTTTTCAAGGAAAAGTCCTGACCGCCATCTCGGAGGCCATACTGCACACCAACCCGGTCTCCCCGCGCCAATTGAATCCGAAAATTTCATCCGCCCTCGAATCGGTCATTTTGAAATGTCTGCAAAAGGACCCGGCAGCCCGTTATCAGACAGCTCGAGAGTTGTCCGACGACCTTCAACGGTTGCGAACCGCCAGCGCCGACATAAGTGCTGGGTGGAAGGCGCCCAAGGTGCGCGCTCACTGGGTGTCCATTGCCTCGGTGATGGCGATATTGTTGGCGACGGCGGCTATTTCCTTTTTTGTGGTCCGCGCCAGGCACGCTCGCGCGACGAGTCAAATTCCCGGCATCACGTCTTTGGTGGTGCTACCGCTGGAAAATCTGTCGCATGATCCTGAGCAGGAGTACTTCGCGGATGGGATGACTGACGAGCTCACAACTGAGTTGGCCCACATCAGCGCGTTGCGGGTTGTCTCCCGCACTTCTGCCATGCGCTACAAGAGGACTACCAAGACCCTGCCGCAAATTGCGCGAGAGTTGCACGTCGACGGTGTGATCGACGGTTCGGTGTTGCGTTCGGATGGGTCTGTCCGTATCAACACCCAATTAGTGCAGGCGCAAGCCGACAAGCAACTGTGGGCGCACAGTTATCAACGCGAGTTGAAGGATGTTCTGCAATTGCAAGGTGCACTGGCGCACGATATCGCGGAGCAGATCAAAATCAACGTCACCCCTCAGGAGCAACTGCGTTTAGCAGCCGCGCGAACCGTCGATCCGGGCGCCCATGAGGCCTATCTCAAGGGTCTCTACCACTGGAACAAGGGGACCGAAGAGAATTACCGAGACGCCAGGAATGACTTCGAGGAGGCCATTGCGCTTGATCCCAACTACGCTCCGGCCTATGCGGGGTTAGCGGACTATTTTTGGGCCACGGACGAATTGCCGCCGCGCTCGGCAATGCCACGGGCCAGCGAAAACGCTCTAAAAGCACTGGCGCTCGACGACGGCTTAGCCGACGCCCACAAAACATTAGCGATTATCAAATTCTATGGCGATTGGGATTGGGTAGCTGCGGAGAAAGAGTTCCAGCGCGCGCTGGCATTGAACCCAAGCTATTCTGAAGGCCATCGCATGTATTCCGTATATCTGTCGGCAGTGGGGCGGGCGGAGGATGCGTTCGGGGAGATACAAATCGCTCAGCAACTGGATCCACTCTCTCTTTCAACTAGCGTGACCGCGGGGTGGACATCTTATTACGCGCGTCAATATGATCGCGCCCTGCAACAATGCCGAGCCGTGCTTGAACTAGACCCCAATTGGAGTTCGGCTCACGAATGTCTTGGCGATGCTTACACAGCGAAGGGAAATTTCACGCAGGCGATCGCAGAGTGCCAACAGGCAGCAGCCGGTTCTGGTGACGATCCGGTGCGTCTTGCCGGATTGGCGCGCAGTTACGCGCTGGCAGGAAAGGAAGCGGATGCTCGTAAGATACTTGCCCAGATGAATAAGGTTTCAAAAACTGAATACATAGCGCCGTATTTCTTCGCCATCATCGAGGGCGCACTGGGAGACAAAGATCAGGCGTTCGCCTGGCTGGAAAAGGGATTCAACGGACGCGATCCTTATCTCGCCAGACTGAGAGTTGACGTTGCCATGGATCCATTGCGGTCGGATGCGCGCTTTAAGATGTTAATGCGACGCATGGGCCTCGCGAATTAAGGTTGATCCGTCGCCCGCGAAACTGCAAGTTTCTAGTTTCTCTAAGTAAAACAGGGTACTTCGATCACAACCGCATTGCTCGCCCTGCCGTGAACCACTATGAAATCCCAGAAAGGTTGCTTACAGGCCGGTCCAGGTGGGACTTGAACCCGGTTAATAATGGCATTTACGTCTTTCCTGAAAATTTTGTTGTGGTTGTCGTTCAGAAATTTGCGCAGCGCTGTATTGTCTTCTGCCAGGGTCTTCGCGGCAGGAGTTAGGGCTCGCAGGATCGCGACCTCCGTATATTCGTGGGCGGCATCGTTAAGTTGCCAAGCCCTGAGCACGTCAAGCGATTCCCCGCCGATCGGGGTTTTGATCCAAACGGGAGCGGTCAGCTTTTTCTTGGTCTTTTTCTTGGTCTTCATGACAATCTCCCCCATTGTTACGCTGCGTTTCTATACCTTTTGGTACCCTGAGTCAAATGCGTGTCAGGATCGGTGACGTCCTTCCGCGGAATTCACGCGGTCGGGTGGCCCATCCTAACGTCGTGTGGAGCGCGACGCAACCACGAGGGTCAGGCCTAACGCGCAAAGATGATGCCGATAACCGTCCCTTGACTTTCATCACACAGGATTGTATTCGTTCCTGCAACCGCGGCTAGCTTCCGGTAGAGCGGGCAAACGAGGTGTCCGCCGCTACGTGATCTTTTTTGGTTCTTGAGAATACAAGTTTCTCCTAACAGACTTGTTCAAACCAATATGGTATAAGTGGTTTTCTAAGCCCGGAGGGAGTCATGATCTGGGACAAAAAGAAAGCTGGATGGAACTGTGCGAGTTGGCCTCGCAGGAAAAAGACCCGGCGAAGCTGATGACTTTGATTGGAGAGATTACCCGCCTGTTGGAATCGAAAGAACAAAGCGTGAAGAAAGTTCCAGGTTCGATGGGAGAGAATCCTACTAAGAAAGCAAGCTAGCGGATCAGCAACTGTTCGATACAGTTCACACAGTATTGTGCGCCCGGAAGCGGCGCGCTATTTTCGAATTACGGTTCGCGATGAACCTCAGCGGTCATGGGTTAGCAGTTGAACTGGTGTTCGACATTCAGACCCTCAAGACCGCTTCCTGAGAAGATCCCCGCGCGTTCTCAGGAACTGTTATTCCATCGAAAGCCTAAGCCGGACCTGAAACAGCAACCTCACCCATCCCAAAAACACCTGCTGGCGTGGTATAATTAAAAGTATCCTAACAGCCATTAAGTTACTGTGGATACAACAGTTTACCGCATAGCGGTGAGCTCACAACGAGAACTGAAAGCTGACAGCCAAGAACAAAGAATTTACCTATGCCTGACGATCAGAATCCCGAACTTCCATTGACTCCACCGCCACCCGGCGAGGGCGGCAATCCCGGTGCGCTCAATATTCAACCAGTCAATATCGAAGAAGAAATGAGGAGATCGTACCTCGACTATTCGATGTCGGTGATTATTGGGCGCGCGTTGCCTGATGTGCGCGACGGGCTGAAGCCCGTGCATCGCCGCATTCTTTACACCATGCAGCAGATGGGCCTCGCGCCTAATCGCTCTACGCGCAAGTGCGCGAGAATCGTCGGCGAGGTCATGGGCAAGTACCATCCGCATGGCAATCTTGCGGTTTACGATGCGTTGGTGCGGCTGGCGCAGCCGTTTGCCATGCGCTATCCGCTGGTCGACGGGCAAGGAAATTTTGGCTCGGTCGACGGAGATCCGCCAGCGGCTGACCGGTACACCGAAGCGCGCCTCACGCGTGTAGCTTCCGCTCTGCTTGAAGATCTTGATAAAGAGACGGTCGACTTCCGTCCGAATTACGACGGCAACGAAATCGAGCCCGACGTTTTACCGACGCGCATTCCGAATCTGTTGGTCAACGGCTCTGACGGAATCGCTGTGGGAATGGCGACGAAAATTCCGCCGCACAATCTTACTGAAATTGTGGATGCCACGATTACGCTGGTGAACAATCCTCACACTCAGCTCGCCGAAATTTTGCAAATCGTAAAGGGACCAGACTTCCCCACGGCAGGAATCATTCACGGCAAGAGCGGCATCCTCGAAGCCTACAAACACGGCCGGGGCCGCTTCATGATGCGCGCCAAAGCCGCCATCGAAACTTTCAATAAAGATCGGCAGGCTATTGTCGTAACTGAAATTCCGTATCAGGTGAACAAAGCGCGGCTGATCGAACGCATCGCGCAGCTGGTGAACGAGAAGATCATCGACGATATTTCTGATATTCGCGACGAAAGCGATCGCGACGGCATGCGCATCGTGGTCGAGCTCAAGCGTGGCGGCGAACCGCAAATCGTACTCAACCAGCTTTTCAAGCACACCTCGATGCAAGAAGGTTTCAGCATGATCTTTTTGGCTGTCGTAAATGGACAGCCGAAAGAGCTTGGACTTATTCAAGCGATCCAACTTTTTATTGATCACCGGGTCGATGTCGTTCGGCGGCGTACTGCTTATTTGCTGGCGAAAGCGAAGGATCGCGAGCACATTCTCGAAGGCTATCTCACCGCGCTCGATCATCTGGACAACGTGATAACCATCATTCGCGCCAGCGCGAACCGTGCCGACGCGCGTGAAAACCTGATCACCTACTTCGGCGGCAAGAAGATCGACATCAACACGACTGGTCGCGCGCCCAAGCTCGATCCTGAAAAACCGTTCACTGGAATTCAGGCCGATGCCATTCTTGAATTGCAATTGCATCGGCTGACGCGGCTGTCGATTGATGAAATCAACAAGGAACTGAAGTCGACACGCGACAACATCGCCGATTACGAATCGATTTTAGGTTCTGAGAAAAAGCTGCGCAGCGTGATCGTGAAAGAGCTGGAAGAAGTTAAAAAGCTCTACGGCGACGAACGCCGCACCATCATCGAAGACGAAGCTGCCGAAATTCATCTCGAAGATCTGATCGCCGACGAGCAGATGGCGGTCACCGTAAGCCACTCCGGCTACATGAAGCGCACCGCGATTTCGACTTATCGCAATCAGCGCCGCGGAGGCCAGGGCCGCATGGGCATGAAGACGCGCGACGAGGATTTCGTCGAGCATCTTTTCATCGCCTCGACGCATGCCTACATTCTCATCTTCACCAACACTGGACGCGTCTACTGGCTGAAGGTTTACGAAATCCCTGACGTGGGCGCGGCCGGCAAGGGCAAACACGTCGGCAGCCTGGTGTCGCTGCAACCTGGGGAGACGGTGCGCACCATGCTCGCCGTGCGCAATCTTGAGGAAGAAGGCAAGTACGTTTTCTTCGCCACGCACAATGGCACGGTCAAAAAGACCGACCTGAAAGATTTCTGCCACGTGCGCAACGGAGGCATTATCGCCATCAACATCGAGAAGGGAGACGAACTCGTAGCCGCCCGCCTGACCGATGGCGTGCAGATCGTTTTCCTCGCGTCGCATGACGGCCAAGCCATCCGCTTCGAAGAAACCGACGTCCGCTCCATGGGCCGCAATGCCACCGGAGTGCGCGGCATGAATCTCGGAGAAAAAGATTACATCGTAGGCATGGCGACAACGGCAAAGCCGGGCGCAGAACCGCTAGCCAAGCCGAGTGTGGTCGCGGCTGACGCGCCTGTTCCGTCAACCGACGTGGTTGAAGACGTCGGCAAGAAAGGCTCGCTCATTCTCTCCGTCACCGAAAACGGATACGGCAAGCGCACCGCCGCCGACGAATATCGCCTGACCAACCGCGGCGGCAAAGGCGTAATCAACGTAAAAACCACCGAACGCAACGGCAAAGTCGTAGGCATCGCCCAGGTCACCGAAGACGCCGAGGTCATGCTGATCAGCCAGTACGGCAAAATCATCCGCATTGAATCCAAATTCATCCGCGAATCAGGACGGTCGGCGCAAGGCGTGCGCCTGCTGAATATCGAGGCGGGAGATCGCGTGGCGGCAGCGGTGGTGATTCCGCCAGAAGAAGAGCCGACTAATGGGGGGACGCTGATTCAGTAGCTCGCTTCAGGCAGAGGCGGACGCCCCCGTCCGCCCAGTCGAGTGAAACTCGACAGCAAGGCTTGCGCTATAATCTCGGACGATCCCCTTCCCCCGAAGGGAGTTGCACCACAATCTCCGTTCTTGCTCACAGGTACGGGGATTTTCCTGTGATTTATCTGCCTCGCCGACGAACTTGCTTCAGCGTAGATGAAGACAAGAGTTCAGCCTTGCAGTCAGGCGATATCGCTGGGGTGAGCGCCTAACTCGATCCATATGCAGCGCATCCGCAAGCTCGTTGTCGAACATCTGTGGTGGCTAGTGCTTGTAGTGGCGGTTGCCATGCTGGCAGTACACAGCTTCGGGCTTCAGCGAGTCGTTGTTGACACCACATCCCTCGTACTGCTAGTGCTGGTTCTCATCAGCCCGTTTGTGGCAGCCATCAAGAAGATCAAAATCGGTGACTTCGAGGCCGAGATCGAACCGGAGGAAGTCAAGCGCGTGGCCCGACAAGCTGAAGAGTCCTTGCCCGCGCCTGCACCCAGCGACACGCCGACAGCCGAGATTGGTCAAACCGCCACAGCCGTCAAGGCCCTCGCTGATACCGATCCCACAGTTGCGCTCGCAAAGCTCCGCATCGAGCTCGAGACGAGGCTTCGCCGGCTTTACAATCGGATCAACTCAGATGTTTCCCAGCAAAGGCGAGCGATGCCACTCGCTTACGTCATTAGGGAGTTGACGGCCGCCGAGATATTCACGTCGCAATTCGGCTCCTCTCTCCGTGAGGTTATCGCGATTTGCAACCGCGCGATTCATGGCGAGGACATTCGCGATGTTGACGCTAGGCAAATCGTAGATGCGGGAATTGATCTTCTGCTAGCTCTTCAGCGGGAGATCCGGGACCATGCGGCCACGCATCCGGTGGAAGCATCCGTCATAACGCCCGCTGAACGAGACGAGTTGCAGACGGGAAGGTATCGCCTGACCACAATCGTTCCGTTCGGTGGTAGGCCGGAACGGCGGGTGTACCTGTTAACGCAGAACGAACTCGACACATTTTTCGATTCCTACTCGGACCTCGGCGAGTTCGCCGTGGGCTTGGAGAAGATCACTTGACGACTTTTTGTGTGAGGCGCAATGATCGCTAGCGACCAGATCGTTCGGCAACTCGATTCGTTGCTTGCCCGATATCGCGGGGCGGTGGCGTCAGACGCAGATAACATCCCCTTCGGGCGTGTGCAAGAACTGATTACAAGTGCTCACGCCGCTATCGAGCGACTCGCCCCGCCGGAATCGCCTTATCTGACAAATTGCGCTTCCGCTATCAATGAGGCCACAAACAACCAATACCAGCTTGAGTGGTTAATGGGCATCGTCGAGGCACTGCGGCATGACTACGCGGCCGATGCGTTAACCCCGATTCAGGAACTCATCCGCGCCGAAGTTTTCGATGACTTTTTGGAGATGGCCGAGCACCTAATGGAGCTTGCGTACAAAGATCCTGCGGCGGTACTAATCGGCGGCGTACTTGAGCAGCATCTTCGAAAGCTGGCTCTTCGGGCCAGCATCGACACGGAGTCGAACGGGAAGGCAAAAAAGGCTGACACGTTGAATTCGGAGCTCGCGTCGGGCAAAGTGTACGACAAGCTCGATCAAAAGAGCGTCACATCTTGGCTGGATCTGAGAAATAAGGCCGCACATGCTGAATATTCTTCGTATTCTATGGAGCAGGTTAAGCTGCTGCTACTCGGAGTGCGCGATTTCATCCGCCGTGTTCACGCGTGAACGATCGACGGAGCAATCCGCTGGGAGCAGAGGAGGGGCGCTGTCGCTGCGTGATGGCTTGGTTTGTGGCTATATCGCTGCAAACCGAGTGCATAGATCCTTCGTTGGCAGGTCCTTCGCTTTGCGAATGACCTGCGCTTCCTCAGGATGACAGATTGAACGTCTGCTGTGAACTTTCGGGAATCGATACTGTAGCTTCCGCGAGCGTGGTTCCCCGCGATTCATTGATCGCGAATTCCCGATTCGGGAATTTGCTTGTCAATATGGCGAAATTACACGATTGGGCTTAAGTTGATGAATGCGCGGGAAAGAACACATTGACTTCATTGCGGCGTATCTGGTTCCGAGAGATATCTGGTACATCATTCCTTTGGAGAAAGCGGGTACGGATATGATTGTACTTTCGCCTGATTTGGCGACTTCTAAACATGCTGCTTACAAGGAGGCTTGGCATTTGTTGCGGGGAGATTGAGTTGATGCGGCCAGAGTCGCAGTCCCCACCCTAACGTCGAAAAGGGCGACGTTTGGATGGGGTGCGTGCGGCCGAGGAGGGACTGCGGGCCGCAAAGCCGTATGGGGAGAGCACCAGCTATGATTTTATTGTTGAGCACAAGCGAAGATTTTTGCGGGTGCAGGTGAAAGCCACCCGCAGCAAGCAGTGCAATTCTTATTACTGCCACGTCCGAAGAAGCCATCGAGCGGCATATACCAAGGCATAAAACGCAACTCCGCCCACTCGCCAAGCTCCTTGCAGAGCTTGATAGGAACTTCTCTGTCCATGTTGAATTGTCCTGGAAATAGAAGACGCGGCCAGAAAGGCCGCGTCTGAGAATTGGATGAATTCGATCTCTAAATCAATGCTAGCATTTTCCGAGGGGTGATCTCCAGCCTTAACACAAAGCCACGCCGGGTGGCCCAAAAGTCTACTTCAGGGTCAACGGCGGCGGACGGGGGCGTCCGCCCCACACTAGCGGCTGATGCGTTCTATCTGGGCCAGGGCTTTGGCTTGGCGGTGGTGGCGGATTTCCGTTACGCTGGCTGAGATTAAGGCTATGGCGCCGCCCGCCGCTGCTACCGGGAACGCGATATAGCGATACGCCATCGTCATATTGGGATGGAGTCCGCGCAGACGCGCTGTGATTACTATTCCTACGATGCCTAGCAGCAGGCTCACGGCGAACGACAGTAGGGTCATCAGAAAGGTGATCAGCAAAATCCGCGCCGGGATTACGTACCAGTGGGGCTCGGGAGCGGGATTTTTGTTTGGGGGCATTGCTGTTGATTGTAACGCCGTCGTGGCCGCCGATTTACATCTCAGAGCCGGATCAAACTAGCCGTATTGAGCGAGTGCGCTAGAATACTTGCTATGTCGCAAGCTGCACCTGCATTCACGCGTTCCCCGGACGAGGTCGTCCGGCAAAGTCCTGTCTCGCAAGCATCCAATGGAATCTGT
>Ga0210394_10003229_pt1 | contig 20861 bp, 17 predicted proteins | sample IncBWC12MmetaG_FD_160121 | JGI IMG/M metagenome (GOLD analysis project Ga0210394, IMG submission 160121) | Forest soil microbial communities from Barre Woods Harvard Forest LTER site, Petersham, Massachusetts, United States - Inc-BW-C-12-M | ecosystem: Environmental > Terrestrial > Soil >...
ACGGGCAGTGGGCCGTTCTGCGGGCTGCCGCGACCGAGGTGATGCGGCACGCCTACGTGCCTTACTCGAGGTTCCCGGTCGGCGCGGCGGCGCTGGTCGAGGATGGCCGGGTGGTCGTCGGCTGCAATGTCGAGAATGCGTCGTACGGGCTGACGCTGTGCGCCGAGTGTGGCCTGGTGTCCGCCCTGCATGCATCCGGGGGTGGGCGTCTCGTCGCGTTCGTCTGCGTAGATGGCCGTGGCATGGTGCTCATGCCGTGTGGCCGGTGCCGGCAGTTGCTGTTCGAGCACGGCGGCGGCGGGCTGCTCGTCGACACGGTGGACGGGCCTGAGCCGTTGTCGGTATTGCTGCCCCGCGCATTTGCCCCGGCGGACCTGACATGACCCCCCTCCCATGCCGGCCTCGCTACATCTGTGTCGCGTTTTCGGGCCAAAATCACGTCACAGCTATAGCGAAGGCGCAGGGGTGAGCGGGGGATTCGACGCCGTCGACGTGATCGTTGCGAAGCGGGACGGACGGAGACTGACCGACTCCCAGATCGACTGGGTGCTCGACGCCTACACTCGCGGGGCCGTTGCGGACGAGCAGATGGCCGCGCTCGCGATGGCGATCCTGCTCCGTGGCATGGACCAGGGCGAGCTCGCCCGCTGGACGGCGGCGATGATCGCGTCCGGGGAGCGGCTGGACCTGTCCGGGGTCGGGCGCCCCACCGTCGACAAGCACTCGACCGGCGGCGTAGGCGACAAGATCACGTTGCCGCTGGCGCCGCTGGTGGCCGCCTGCGGGGTTGCGGTGCCGCAGCTGTCCGGGCGTGGACTCGGGCATACCGGCGGCACGCTGGACAAGCTCGAATCGATCCCGGGCTGGCGCGCCTCGCTGTCGAACACCGAATTCCTGGCCCAGCTGGGCGAGGTCGGCGCCGTGGTCTGCGCGGCCGGCGACGGGCTGGCTCCAGCCGATCGCAAGCTGTACGCGCTGCGCGATGTGACCGGCACCGTCGAGTCGATCCCGCTGATTGCCAGTTCGATCATGAGCAAGAAGATCGCCGAGGGCTCCTCGGCGCTGGTGCTGGACGTCAAGGTCGGCACCGGGGCGTTCATGAAGAACGTCGCCGATGCCCGCCGCCTCGCCGAGACGATGGTCGAGCTGGGCACCGCGCACGGGGTCCGGACCGTCGCGCTGCTCAGCGACATGTCGACCCCGCTGGGACGCGCCGCCGGCAACGCGCTCGAGGTGGCTGAGTCGCTCGAGGTGTTGGCCGGCGGCGGACCACCGGACGTGGTCGAGCTGACGCTAGCGCTGGCCCGCGAGATGTTGGACGCGGTTGGTGCCGGTGACGTCGACCCGGCCGACGCGCTGCGCAGCGGTGCGGCGATGGACGTCTGGCGGCGGATGATTCGTGCCCAGGGCGGCGACCCGGACGCGCCGCTGCCGACCGCCGCGCACCGGGAACTGGTCACCGCGGCCGAGTCCGGCGTGCTGACCCGGCTGGACGCCTACGCCGTGGGCGTCGCCGCCTGGCGGCTGGGCGCCGGCCGGGCACGGCAGGGTGATCCGGTCGCCGCGGGTGCCGGGGTAGTGATGCTGGCAAAGCCGGGGGATCGGGTGCACGCCGGGCAGCCGCTGCGCGAGCTGCATTCCGACGATCCGGCCCGGGTCGCCCGCGCGCTGCAGGCGCTGGAGGGCGGCTACGAGATAGGTGTCGGGCCGCGGGCCCGGACCACGCCGCTGATCATCGAGCGGATCGGCTGACTACGGCTGGCCCACTGGCCCGCCGAGGGCCCGGGTGGCAGCATCGGGTGCCGTGGCCGGCCCAGTGATCGACGTGAGCGCGCTGCGCAAGTCCTACCGTGGCACGGTCGTGGTCGACGGCATCGACCTTGTGATCGAACAGGGCGAGGTGTTCGCGCTGCTGGGCCCGAGCGGTGCCGGGAAGACGACCACGGTCGAGATCTGTGAGGGCTTCCGGCGCGCTGACTCCGGCGATGTCAGGGTGCTCGGCGTGAACCCGCGGCGCGCGGGCCGGGACTGGAAGCGCCGGATCGGCATCGTCGCCCAGCACACCGCTGATTTCGCCGACCTCACCGTCACCGAGGCGATTGCCGGAATCGCCGCGCAATACGGCATGCCGCGTGCCGTCGGCGAGGTGATGGAGGCGGCCGGCCTGGTCGGGCAGCGCCACACCCGCTGCGACCGGCTGACGGCCGGATCACGACGGCGACTGGACGTGGCGCTGGGAGTCGTCGGCCGTCCGGAGCTACTGTTCCTGGACGAGCCCACCTCGGGATTCGAGCCGCAGGCGCGCCATGAACTGTGGGATCTGATTGCGGACCTGAACGCTGACGGCACCACCGTGGTGCTGACCACGCATTACCTGGACGAGGCGGAGCGGCTGGCCGACCGGGTCGGCGTGATCGCGGCCGGTCGGATTCTGGACGTCGCTACCCCGGACGAGGTCGGAGGCCGGGCGCGGGCGGCGGCACGAGTGCGATGGCAGGACGCGGACGGCCCGCACGAGGAGCAGACCACCAAGCCGACCGAACTGATCAGCCGCCTGGCGTCGCGGTTCCAGGGCGAGATACCGCATCTGGTCGTGGAACGGCCGACCCTGGAAGACGTGTATGCCCGCATGATCGAGCGGGCGAACCTGAGGCGGGCCGAGCAGTCCCGCCCAGTGGTTGCCCGCAGGGACGACGTGTGACGCGCCTAGCACCGGGCGCAGCCGCGCTGCCGGCCCCGCGGCTGCCTGGCGTGATCCGGGCCAGCTGGTCGCGGATGGCGGCCGAACTGCTGCAATTCCGGCGGTCGCGCGAGGAACTCTTCTTCACGCTAGCGCTGCCGGTGGGGATGCTGCTGCTGTTCGGCACGATATTTCGCAATGACGAGATCGGCGTTGCTGGGGCGGAGGTCTCTTTTGCGCAGTACTTCGCGGCGGGCATGATCGGGTCGTCGATCTGGTGGACCTGTTTTCACAACGCCGCGGTATACGTTCCGTTGGAACGTGACAGTGGGGCGCTCCGGCGGTTGGCCGGAACGCCGATGCCACGGGCCGCATATTTCGCTGGCAAGGCCGCCGCCGCACTCTTGATCACCATCGTCGAGACCGCGATCCTGATCACGTTGGGTGTCGTGCTCTATCACCTGCGCATGCCGGACGCCGGACGGTGGCTCACCTTCAGCTGGGTGCTGCTGCTCGGCTCGGCGGCCTGCCTGCTGTTCGGCTTCGCTGTCGCCGGATTGATCCCGGCCGGTCGGTCGGCCAGTGCCGTAGTCTCGCCGTTCGCGATCGTCTTCCAGTTCCTGTCCGGTGTGTACTTCGTTTATGGCGACATGCCCGGCTGGCTACAGGGCATCGGCGGGGTGTTCCCGCTGCGCTGGTTGACGCTGGGGATGAGGTCCGTCTTCTTGCCTGAGCACTTCCGCGAAGTCGAGCCACAGCACAGTTGGCACCAATGGCTGACGCTCATTGTGCTGGCAAGCTGGTGTGCGGGCGGGGCGGCCATCTCATACGTGACTTTCCGGTGGACGCCGACCCGTGAGCACTGATCGTTAGCGGATGGACCACTGCTGCGGCGTGTACTTCAGCCTGGCGTCGGATGCTGAGGTGTTGGCGACCAGCACCGAGCCGTCTTCGTCGACGCTCAGCCTGCTGGCGTCCCCGTTCGCGAGTTTCAGGGCGTGCTTCCAGGCCGCTGGGGATGGCCGGCGGATGGTGAGCGTCCCTGCCTGTGTCGATGACGTCATACCGGAATCGTACTTGGATGTGGCCGATGTCCGGTGTCGACCGACCGTGGAGCTGTGAAATACGTTGCCAGACCGCTCATCGGAGGCGGCGAGCGTCGACGGTGCATCGGGCTCGATAGAGCGCCAGTGTGGTTCCGGTGGTGGCAAGGCCGATGGCGAGCATGACCGCGCCGGTGAGTCGCAGGCCACCCCGGCCGCGCATGAGAGGGCAGCGAGATTATTGACGGTTCCTTCATGAGAAAGAACGAGGAGTGCGGTCGCGAACTGTGCAAATCCCGGCTGCGATGCGACCCCAGAACAGTAAAGTGGATCTAGATATGCGATCCGCAAGGACGCCACCATGAATGAGAAATATGACGGTCGGCAGTGCATTGAGCGCAAGAACGATCCCGAGGGCTTGTGCGCCTTTGTCCGTCGAGAGAACTGCAAAGGCTAATGCAACCGGTGCTACGGCGGAACCCGCACTATTAAGGTTCGATAAGAACACTCGGCGGAAACTGGCTGAGCTCATGGGTGACGCTGGATTGGAGACAGGCGGCAATACGGACAGTTCGTGACTGTAGCATCAGAATATGACGTTCGGTTCGAGTCTGGTTCGACTCACGTGGGTTGATGCTCGAGAGTCCATGTCGCGGCAGTGTCTGTCGAAGTGGAAGAACCGCTACGTTGATCGGTGCGCGGCGGACGCTTTACCGGAGGTTGCGACAGCGTGCCGCCGGCGAGACGAGCGACGCCGCCGTGGTGCGCCAGCATCACCGGGACGTGAATCGCGTCTTCGATCTTCTCGATTTCGGGCTCCGGGACTACCCGCAACGATAGCCTTCACCGCATGGCTGAACCGGTCGACTTCGAAACGATCAAACGCGCTCCCAAGGTGCTGCTGCACGATCACCTCGACGGGGGAGTGCGCCCGCAGACGGTGATCGATCTCGCGGCGGAGAGCGGCTACCAGAACCTCCCGGCCCGCGATGCGGACGCGCTCGGCGCCTGGTTCCGGGACGCGGCGGGCTCCGGCTCGCTCGAGCGCTACCTGGAGACATTCGCGCACACCGTCGCCGTGATGCAGACCCCGGCCGCGCTGACCCGGGTGGCGCGCGAGGCCGCTGAGGATCTCGCCGACGACGGGGTCGCCTACGCCGAGATCCGATGGGCGCCGGAGATCCACGTCCAGGACGGGCTATCGCTGGCGCAGGTGGTCGATGCCGTCCTTGCCGGTTTCCGGCAGGGCGAGGAAGCAGCGGGGCGGCGCGGCAAGCAGATCCGGATCGGTGCCATCGCGACGGCGATGCGGCACGCGGCCCGCTCGCTGGAGATCGCCGAGTTGACCGTCCGCTACCGCGACCAAGGCCTGGTCGGCTTCGACATCGCCGGCGCGGAGGCAGGCTTCCCGCCGACCCGGCACCTGGACGCCTTCGAGTACTTGCGCCGGGAGAACTTCCACTTCACGATCCACGCCGGCGAGGGCTTCGGGTTGCCGTCCATCTGGGAAGCGATCCAGTGGTGCGGCACCGATCGGCTCGGGCACGGCGTGCGGATCGTGGACGACATCACCGGCGACCTCAGCGGTTGCGGCCCGCTCCTGCCGGTACTCGGCCGGCTGGCCCAGTACGTGCGGGACAAGCGCATTCCGCTGGAGATGTGCCCGTCGTCCAACGTCCAGACCGGGGCGGCGTCCTCGATCGCCGAACACCCGATCGGGCTACTGCGCCGGCTGCATTTTCGGGTCACCGTCAATACCGACAACCGGCTGATGAGCGGCACCACGATGACGCGGGAGTTCGCCCTGCTGGTGGACGCATTCGGCTACGGCTGGGCTGACCTCCAATGGTTCACCCTGAACGCGATGAAGAGCGCCTTCATCGGCTTCGACGACCGGCTGGCAATCATCAACGAAGTCATCAAGCCTGGCTATGCCGCGCTGGCCGGCTGACTGTCAGCCATCCTGACGCGGACGACAGCGCACACGGCGACGGCGCCGGCAGGCAGGCAATCGCTGCCATCGGCCGGCGCCGTCGATCTGGATTACAGCCTGGCTGCCGAGGCGGGCCCCCGTTCCCGCCCCGGCGTGGCGATCAGCTCGCCGGAGCCAGGCTGTAGTCGTCGGTGGTCAGCGTGCCCAGCGAGAACAGCGACAACCCGAAGGAGATCGCTGTGGCCCCGGCGGGCACCGCCGGCGTCGTCCAGGTCGCCTGGGTCCAGGTCGAACTGGCCGCCAGCCAGGGGCTGGACGTCCAGTAGGTCCAGATACCCGCGGCCGACCGGTAGTAGAGCGCGAACTGGGTAACCGTCGACGACTCGTACCAGGCACCGATGTTGTACGTCGTGCCCGCCGTCGCGGCTGGTGCGCAGCTCGACGTGTCGAGCGTGGGCAGCAGCATGGCATCACCGTCGGTGTAGCTGCTCATGGTGATGGTCTCGGCCACTGAACCGGTGTGGCCCGGTGTGGTCTCGGCGAAGCCCGCCGTATTGGTGCCGTAGCCGTAGTTGGTCCAGCACTGTGGCAGGCCGGCGTTACCAGCCGTCTCGAGCGAGGCGTTCTGCATCGCGGTCGGCGGTGGCGGCAGTGTCGCGGCGTCGACGTCGCTGTAGTCGTCGGTGGTGAGAGTCCCGTTGGCGACGATGTTCAGGCCGAAGCTGATTCCGGTATAGCCGGCCGGCAGCGGCGGCGTCGTCCACACCGCGTGCGAGTACGTCGCAGACGGTGGGAAGTAGGGGCTTGAAGTCCAGTAGTCGAAGCCGCCGGTGGCATTGCGGTAATAGACCGCGAACTGCGTGTTGCCGGTGGACTCGTACCATGCCCCGAGTTGATAGGAATGGCCCGCGGTCGCGCCGGGCGAGCACCCGCCCGTGTCGAAGGTCGGCATCAGCTTCGAGTCGCCGGACGAATAGCCGCTCATCGTGATCATTTCGGCCACGGTGCCGGTGTGCGCGTTGGTCGTCTCGGCGTAGGTCGGCGTGTTCGTGCCGTAGTCGTAGGCACTCCAGCAGCTGGGAACGCCGGGAGTGACCGCCGTCTCCAGCGAGGAGTTGGTGATTGCACCCGCGACGGCCGGCGGAGCCGGTGCGGTGACCGGCGCCTTGACGGTGCCGCCGATTACCTGGGTAACCGTCTTCACCGAGGTGGTCAGCGTGGTCTTGATGTGGGCCGAAAGCCATGCCGCGAACTGGGCAAACAGTTCCGGCGTGATCGAGACAGTCGGATCGCAGTTGACCGAGCCCGGCTCGCAGATGTGGTGGAAGGTCAGGATGTCCCATCCGCCGCCGTGCGCCTCAGCGTTGGTGACAGTGCTCTCCAGGTTGGCCAGCGTCCAGGTTGAGTCCACCTCGTCGGGTGCCCGTAGGGCATAGGCGTTTGCCGGCGGAATGGTCTCGGCATAGAGGCCGGCCGTGCCGCCCTCCTGCGTGAACACGTCGCCCAGATTGCGGGCACTGTTGTATCCGCACTGCTTGACGATCGCCTGGACCGAGGCATTTTCAGCCGCGTACGGGTAGGCGAACGAGGTCTGCGGGAAACCCCAGGTCGTCAGCTGGTTACGGGCGTCGCAGACCTGTCGCTGTGCCTCTGCGGCGGTCTCGAGGGTGAGATCCGGGTGGTTGACGGTGTGGCCGCCGATCTCATTTCCCGCGCTGTAGATCGTGTGCAGATTGGCCAGTGTCAGGTAGTTCGGCTCGCCGATCGAACCGGTGATCGTGTAGAACGTCCCGTGCAGGCCATTGGCCTCCAGCGTGGACAGCGCGGTCAGCTGATCGGCGTTGGAGTCGTCGAATGTGAGTGACACGACGGTCGCCTTGACCGCCGGTTTCGGCAGCGTGGGAACCGGCAATATAACCGCGGCATTCGCGCTGGTCGCCACGGCGCCCAGGCTTAATGCCAGCAGCGCGACGGTCGCTCCGGCGAGTGCGATCCGCGCCCGGTGACCGAAGTTATCCGTTATCATCGCGTCCCTCCTCCGGCTTGACGTAAGCATTGTTTAATGACATCGACCTCTCCATTTCCGTCTCATCGCCAGGGGCGGGGACTCGCCTACCAGTTGTCTTGCGGGGTGACCCGTGACGGGCCTACTGCGTGCGATCTGGAATTTCGGAACTCATGTCTTGGCCGGGGTCAGGTGAGCGAGCCGATCGCTATCGGGTCGGTGGCCCGGCGGGGCGGACTGCGCCAGACGCCGGTGGACGCCGAGCGATAGCTCTGCACTAGCGCGGCCACGCCAAGCCAGGCATCCAGGATCGCCAGCAGCACGAACAGCGGGGCGAAGACGAACATCGACAGCCGGCGCTGGCCGATCGCTACAGCGGTGCTCAACACCATGTGCGGTACGGCGAGCATCAGCAGGACCAGGCCGATGCTCGGCAGCCATCCCGGCGCGGAGACGGCGGAGCCGGCCAGCCGGGCCAGTGCGATCAGCAGCTGTGCAGCCACGACCGCGACGCCCAGGAACAGCGCGGCGCTGCTCAACAGGAGCTCGGCGCACCAGAGCGTCAGCGCCACCCAGAAGCGGCCGCGATGGGCAAGCCCATGCAGCCGGACTGTCTGCCAGAAACCGAGTGCCCAGCGCGACACCTGCCGCTTGTACTCGGCCAGGTGATCTGGATCCTGGGTCAGGGCGACGGCGGCACCAGGATGGAATGCCACCCGGCCGAGGCGATGCCGATGCACCTCGAAGGTCATGTTGAAATCCTCGATGACCAGTCCGACCGGATCCATCCGCACCTTCTCCAGCACGCTGGAGCGGTACATGCTGGCAAATCCCGGCGCGATCGCGACGACATCGGCGTGCCGAGCCGCCTGGCCGTACTTCAGCAACCGCTGCATGAGAACGTAGGCGCGTTCGCGGTGGGCGACGACGATCCGTTCGTGCAGCCCGCTCCGCGGCAGATCCCACTGGGTAGCTGCCCGCCCGGCTACACAGGCCACCGTCGGATCGGCGAACAAGGGCAGGCCGGTGGTGAGGTAGTCGTCGGCGAGTTCGGTGTCGGCGTCGAGAAGGACTACCACGCTCGCGCGGCGGGCCAGCTCGAATCGCATGAATCCGATTGCCAGCGCCCCCGCCTTCCCCTCATTCTTGATCAGCTCGAGTACGTGTACGCCGTGCTCGCAGGCAACCTGGGCAGTGGCGTCGTGGGAGCCGTCGGAGACGACGTAGACCTGGGAACGGCTGACCAGCCGGCAGGCCGACCGGATCGTCGCGGCAATTACCGACTCCTCGTTGTGCGCGGCGATCAGGATCGCCACCTCGGACACGTCCGGCGGCCGTACCCGGCGCCGCATTCGCCGGCTGTACGCGCCCGGCGCGATCCGGCCGAGCAGGTAGCGGCAGCCGCCGACCAGCGACCAGAACATCGTGTTTATCCCGAACGCGAGCACGCCGAGAACCACCGCGACTACGACAGGGCTCATTGGATTACGGCCCCCAGCTTTATTCCCTGCTCGGACAGCAGGCCGTCGGCGACGGTAGTGATGATCGTGTCCAGATCGGCCCGCGGCACGAAGCCCACGAGGGCCTTCGCCTTGCTGTTGTCAGGAACCCGCCGGCGCATGTCCTCGTACCCGCTGCCGTAAGCCTGGTCGTAGGGAACGTGCACGATCGAACTGGTGCTACCCAGCAGCGTGATGATGCGGCCCGCAAGCTGATTTATCGAGATTTCCAGGCCGCCGCCGAGGTTCACCGCCTGGCCGACGGCCGGCTCGCAGTCGATCAGCGCGGTGAGTGCGGGCACGATGTCGGCGACGTGGGAGAAGCAGCGCGTCTGCCGGCCGTCGCCGTAGACGGTGATGTCCTGCCCGGCCAGCGCCTGCGAGATCAGCGACGGAACCACCATGCCGTAATGGCCGCGCTGCCGTGGCCCGACGGTGTTGAACAGCCGGACGATCACTGCCCGCAGGTCGTCGGCCTCGACGTGGGCGTAGGTCATCGCCTCGTCCAGTCCCTTCGCCGCGGCGTAGGTCCAGCGCGACAGCAGCGGCGAGCCGAGGATCCGATCGCTGTCCTCGTGCAGCAGGTCGGCGGTGTTCTTGCCGTATACCTCGCTGGTCGAGGCGAGTAGTAGCCGCCGGTGGTGGCGCACCGTCGCGTCCAGCACGTTCTCGGTGCCGCGCAGGTTCGTCCGCAGGCTCTCCAGCGGGTGGTCGACGATCAGGTGCACGCCCACCGCCGCCGCCAGGTGGAACACGTGATCACAGCCGGCCACCATCTCGTCGACCAGCGTCTCGTCGAGAATGCTGCCGATCCGCATCGAGAAGGCGTCGTCGTCGATGACCGAATCCAGGTTGGACAGCCGGCCGGTGGAGAGATCGTCGAGCACACTGACGCGATGGCCCCGCCTGATCAGATACTCGCTGAGGTGACTGCCGATGAAGCCGGCGCCGCCGGTGATGAGGGCGTGCATGGGATCTCCTTGGCTTGCGATCTCGAAGGGGTCGAAGGCGTGCGGCGTCAGACGACGGTCACGGATTTGGCGAGGTTGCGGGGGCGGTCGACGTTGCGGCCGAGTTGGCGGGCGAGTTCCCGGGCGAGGTGCTGGAGCGCGATCGTGGATGCAAGTGGTCCCCACGGGGCATTCCCGTCCGGGCCTGTCGGCAGCGGTGATCCCGGCCCGCCGATATGCAGCACCTGGCCGCCGCGCGCTTCGATCTCGGCCGTGCTGGCGGCGAGCCGATCAGCGCACTTGTCGCCGTTGCGCCGGCTGTGGACCAGCACCACGGGCGTGCCGCGCTCAACCAGCGCGAGTGGCCCGTGCTTGAGCTCGCCGACCGGGTAGCTCTGAGCCCAGCGGTAGGTGATCTCCTTCAGCTTCAGCGCTCCTTCGGCCGCGTACGGCAGGCCGGCGCCGGTGCCGAGGAACAGCCAGCCCGGTGCGTCCGCGTACGGCGCGACCAGCGCCGGCATCCGGTCGCGGCAGACGGCGTCCAACTCGGCGAAGCGTTCCGGCATCGAGCGAAGGTTGGCGACAAGCGCGTCGACGCGGCGAGCGCGTTGCTCGGCTGCCGGGACCATCGCGAGCGCGAACACGACACCTGCGATTACCTGGGCGGTGAAGGACTTCGTCGCGGCCACGCCCTGTTCGAAGCCGGCCCGGCAATCCAGCACGACGTCGGCGCGCCGAGCCAACGAGGACCAGGCGACGTTGGTGATTGCGATTATCGGCCCGCTGCCGCGCTCCAGGGCCTGGAGCAGGTCGGCGGTCTCACCTGACTGGGATACCGCGACGGTCAGGTCGACGGGACGGGCCCGATGGTCGAACTCGGAGGCGATGACGACCTCGGTCTCAGCGTCGGTGAGCTCCTCCAGCGCGCGGGCGGCCACCGACGAGGCGTGGAAGGAGCTGCCGCAGGCCAGGAACCGTACCCGGCGCGGTGGTGTCAACTGCCAGTCGCGGCGCAGTTGCCCGCTTAATGCCGCCGGCAGTAGCTCGTCGATCAGGTTTGCCGCCATCTCCGGCTGCTGGCTGATCTCGACGCTCATCCGGTCGGCGCAGGTGGCGCCATCTCCGGCGGGGGTGCGGCTCAGCGGTGTCGCTCCTGCGCTTCGTCCGGAGTGGTGGTGCACCTCGATATCGACCGGCAGCGGGATCTCGCTGCTGCCGTCGCTGCGGCGCCACTGCCAGGTCCGGCCGAACGAGACGATGTCGCCTTCGTCGAGCAGGCGCAGCGGGCCGGACCCGATCGAGGTCGCCACCGCGTCCGAGGCGAGTACGGCATTGCCGGGCCCTCCCCGGACGAGCAGCGGCGACCCTTGACGCGCCGCCAGCAGGGTTTCCCCGATGACGATGGCGAGCGCCCATGACCCCTCGACACGGGCGAGTGCCTTGGCTACGGCATCAATTGCTTCGATGCCGTCCTCCAGCGCGTCCTCAATGAGGTGTGCGATGACCTCGCTGTCGACCTCGGAGGTGAACCGGTGCCCGGCCAGCTCCAGCTCGGCGCGCAGCGATGTCGCGTTGTCCAGAACCCCGTTGTGTACCAGGGCAATCCGCCCGGAGCAGTCGAGGAACGGATGTGCGTTGGCGGTGGTGACGGTGCCGTGGGTCGCCCAGCGGGTATGGCCGATGGCGACTGGTGCGGGATGCTCGGCCAGCCAGCCGGTCGGCTCGACGAGCTGAACCAGCTCGTCGAGCGGACCGACGGCACGCTGGACGAGCGGGCCCCCGGCATGGCCGAGGGCGACGCCGGCTGAGTCGTAGCCCCGATATTCCAGGTGTCGCAGGCCTTCGATTACCGCGTCGCCGGCGCCGTAGGGCCGGACACAGGCGATGATCCCGCACATGATCCCTCCCGCTCAGACGAGGCTGCGGTGATCGAGATCGATCGCCCGGTAGGTGGCGTCCAGGACGGTCGGCACGGCCTTGAGCCAGCCGAGATCGGTGTCGGGGTGGCGGGTGTGCAGTACCGCGAGGTCCAGCGCTTCGGCAAGTTCCTGCAGGGGCTGCCAACCGATTACCTCGGTGCCGTCGGGCAGTCGGATCGATCTGACGTATGGATCGACGAAGCCGACCTCGGCGCCGAGTTCACGCAGTCGCGCCATGATCTCCAGGGCGGGGGATTCGCGGACGTCCTCGACCCCGGGCTTGTACGCCACGCCGACGACGGCGATCCGCGATCCGCGCACCGATCGGCCGCGATCACCGAGTAGATCCCGGATGCGGGTCACGACCTGGGTGGGGCGGCCGGCGATATCGCGCATCGCGGACTCGACCAGCGGCAGTTCCACCCGCTGGGTACGCAGTTGCCAGAGCAGGTAGTGCGGATCGCAGGGGATGCAGTGGCCGCCGACGCCTGGCCCCGGCGCGAACGGCATGAAGCCGTAAGGCTTGGTCGCCGCGGCGTCGATCACCTCGGTGACATCGACCGAGAGGGCGGCGCTCGCGGTGGCCATCTCGTTCGCCAGCGCGATGTTGACCGCACGGAACGTGTTCTCGAACAGCTTCGTCAGTTCGGCCGCCTCCGGGCTGCTGACGGCATGAATCCGTTCGGTGGTGCGGCTCAGGATTGCGGCTGCGCGCTCGCCGCATTCGGCGGTGACGCCGCCGACGACGCGCGGGACCGTGCTGTGGGCGTAGTGGCTGTCGCCGGGATTGATCCGCTCGGGGCTGAAGGCGACGTACACGTCGGCACCGATCCGCAGGCCCCGTGCCTGTAGTGGCGTGACCAGCAGGTCGCGGGTGGTGCCGACGTAGCTGGTCGAGGTAAGGATGATGGTCTGGCCGGCTCTGGCGTGCTTGGCCACTGACGCGCAGGCGGTGGCGAGTGGTCGCAGGTCGGGGATGAGGTGCGCGTCGACCGGGGTCGGTACGCAGATCACTACCGCGTCGGCGGTTGCGATCATCGCTGCGTCGGTGGTGAGGTCGAGGTGGCGGGTTAGTGCTTTGCTCAGCAGCTCGCTGTCGCTGTCGAGCAGATCCACCGCGCCGGAACGGATCGCGGTGAGGCGGGCCGCGCTCGAGTCGAGGCCGATCACCTGCACGCCGCCGGAGGCGAGTGCGATCGCGGTAGGCAGGCCCACGTAGCCGAGGCCGACTATGGCGACGGTGAGATCAGGTGCGGCTGCGGCCTTGCCCGCGCCGGCCGGCTGACGGAGGAATTGCTGTGCGTGGGCTGCTGCCACGGCAATCTCGTCGACTTCCTGATCATGAGCTTGAACTAGGGCTTGATCTAGCACGATGGGCTCCTGGATGGGCGAAGGGCGTGCGTCCGAATCGATGTGGCTCGGACGTCTCGATCACCTTGCGAGCCCCCAACCGGGCTGACAAGCGGGAATTGGCCGCCATCGCCCAGATGCACTAAGGCGGGGTGACCCATTTGAAGTAGTGCAGGATCGGCCACCGCCTGGTGGCCTACCGTCCTACCAGGAATTGCGGAGGGGGACCGATGGGAGCCAGAAAGCGCAGCCGACGCAGGATGGCTGCCGTGCTGGGCGTCCTCGGTGCGCTGCTGCCCACGGCCTGCGGTTCACCGAGGACGGTCGCGCTCCCGCAGGTTACGCCGACCGCCTATGTTCCGGGCAAGTTCCCGCTCCACACCAGGATAGTCGCGACGACGTTCTGGGTAGGTGAGATCTTCAACGCCAAGGCTCCTGACGGCAGCCAGGTGATCTCGACCTACGATCCGAAGTGGGAGGTTCACTACGGTGGATGCGACGGTATCGTCGCCTCCGGGGTCTGCCGGACCGAGCGGCGTACCGCGGCCAACGGCTACTTCCCGACCAGCATGACGCCGTTACAGAACCCTTTCTATCTCGACCTTCCGTTCGATGACGTGAACGATCCCAAGGGTGCCGCGACCCGTTCCTCGGTAATACCGTGGGCGGGCGATCCGGCTTATGCCAGCGTGCTCTCGAACCCGAACCTGTCGCTGATGAAGAACCGGTGGGTAGCCATCGCGAAGGGAAACGCGACTTGCTACGGCCAGATCGAAGATGCTGGCCCCGGGCAGTATCACGATGCCAAGTACGTCTTCGGTAGCAACGACGCACGGCCGGCCAACAAGCGATACGGAGGTGCTGGGATGGATGTCTCGCCCGCGCTGAACGGCTGCCTCGGCTTCGCCGAGTTGGACGGCGACACCGACCAGGTCAGTTGGTGGTTCGTGGACGCATCCGACGTGCCGCCAGGGCCATGGAAGAAAGTGGTTACCTCATCATGACGAGCACCGAACCGCCTGGACGTGGCGCTGGCATAGCTGGTCCAACTGGACCAGGTGCTGCCCGAGCTGGGCAGGTCCTGCATGTGGTGGTGCTCGACCATCGGCCGCTGGTGGCCGAGGGGGTCGCCAGCCTGCTCCGGGACTTCTTCGAGGTCGACGCGGTGGCGACCTCGCGGGAGGCGTTCGCCCGTTGCCTGCTGACTGCTCGCCCGGATGTCGTGGTGGTCGGGATCGGCATGGGCGACGACGGGGGCAGGGCGCGCGCGCTGCTCGACGTCGCGGTGAAGTCCAGTGGGCGCTACCGGGTCGTGGGCATGGTGGGGCGGACTGATATCGAGGCCATGACCGACGTGCTGACGGCGGGTGTCTCCTCGGTGGTGAGCACCTCCGCTTCCCGTACGGAACTCCAGCAGGCGGTGATCGACGCGATGTCCGGGTCGGCGGTGATGACGCCTGCCGAGATGGCCACGATCATGGTCCAGTTGCGGGGCACCAGGCAGCCCGAAGAGCCGAACCTGCCGTCGCTCAGTCCCCGGGAGACGGAGATTCTCGGCGCCCTGGTCAACGGCTGGTCGACGGCTCGGATCGCCGAGACCCTGGGAATCAGCACGAATACCGTCCGTACGCATATTCAGAACATGCTCGGCAAGTTAGGTGTGCATTCCAAGCTGGAGGCCACCGCGGCTGCCGCGCGTCTCGGACTGGTGACCGAAGCGCCCGATTTACCCGGGGCGTCGCCGTCCAACGTCTCGCCGCTGCGCCGGCGTGACTGGAACTCCTGACGAGTAGATCCCTTTCGCCGGGTAAGTCGAGGGGAAGCTCCTCTTCCGGCTTCCGCCCACCGGGCAATACTTAACGCGGATATACATCGGGGGTAAGCGTATGAACGCGAGCACCACGTCGCTGTTGAGGAGAGTCACGGCACTCAGGGTTCCGACGATCGGGATCGTGTGCCATCCGCAACCGCTGATCGGTGAAGCTGTGAGCCGGGCGCTGGTCGATGGCGGGGCGTTGGACGGTGCCTGGACGCTGGATTCTGTGAACGCCGCGGTCGGCACGCTCAAATCGCCGGCGCATGTGATCATCCTGTCGGAGGATCTGGGTAGCGAGGATCTCGACGACGTGGTCGAGACGTTGCGCCATCGCCAGTTGACGTTGCCGGTGCTCATGCTGCAGGAGCGGCCTGATGTGGAGCGGGTCGTCGGTGAGTTGGAGCGTGGCGCGTCGGGTGTGCTGACGCTCGATTCACCGGCGGTGGATCTCTGTGCTTCGGTGCGGCTGTCGCTGCGTGGTGGGCTGGTCATTCCGGCGTGCATCCAGCAGGAGACGCTGCGGCTGCTGTCGGCGCGGGCCGCGGATCGCCAGGATGCGCACCGCAAGCTCGGCATCATGACGCCGCGTGAGCGGCAGGTGCTGCTGCTGCTCGTCGATGGAGTGGGCCGGATCGAGATCGCGCATCGACTGGGCCTGTCCAGCCATACCGCGCGGACGCACCTGGAGCGGGTGAAGGCGAAGCTGGGGGTACGTACCCAGCTCGAGGCGGCCGCGGAGGGCCGGCGGTTGCTGTCGGCCGAGCAGATCGGACCACACGGCGGAGATCACCGCGACGTGCGGCACGCCTCGTTCCGTTGATGGTGGTGGGGCGGCCGGGTAGGTCGCCAGCCGGCGCTCGCCAGTCGGCGCTCGTCAGTTGGAATAGGTCCGCATGCGGTAGAAGTGTCCCGGAACGCTCACGCCGGTCGGGGTGACGTCGATGCGGGGCAGGCCGGCGACCAGCGCGTACATGCGGAGCATGTTCGGGACCATGACCGCGCCGTCCGTGCCGGATTCGGCGCTTCTCGTCCGTGATCTGCCTCGTCCCGGCTCCTGTCCGCCCGGCGGGGCGGCCTCCTGCGGGGCGCCCGCCCCGTCCCCGGTGGGGGCTTCGAGCACCATCACCGAGCCACCTGGGACGAGCGCCCGCCGCGCGCTGGTGAGCAGCTCGACCGGGCGCGGCGTTTCGTAGATCCCCTCGGAGATGAAGACGGCGTGGTAACCCCCGCTGTCGCCTAGCGCGTTGGATTCGTACGCGCGGACCTTGATCCGGTCGGCAATACCGGCGTCCACGGCCTTGGACCAGGTTGCCCAGATCGCCCGGTTGTCGAAGCCGAAGCTGTCGATGTTGGCCGACGGGTACATTCGCGCGAGCGCGATACTCGACGAACCTGACTTGAAATTTATATCCGCGATGCGGCCTTTCCCGCCGCGCAGTTCGTGCTCCAGTGGCGTGAGGTAGCGCAGCACCGGCAGCGACTGCTCGAACCAGGACAGCTCCTCCGTGGCCGCGGTGAGAGCGCCCAGCCGGTCGAGCGCGCGGGCGCGCGCGCGCGACACCAGTGGCCTGCCGTCATCGGGATTGATCAATACCAGTACGGCCGCCTCCGTGCGGGATTGCACGCCCAGTTTCTGGAAGACCATGGTCAGGCTGTTGCAGATCGTCTTCTCGGACAGGCAGAGTTCATGCGCGATCTGGGTATTGGATTGGCCTGCGGCAACGCCGACCAGGATGTCCTGTTCCCGCGAGGTTAGAGTGTCCAAGCGATTCACGTCGCTGCCTCCCACAAAACCCTGGCGCGCTTGTCGGCGAATTCGCCGTCCTTCCTAGCTGTCAATCGGCATTTGCAGGTGAGACCGGGGCCGCTCGGTCTTGAGGGGTCGGTTGCGCCCGACATGAACCGCGGCCAGTGGGTTCGGCGGGCCAGCTTGGCATGCCCGCCGAATCATCGTTTGTGGTGCAGTGAGTACGTCGGAAGGCCGTGCGCAGTGGCCATCTGGCTGACCTCCCCGAACGCAGCTTCACCTGCCACCGGCGACCTCCGCCGAAGGTGGCGACGCGTCGCGACCGCAGTGACCGGTATGGACACCGGTGGCGCAACGAGGGGGGAACCGTACCGCAATTCTCGGCTGATCTCGACTCGAAAGCATAGTGACGACTAACAAGCTGTGAAAGCGGTGTAATACCGCGAATACTGCAATCGGTTCAGGATCGTGACGTAACGACGAGGAACAGTGCGACGTCGAGCACGGCAATAGCCAGGGTCAACCGGAAGGCGGCGCTACTGTCCGGGTTCCGGGAAGCGAGCACGGCGGCCGTGCCTGCCGCAACGAGGCCCGCGACGGTCGCGGTCACGCCGAGCGCGAGCGAGACATCGCCCGGTCCGAAGCCGAGTACCAGTGAGGCGCCCGCCAGTGTGGACGTCATGGCCAGGATTCCGCGCCGCCGCCCGAGCCGCTGGGGCAGCCCGCGGATGCCGGTATTCGCGTCGTCGAGCAGGTCCGGCAGCACGTTGGCGAAGTGTGCGCCCAGGCCGAGCAGCGCACCGGTTGCCGGCGCCCACCATGGCGGCCACGGATGGCCCGGCAGCGCCAGGTACGGGGCGGCAGGTAGTGCGCCGAACCCGATGACGTAGGCCAGGCCGGAGAGCTGGGTCGCCTTGAGGCCCAGGTTGTATGCCCACCCTGCCGCGACGAGGAGGAGCGCGGCGAGGCCGGCTCGCCAGCCCAGCAGCGCCGACAGCACCGCCGTGGTCGCCAAGGCGGCGAGCGCGGCCGGCCACAGTGCGTCGACCGGCACCCGGCCGGTCGTGGCAGGTTTGTCTGCTCGGCCAGTGGCTTTGTCGCGCGCCGAATCGATGCGGTCGTTGGACCAGCCGATCGACAGCTGACCGGTCAGCACCGCAGCGGCGAACAGTGCGATACGCCCCGGGCTCAGGCCGACCCCGGCGGCGAGCAGTGCCGCTACCGCGGTGACGGCGACGGTGGGTGCGGGATGGCAGGCCGCCGCCAGCCCGAGGGTCAGCCGGCGAGTGCCCGTCGCCAAGGTCCGGGGGAGGCGACAGGGCGCGGGCACAGCGACATCCTTCACCTATCACCGGTCAAACGCGCTGTTGGTGGTGCTAGTCGATGCGTGCCGCCTCGTCCGCTTCGTGGGTGCTCTCGCTGAGGCCGACGCGGTTGTGCAGGCGGTGCAGCGGCCCCGGCGCCCACCAGCTGCGCTCGCCGACGAGGCCCATGAACGCTGGTACCAGCACGCCGCGCGCGACGGTGGCGTCGATCAGGATCGCCAGACCCGTTCCGAGCCCGAAGAACTGGATGAAGCTGACGCTGCTGGTACCGAAGGCGAAGAAGCTCACGGCCAGCAGAGCGGCCGCGGTTGAGATGATCCGTCCGGTGCGCGCGAGGCCGTGCACCACCGAATCGGTGTTGGACGCGCCCTGATCGTGCAACTCCTTGATCCGGCTCATCAGGAACACCTCGTAGTCCACAGATAGGCCGAACGCGATGCAGAACAGCAGCACCGGCATCGACGTGTCGGTCGGCTTCGGCGTGAATCCGAGCAACGAGCCGAGGTGCCCGTCCTGGAAGATCCAGACCATCACACCGAGTGTCGCGGCGAGGGTCAGCGCGTTGCCGAGCAGTGCCCGGATCGGTTGGACGATGCTGCCCGTGAACAGGAACAGCACGATGAGCGTCGTAGCCACGATGAGCGCGGCGGCCAACGGCAGGCTCGAGCTGATCGCGGTCTTGGCGTCGGCCAGTTCGGCGGTCGAGCCACCGACAAGCACGTGCACGCCGGGCGGCGGGGGCTGGCGCGCACTGCGTGCACGAGGTCCTGCGCTGCGGCCGAGGTCGCCACCAGGCCGGTGCTCAGGCTGATCCGTTCGGTGCCCGTGACACTCAGGGCCGACGCCTCGACCCCGGCGGTGGTACTCGGCTGACCGCCGGCGAAGCTGCCGGCCGCACTGTCCGCGCGTTGAACGCCGGACAGCTCGCTCAGCGAACGGCTGTAGTCGGCCAGCATCGGGGGAGCGATCGGTGAGGTGACCAGGACATCGATCACAGTGGGGGCGGTCGCGAACTCGGTGCGGAGCGCGTCGCCGACCTGGTGGCTCGGCGCGCCGGTCGGCAGCACGCGATCGTCAGGCGTACTGAACGTGACTCCGAGCAGCGGGACGGCCAGGAAGAGAAGCACGGCGATGACGGGAACAGCAGCGATCACCGGCCGGCGCATCACGGTAGAAGCGAGCCGACCCCAGAACGGAGCCTCCGCGCTGCGTACGGCCTTGATCCCGGGTACCCGGCCGGCATTGACCTTGAATCCGAGCAGGGCCAGCAACGCTGGCAGGACCAGCAGCCCACCCGCCGCGGCGAAGGTGGTAACGGCAACCCCGGCGTAGGCGAAGGATCTCAGGAAGTAGACCGGGAATACCAGCAGCGCCGCCAATGCCGCCGCGACCGTCAAAGCTGAGAACGCGATCGTGCGGCCAGCGCTCGCGGTGGTCCGCGCCACCGCTTCCTGAACGTCGACGCCGGAGGCAAGTTCCTCGCGGAACCGGCTGACGCTCAACAGCGCGTAGTCGATGCCCAGGCCGAGGCCCAGCGCGGTGGTCAGGTTGATCGAGAAGATGCTGACGTCGGTGAAGTCGGTCAACAGGCGTAGCTCGGCGAACGTGCAGATAATCGCCACCACGCCAATGCTGAGTGGCAGGAATGCGGCCACCAGACTGCCGAACGCGAGGATCAGCAAGATCACCGTGATCGGCACCGCGATACTCTCGGCCAGCCCGAGGTCCTTGCCGACCTGCCCGCTGATGTCAGTTCCACGCGCGCCGCCGATCCGGACGGTGACCGCCGAGTCGTCAAGGTTGCCGTAGGCCCTGAGCAGCGCGGTTGCATTGTCGCTGGCCTGCTTCTCGTCACCGACGACGCTGGTCAGGATCAGGGCATCGGCGCCGGTGCGAGAACGCAGCGACGGTGCCCTCGTCGTCCAGTAGCTCGTCACCTCCCGCAGTCTCGGATCAGCGCTGAGCCGGCGTGCCAGGGTTGTGCCACTTGCGACTGGGCCGGCATCGTCGACCGTGCCGCTCCGGGCGTGGACGAGAAAGATCATGTCCGGCTCGCCACCGAACTTCTGATCAAGCAGTGCCTTGGCCTGGCTTGACGAAGAAGCCGGGTCATCGAAACCGGCGCTGAGCAACCGCCCGAAGACCCCGACTCCGAGGATCGCGCACACGGCGACGAGCACCCCGGCCGCAGTCAGAACGGCTTTTGCATGGGCGGCGACGAACTGGCCGAGTCGGTAGAACACGCGGACCTCCGAGCAGGCAGCAGCCAAATGTTTACAGTGTGAACTTGCCATTAGATGTTTACGCTGTCAACATTCGTGGCGTGTCGGATTCAAAGGCAGGTGATCGTTACCACCACGGCGATCTGCGCAACGCCCTGATCGCAGCCGCGGTCAACCTGGTTCGCGAGGACGGGCCCGACGCGATCGTGCTCCGTGAGGCGGCGCGCAGAGTTGGGGTCACCGCAAACGCCGCCTATCGCCACTTCGACGGGTTGCCTGATTTGGTCGACGCGGTGCGCCGCGCCGGCTTCGAGGCGCTGAGTGCCTCGATGCTGACCGAACTTGCCGAACTCGTCCCGACTGGTGAGGCGG
>Ga0210394_10003230_pt1 | contig 20859 bp, 11 predicted proteins | sample IncBWC12MmetaG_FD_160121 | JGI IMG/M metagenome (GOLD analysis project Ga0210394, IMG submission 160121) | Forest soil microbial communities from Barre Woods Harvard Forest LTER site, Petersham, Massachusetts, United States - Inc-BW-C-12-M | ecosystem: Environmental > Terrestrial > Soil >...
TCGCCAAAGCGGCCGCCCTGAAAACCAAGAGGACACTATGGCTAAGAAAGCAAAAAAGGCGAAGGCGAAAAAGACGAAAAAAGCCAAAGCGAAAAAGTGATCCATTAGCTCGGGCGGCGATTCCGCCCGAGCAGCTCCCCACCGTATCTTTTAGGGAATAAAGTCCCATGACAAAGCTGATGTCGAAGTCAGAACTAATTCAAAAAGTTGCTGATCAACATTCTCTGGCAAAGAAAGACGTTAAGAACGTCATCGAGTCACTGGCATCCGTGGGCTACAAGGAATTGAAGAAGACTGGCGCATTCCTGTTGCCGGGCTTTGCAAAATTTGTCGTAATCAAAAAGTCTGCCACCAAAGAGCGCGCAGGAATTAATCCGTTCACGAAAGAACCGACCGTGTTTAAGGCTAAGCCGGCCAGAAAGATTGTCAGGGCTCGTCCGGTGAAAGCAGCAAAAGACGCGGTGTGAGCAAGCTACTTGCGTCGCCTATGTCCCCAGGTTTTTGTTTGGTGCGACCTCCGATTGGCCCGAAGCGTCAGTTCGCTGCGTCGCAACCATACGTCCGAAGTCGGGGGTGAAGCCGACACGCCAAGCCAGCTCAACCGACGCATTTGACCCAAAGCTGACTCTCCCCGCCGTCAATTGACGCATTGCGAAAGGTTCATTCGCCCTTGATGTTGGTCGCCTCGTACGAGCGAAGTTCACCTAAGGGACAGCGCGGTGGCCGGCGAGTTCATCGGCGGCGACGCGGGGTTCGCGCGCCATGCTGGGATAGCGTCTGGGTCGTAATTTCCGGTCAGCTCCCGAGTTGCGAGAGGATGCTTCTCAGAGCCTGCGCGGCGCGCGCCTTGTCCAGTTTTTGCAGGTCCAAGAAAATCCGCAGGCCCTCTTGTTCCTCGCGGATGACCTTCCCCCGCTCCGGCAATCTATCTAACTGGTCGAGAATCTTATAGTTGCGAACCGGCTTGGCGAAGCCCTTGGCCTGGATCGGGTCCTGCTCCTCGGCCAACACGATATCTTTGACGAGCGAATAGGTTTCATGGCTGATGAGAATGCCGCCCAACTCGGCATGCGATTGCAGCCGGGACGCGAGATTCACCTCATTGCCGATGATGGTGTAGTCCATGCGGTCCTCGCTGCCGAAATTGCCCACAGTGCAATAGCCTGTACTGATGCCGATCCGCAGCTGGAACGGCTTTTCCAGCCCGGCATCGCGCCACTCGAACTGGAGGTCCCGCATCCGCCTCTGCATCGCGATGGCCATGTTGACGCACGCTATGGCGTCCTCCTTGACCCCCTTCGTCTCGGGGTCGCCGAAGAATGCCATGATCGCGTCGCCAACGTACTTGTCGATCGTCGCACCATGCTCAAGAGCGATCTTCGACATCTCTGTCAGGTAGTGGTTGAGCAGTCCTGTCAATTCCTCGGATTCCAGATCGTCAGTCGTCGCAGTAAAATCTGCAATGTCGGAAAAGAACACGGACAGCTTCTTGCGATTCGAGGCGATCTCGACGTTGCGCTGGCCACCGCCTTGACGGAAAAGATAACTTAGCGAAGCGGCCAGTCTGGTGCGTTCAGGACACGACATTGTCGAGATGAGAAATACAAGATACCAATTGCCAAAAAACAGTTTCTTTTTCTCACCCACCTAACGGCGTTCCGGCACTCTAGCGCAGTGCCCGATATAAATACCGATAACAGACGAGGAGATATCTGAAAATGAATTCGAATAGTCAATCATCAACGCCAATTCAAAGCGCAATAACATCAACGGTTTTTCGATTGCCAACCAGATTATTACAGGTGATCGACGAGTGGTGTGATGAAAATGACACGACCAGATCACAGTTTTTCAGACGGAGCATAATGGATCGAGTTAAATCGCTGGGAATTGGGTGTGGGGCCGAGTCAAATCCAGATCAATTGAGATCGCCGGGAGTTAATTCCACGATGCAGACGCCCAATGAAGAACCTCGACAATGGTCGCCGGAGCTTTACGCCAGATTACAGCGACGTCGATAGTGACGGCAGTTGTTTCGTTTTAATTCCTTCGTTTGCGAGGCATGAAATTGAGTAACCATCCGCCGGCGTCATTGTTTCTTAGTGCTGCTTGTTTTCCTGCCGTTTAGGGGTCGCCGGCAAAACAGACGCGGGGCCACCAAATGGGGAAGCCAAAATGGCACGGCGTCAAACAGAGACAAACTACCTCAAGGAAGTCTTGGAGTGGCTCAAGCGGTATTGGACCGACTAGGACCGACTAGAAATTTCTCAGGGTGACAACGATGGCAGCGATAGAGTTCGAACGTGGCGACGAAGTTTTAAGCAAGCTATCGGGGACATCGATAATGACGGTATTGGCGGCCGAAGGAATGAAAGTGCGTTGCTCAGACGAGCAAGACAGACAATACTGGTTCGACATGCTCTTGCTGCAGCCTGCGATTGGACACAATCCGGCCACGACGCCATTGGGCAGGACTTGCTCCCTCAGAGCTTTCCCGGGTCACATTCGAACGGCCATTGTAACGTGACCAGTCTGAGATAGTCCGATTGCACGAGCTGCCGCCGGCGATAGGTCTATATGTCTACCGCGAACCCAAGGACCGCGGTCATTGATGCGCACGGTGACACATCCGCTATGGCAGACCCGAACGCGTGTGCCAAATGGTAAGGTGCGGTGCGCCGCTGTCATTGCCGAGCAGTTCAGACGTTCGCCATTAGCTGTTCGGTGACCACAATGGCCATCCCGGCCACCGTAGATGCTCGCCATCTCAAAATGCGCCTTCCACCGCTGAAAGCGACAGGCCGGAAATTGTTACTTACTCTCCGATGCGACTAAGCCTGTAAAAGTTACGGGAAGTGCATCGGAACTCAGGTTAACGCGGCTTCTGTACGGGTTATGGCAGAATTGCTTGTCTTCAATGGCTCCGATGAGGTGCTGCAGAAACCCTCCTCCGAATCAGCACAGAAACCGCCGCAGTAGAATCGGCCGTTGCTACTCCTCCAGGCTTGGCGAGGTTCAATGGGTCGGCCACAACATAAGCATTTCATGGCAACCTCCCGTCGACACGCATAACACCGGCCATCCCGAAGAGTTCCCCAAGACGCCCTGAACCACTTCAGAGTCCGCGCGCAACGCCCACCAGTGGCGCAGAGTGCGCTACTCGTACATGGACTGCCGGCGACAAGCCCGCAAACGCGGTCTGGTAATTCTGGGAACGCGCAAGATCTGTGATTCCTCTCTGGCGGCAATCGGTATGCTGTGGGCCAAACGCCAAGGTAAACGTCAGTCCCGCGCTTACCACGGTCGGGTTTTTGAACGCTTTTGGCGACGTGAGCTTGACATTGAAGACCCCGCATCGATTGCCGCAGTCCTCTTTGAAGTCGAAGCCGACACGACTGGATTCAGCAGTTACCTGACAGGTGAAGGCCGGATTGAACACGACACAATCCGTGAGTCCGCAGAAGCCGCCGGCGTATTTGGCGTCCCCAGCCTCATTGTCGAGGACGAACTTTTTTGGGGGCGTGAACACCTGGCCGAAATCCGCTTGAACGCCTGCCTGCCAGGCCGGCCTTCTTAGTTCCGAGCGTCCTAGACACTCTCTTCGGGCTGCACGATGATGTACGGCAACCCTGAATTTGTGGCGCGGTCATGGATGTCGTGGTTTGGCTACGGGGCCTTGGCCTTGGTAGGTATGAGGCAGCGTTCCGCGAGAACGAGATAGACGAGACGGTCCTTCCGCACCTGACGCACGAGACCCTGAAGGAGCTTGGCGTCGCAGCAGTCGGGCACCGGCTCAAGCTGCTTGATGCCATCGCTGCGCTGGGCGGCGGCGCTAACGCGAAAGTGCCGCCATCCGAAGCTCTCACGCATGCGCCCGCTTCGACACAAGCGTCCGCGCCGTCGCGGACTGCGGCGCTCCCTGCCGAGGCCGTCGGCGAGCGCCGCTATCTCACCGTGATGTTCTGCGATCTCGTCGGCTCGACCGGCATTTCCGCGAAGCTCGACGCCGAGGAGTGGCGCGACCTGGTGGGGGCCTATCTCGATGCCGCTTCGGCGGCGGTGACGGACATGGGCGGCCATGTCGCCAAGAAATTGGGCGACGGGCTGATGGCGCTGTTCGGCTATCCGATCGCGCAGGAGAACGACGCTGAACGCGCGACACGGGCAGCGCTCTCGATCCAACGCGCGCTGGCGGAACTAAACCGCAAGAATGCCGGCACCGGCAAGCCGGCCCTCAACGCCCGCATTGGCATCGAAACGGGTCCCGTGGTGGTGGATGCTGCTGGCGAGATTTTCGGCGACGCGCCCAATGTCGCGGCGCGGGTACAGGCGTTGGCCGAACCCGGTGCAGTCCTCGTCACGGCGCGGGTGCAGCGCCAGGTCGCCGGACTGTTCGTCGCCGAGGAGCGCGGCACCCATACGATCAAGGGTGTGCCCGAGCCGATGGATCTATTCCGACTGATCCGGGCGAGCGGCGGCGGAGGTCGTTCCGGCGCGCGTAATCTCACGCCGCTGATCGGCCGCGACGACGAAACGGTGACGCTGATGCGGCGCTGGGAACGGGCGCGGCAGGGCGACGGCCAGCTGGTGCTGATCGTGGGCGAGCCAGGACTCGGCAAATCGCGCCTGATCGAAGAGTTTCATGCCCGGCTCTCCGACACGCAGCACACCTGGGTCGAATGGAGCTGTTCGCAGCTCTTGCAGAACACGCCGCTGCATCCGGTCGCCGAATGGGGCCGCCAGCGTTTCGGCGGCGCCGACGTGCCGGCCGAGCGGCGCATCGCCGAGCTGGAAAGTTCGCTCGCTCAGGTCAAGCTCGACCCGACGGAGAACCTGCCCTTGCTCGCGCCGCTTCTCGACATTCCGCTGCCGGAGGACCATGCGCCGGCTTGCGCGCCCGAGGAATTGCGGCGCCGGCAACTGGCGGCGCTGAGCAACTGGGTGATCGCGGGCGCCAAGGTTCAGCCGGTGGTGCTGGCGTTCGAAGATCTGCACTGGGCCGATCCGACCACGCTCGACGTGTTGCGCGGCATCGCCGAGCGCGGCGCGCTGGCGCCTTTGTTCATTCTGGCGACGACCCGGCCAGAGTTCCGGCCGCCCTGGAGCATGCGCTCGCATCACGGAACGATCTCACTTGCGCCGCTTGATCGCGCGCAAGTGCACGACATGGTGGCGGAGCTTGCGGCCCGCCACGCGCTGCCGCGCGAGGTGGTTGAGGACGTAGCCGCGCGCACCGGCGGCGTGCCGCTGTTCGTCGAGGAGGTGACGCGGCTGTTGCTGGAGCGCGGCGATCAGGGCGGCGGCATCGAGGCTATTCCGCCAACGCTGCAGCAATCGCTGATGGCGCGGCTCGACCGGCTCGGTTCGGCACGCGAGGTAGCGCAAATCGGCTCGGTGATCGGACGTGGCTTCTCCTATGGGCTTCTCCGCGACGTGGCCGGAATTGAGGATGGGCCGCTGCAAGCCACGCTGGAAAAACTTGCCGAAGCCGACATTTTTTTGGTCGAGGGTATGCCGCCCGGCTCCGATTATCGTTTCAAGCACGCGCTCATCCAGGACGCGGCTTACGAGAACCTGCTCAAGAGCAGGCGTCAGGTTTTGCACCGCCGCGTCGCCGAAATTTTGCGTGATCGCTTCGTTGCCACTGCGGCAGCCGAGCCGGAAGCGCTTGCGTATCATTTCACGCAGGCGGGATTGACCGAAGCTGCGATCGAATGGTGGGGCAAGGCCGGCGACCAGGCGCTGCGCCGCTCCGCCTTCCAGGAAGCAATCTCCCATCTCGGCAAGGCCATCGAGATGGCAGACAAGGAGGGCGACGGAGCAGCGCGAGCCGCAGTGGCGGCTGCGCCGACCAGCCAACGGCTGAAGCTTCAAACCAGCTACGGCCTCGCGCTCGCTTGGTCCCGAGGCTTCGTATCTAACGAAGCAAAAGCTGCCTTCACCCGCGCGCAAGAGCTCAGCGCCGGTGGCGGCATCTCGGACGAGCGCTTCACGGCCCTTTATGGACGGTGGGTCAACACAATCATAGGCGGCGAACTAGGGGAAGCCCGGAACGTCGCGGAGACCTTCCTTCACGAAGCGGAGAGCGCAGCGCGAATGCCGGAAAAGCTGGCAGCGCTTCGCTACTTGGGCTTGACGTTGCTTTGGCAGGGCCATCTCGCGGAGGCTGTACCTTACCTTGCGGAGGTATTGAGGACTTACGATCCGAAACGCGATCGTGAGGCTCAGTTTCGTTTTGGCACTGATTCCCTAGCTAGTGCGACCATCTACCTGGCTCTCACTTATTGGCAGCTCGGCGATGTTAAACGGGCGCGAGAGCTCAGCGACGAGGCTATCGCGCGAGCTGTCGAATCAGCTCACGGTCCGACTTTGGCCAATACCTGGTCATTCAAAATGGGCCTCGAATTGTATCGAGGCGACGCGGAAGCGACGAGGCACGCTGCCGAAACAGTGATTGATTTCAGCCGAGAGTATAGCCTTACCCAGTATCTTACCCGGGGCGTGGCCTCCTTGGCCTGGGCGCGCGCTCAGCTAGGTGATGAACAAGCCGGCCTCACAGAGTTTCGACAGATGCTGACGGCATTGCGCAAGCAAGGTGTCAAGTTTGGAGTGCCGATCTTAGAAGGATTGCTCGCCGAGACCGAAGCTAGGGTGGAAGGCGCAGAGGGAGCCCTGACTCGGATCGACGAAGCACTGGCGCTTGCGAACGAGACTGGAGAGCACCAGAGCGACGCCTTCCTGCACCGCATCCGCGGCGAGATTTCATTGAAGCGTGATTCGACAAACACGGCGCCGGCAGAGGACGCCTTCCTCACCGCCATCGCCGTTGCACAGCAGCAGAAGGCACGGAGCTTTGAGCTGCGCGCGGCGCTCTCGCTGGCGAGACTTTATCAATCAACCGGCCGCCCAGCCGACGCCCATGCGGTCCTCGGGCCCGCGCTGATAGGTTTTTCGCCGACGCCGGAGTTTCCGGAAATCGCCGAAGGTCAGTCGCTCCTTGCCGAACTCGCTGAAACCGATGAAGTGAAAAGCGCCGCTTCGGCGCGAGAGCGGCGGTTGCAGCTGCAGACCAGCTATGGCCAAGCGCTTTTGTGGTCGCGAGGATTTGGCGCTGACGAAACCAAGGCAGCCTTGATCCGCGTCAAGGAACTTGCAACGCAAAGCGGCGACGCGGCCGAGCGGCTCAGAGCATATTTCGGCGTGTGGAGCGGCAGCATACTAGCCGGCGAACTAGCTTCGGCCGGAGAAACCGCGGAGAGGTTCCTGCAAGAGGCCAAGGCCTGCGGCGACTCGACGGCGACGGCGGTTGCCAACCGACTCTTGGGGATTGTTTACCTTTTCAGGAGCGACCTCGCAGAGTCGCAAGAACGTCTCGAAGCGGCACTTGAGCTTTACAAACACGAACGGGATCGTGACGCCAAGTTCCGCTTCGGCTGGGATCCCCTCACGGCCGCGAAGGGCTGGCTCGCCCAAGCGCGCTGGATTCTTGGGGACGTGCAACGGGCGCGCGTGCTGGTGGAAGAGGCAGTTTCGGATGCAGCGACGGCGGCTCATATCCCAAGCTCGGCTCTCGCACATACCCTCACGGTGCGACTCGCAATATTCTGCGGGGATGCCGAAGCCACCCGAACCGCCGCGGACGCCCTGCTCGGGCTCTGCCGAACGCATGACCTTGCATTCTTTTCGGTCGAAGGATCATCGGCACTGGCGTGGGCGCACGCTCGACTGGGCGAGCGCGAAATGGGCATCGCCGAGCTTCGCGAGAGCATCACGTGGAAGGTCAAACGGGGGAACAAGCTGCTTCTTCCGTTCTATCAAGGCCTTCTCGCCGAGTTGGAAGCCGAGGCGGAAGATGCCAGCCAAGCCTTAAGCATGGTCGACGAAGCGCTGGCGCTCGCGGAAGAAACAGGAGAACGCTGGAGCGACGCTTTCCTGCATCGCATCCGCGGCGGGATAATGCTCAAGCGCGACCCGGCGACGGCCGAACAAGCATTCCTTACTGCCATCGCCGTTGCGCGGCAACAGAAGGCGCGCAGCTTCGAGCTGCGCGCTGCTCTCCCGCTGGCGAAGCTCTATCAATCGATCGGCCGCGCCGCCGACGCCCAGGCCGTGCTCGGCCCCGCGCTCGAAGGTTTTTCGCCGACACCGGAATTTCCGGAGATTGCGCAGGGGCTGGTACTACTCGACGCACTTTCTTAAGGGCTATTCCCTCAGAGGCCGTTTCGAAATTCGGTGTCAGACGTTGAACTCATCGACCAAGGCCTTGGCTTCCTTCAAGTCAAGCGTGTCGAAGCCTTCGGTGAACCAGCCGTAGATCGGAGCGAGAAGATCGCGAGCCTCATCGCGCTTCCCTTGATCGTGCCACAGCCGCGCCATGCTCATCGCCGCGCGCAGTTCCCAAGACTTGGCCTGCTGCTGACGCGCAATCGCGAGCGCCCGCTCGAAATACGCTTCCGCCTTCGCTGCATCCGGCTCCGGCGACATCAGGGCGATTTTGCCGGCTGTGCGGTAGACCTCGGCCTCGAACCACTTTTCCTTGGTTGTTTCCACCGCAGTTATCGCCTCGCCAATGCAGCGCCCAGCGTCATCGAATTGGCTGAGTTCTGCATACGCCCAGGCCAAACATGACAAGAACCACGGCAAATACAGTGTTGCTCCTGTTGACCGAAATGCGGTTACTCCAGCGATGATCATATGGACAGCGTCCGAGGGTTTGCCGGTCAGGGCCCATACGCAACCTTGCGCGGTCTTTGCGGCGCCCTTCCAGAACACGGCGCTCTTTTCGGTCGCCAAAGCTACGACTTCATCTAGTTGCGCGTTCGCTGCTTCGTATTTCCCACAGAAAACACGGATAAAAACCGTAATGACCAGCGCATTCATCAGGGTTGCGGCTTGGCCAATGTCGCGTGCCTCTTTGAGCGCTTGGTTTGTGTCCGCCAATGCGGCCACGGGATAGCCAAGCAACCACAAAGCCCTCGACCGATAGGACAAGATTGCCACCCTTTGGTCTTGGCCAAACCGCGTTGCCAGCGGACGATGCTCCGCAGGATCGTAAAGCGCGAGCGCCTGATTGTAATGCGCCCGACCTTGCGCAATGTCTCCTGTTTCCAGCAAGGACGAACCCATGAGGCGATGCCCGATCATCAGCGAGACAGTCGTCCCTTGCCTCTCGGCGAGCGCGAGGAACTGTGCCGCGAGATTGCGCATCGCGTCGCCGTTGAACGCCACGTAGCTAGCGATCCAGAAGCCCCAGAGAACTGAGAACAACAACAGCGGATCTTCGGGAGGCTCTCCGAGCGCTTCCGCTTGCTCGATCACCAGACGTGCGCGCTCCACAGCTGCCTTGGTTTCAGGCGCCGCAAACCCTTTGACATGCATGAGTGGAGTTATGAGCGCGACCCGAAGCTTGATCTCCTCGTGCAGCCGCGCGGGGGTCGCAGGCAAGGCCGCAATCTGGACAAGCGCACGTGTGAGCTGCTCCGTGGCTTCGACCAGCGCCGAACGCGCCAGCGAACGCTGTCCCGCCTTGCCCCACAGGGCCGCGGCTTTCTCGATAAGGCCGGCCTCGGTGCAGTGGCGCGCTAGCAGCTCCGGCTGGCTTTCGGCGATCTCCGGGAACTGGCCTTCGAGGCTTTCGGCGATACGGGCGTGAAGCGCGCGTCGCGGCTCGCGCAGCAGCGTGCCGTAGGCCGCGTCCTGCACCAAGGCATGCTTGAACAGATAGCTCGCCTGCGGCGGCACACCCTGCCGGAACAACAAACCAGCCGTAGTGAGACGGTCCAGAGCCGATCCCAACTCCGCCTTCGGCTTGCGCACCACGGAAGCCAGTAGGGTGTGGGAGAACTCCCGCCCGATCGCCGCCCCGATCTGCGCCACCTCCTTGGCCGCCCCGAGCCGGTCGAGCCGCGCCATCAGCGACGCATGTAAGCTCGCGGGGACGGCGAGCGCCGGGGACGGAACTGCGGCGGCGGTCCGCCGCGCTTCACCGTCGCCCTCCGCCTCCAGCACCGCCTTCGTCATCTCCTCCACGAACAGCGGAATTCCGTCGGTGCGCTCGATGATGTCCTGCCGGATGCTCGCCAGGAGTAACTTGTTGCCGACAAAGCGGTCGATCATGGCATCGACATCGCGTTGCGCCAGCCGATTGATGGTCAGCGCGGTAACGTGCGGCCGTCCGATCCAGGGTGGAGCGAATTCCGGCCGGAACGTCACGATCAGCAGCACGCGAAGGTTCGCGATCCGGTCTATCGCCCGACCGAACGCTTCCAGGCTCGTGGGGTCGGTCCAATGCGCGTCCTCGAAAATCATCAGCACCGGAATGGAGCGTGACAGCACCTCCATTTGTAATGTGAGCGCTTCCAGCGTTCGTTGCCGGCGCTGCGGTGGAGCGAGATCGAGCGTGGGATAGCGTCCGTCGCTCGGCAGCGACAGCATGTCGGCAAAGAGCGCCGCATCCTGGGTAGACGTTGCGCTTTGCGCCAGCAGGGCATCGAGTTTGTCCAGCTTCGCTTGCAGCGTATCATCGTGCGCCAGGCCGGCGGCGCGCTCCATCTGGCCGATGATCGGGTAAAACGCGCTATCGGTGTGCTGTGGCGAGCAGAAATAGCGCAAGCGAGTGTGCGGCTCGCCGGCGAGGCGTTCCAGCAGCGCGGCCGTGAGCCGCGATTTGCCGATGCCGGCCTCGCCGGAGAGCAACACCACCTGGCCTTCGCCGCTCTTGGCTCTCGCCCAGCGCCGCAGCAACAGTTCGAACTCTTCTTCCCGCCCGACGAGGGCGGTCAGGCCGGTCGTGTGCATCGCCTCGAAGCGGCTTTCCACCGAACTTGCGCGTAACACCGCGAAGGCCCTCGTCGCCCCGGCGATGCCTTTAAGATCCTTTGCCCCAAGGTCCTCAAGCTCGAAGAGATTGCCGAGAAGTTTTCGCGTGCCTTCCGCGATGACAACCATATTCGGCTCGGCGATCCCCTGCAGGCGTGCGGCGAGGTTCGGTGTCTCGCCGACGATGCCGCGCTCCTGTGCCTCCCCCGATCCAATCAGGTCGCCGACGACGACGAGCCCGGTCGCAATGCCGACACGGGTTTGCAGCGAAACCGGCGAATTAAGTGCGCTTACCGCCGCGGCCACCTCAAGACCCGCGCGCACCGCCCGCTCCGCGTCGTCCTCATGGGCCTCGGGGTAGCCGAAATAAACGAGCACGCCGTCGCCCATGTATTTCGCTACGAACCCACCAAAGCGGCGTACGGTCTCCGCGACGCATTTCTGATAGGCCGAAATGATCTCGCGCAGGTCCTCAGGGTCCATGCGGGCCGAGAGTGCCGTCGAACCGACCAGATCCGAGAACATGACCGTGACTTGGCGGCGCTCGGCCGCGTCGGTATGCGGATGCACAGGTGCGGGGCCTAAGGTCGGCGCCAATTTCTCCGGCGCGCCCAAACCTGCAATCGCCTTAAGGAGACGCTTACGGTGCCCCAATGGCACGCCAAGCTTCTCAAGGTCGATCTCGGTCAGCTCAGGTAGAACATCAGTGTCAATTTCGTTCTCGCGGAACATGGCCTCGTATTGACCAAGGCCAAGGTTCCGCAGCCAACCCCCGACATCCATGGTCGTGTCCTAACTGGCTTAGGACTTATGATCTTCCAGGTGAAACAGCGTGTCCAGGCCACTCCTCCTGAATAGCTGCTGATGACGAGAGATTGGTTGTCAGCCGCGCAGCTCATCGAGCAGCGCCTTGGCCTCCTTCAGATCGAGCGTATCGAAGCCTTCGGTGAACCAGGCGTAGACTGGCGCGAGAAGAGCGCGTGCCTCGTCCCGCTTGCCCTGATCGCGCCAGAGCCGCGCCAGGTTCATCGCGGCGCGCAGTTCCCAGGACTTGGCCTGCTGCCCGCGCGCGACCGCGAGCGCGCGCTCGAAATACGCTTCCGCTTTCTTCGGGTCCGGCTCCGGCGACATCAGGGCAATTTCCGCGGCGGTTCGGTGGATTTCCGCTTCGAACAATTTTTCCTTGGTTGTTTCCACCACCGTCATCGCTTCGCCAATGCAGCGCCAAGCGTCATCGAATTGGCCGACGTCCGCATAGGCTCTCGCCAAAAACGACAAATTATACGGCATGAGCACCGTTGACCCCGCTGACCGTATTGCAGTGATCCCGGAGGTGAGTGTTCGGACTGCGTCCGAGGCTTTGCCACTCAGAGCAAAAAGGAAACCATGATTCAACATCGCGAACACTTTCCAGAACAAGGAGCCTTTTTCGTCAGCCAAAGCGAGAAGCTCATCGACGACCGCTTGTGCTTTCGCGTAATTTCCACACTGGAAATAGGTGGACGGCACGTGTGCTAGCGCGGTCATCAACGTAGCGGCTTGACCGATCTCGCGCGCATCCTTGAGCGCGTGGTCTGCGTCTGCGAGGGCGGCCTCGGGATAGCCAAGAAAGAACAGAGCCCACGCGCGATAGCATAAGATGACCACCCCGACGTCTTGGCCAAATCGCGTCGTCAGTGGGCGATGCTCCATAGGATCGTAGAGCGCGATCGCGCGATCGAGATGCGCTCGCCCTTCCGCGATGTCTCCCGTGAAAAGCAAGGACATACCCATGACGCGATGCCCGATCATGAGCGGAACCGTTGTTCCCTGCTTCTCGGCAAGCGCCAGGAACTGCGCCGCGAGCTCGCGCATCACGTCGCCGTTGAACGCGTTGTAGCTCGCGACCCAGAAGCCGTAGAGGACCGAAAACAGCAGCAGTGGATCTTCGGGAGGCTCACCGAGCGCTTCGGCCTGTTCGATCAGCAGACGTGTCCGCTCCACAGCCGCTTTGGTTTCTGGCGCGGCATACCCTTTGACATGCATGAGTGGGGTTATGAGCGCACCGTGAAGCTTGATCTGCTCGCGGCGTAGCGCAGTCGTAGCGGGCAAGGCCGCGATCTGGGCAAGGGCCCGGCTCAGCTGCTCCGCCGCTTCCGTCAGCGCCGAGCGCGCCAGCGACCGCTGCCCCGCTTTGCCCCACAGGCCCGCGGCCTTCTCAACCAAGCCGGCCTCGGTGTAGTGACGCGCCAGCAGTTCCGGCTTGCTCTCGGCAATTTCCGCGAATTGGCCTTCAAGCGCGTCGGCGATTTGGGCATGAAGCGCGCGCCGTGGCTCGCGCAGCAGCGTGCCATAGGCCGCGTCCTGCACCAGGGCATGCTTGAACAGATAGGTCGCATGCGGCGGCACGCCCTGCCGGAACAGCAAACCAGCCGCGATGAGACGACCGAGCGCCGATTCCAGCTCTGTCTCCGGATTGCGCACGACCGCAGCCAGCAGGGCATGCGAGAACTCCCGCCCGATTGCCGCCCCGATCTGCGCTACGTCCTTGGCGGAGCCGAGCCGGTCGAGCCGCGCCATCAGCGACGCGTGCAAGCTCGCCGGCACCGCCAGGGCCGGGGACGGAACTGCGGCGGCGGTCCGCCGCGCTTCGCCTTCGCCCTCCGCCTCCAGCACCGCCTTCGTCATCTCCTCCACGAACAAGGGGATGCCGTCGGTGCGCTCGATGATATCGTGCCGGATATTCGCCGGCAGCAGCTTGTTGCCGACGACGCGGTCGATCATGGCGTCGATTTCGGGCTGCGCCAGCCGATCGATGGTGTGGGCGGTCACGTGCGGCCGTCCGATCCATGGCGGCTCGAATTCCGGCCGGAACGTCACGATCAGCAGCACGCGAAGACTAGCGATCCGGTCCACCGCCCGACCAAATAGCTCAAGGCTGGTGGGGTCGGTCCAATGCGCATCCTCGAAGATCATCAGCACCGGATTTTGGCGTGTCAGCGCCTCGGTTTGCGCGATCAGTGCATCCAGCGTTCTTTGCCGGCGCTGCTGCGGCGCGAGCTCCAGCGCGGGATAGCGTCCGTCGTTCGGCAGCGACAGCATCTCGGCAAAGAGCGCGGCGTCCTGGATTGATGTCGCGGTCTGCGCCAGCACCGCATCGAGCTTGTCGAGCCGCGCTTGCGGGGTGTCGTCGTGCACCTGTCCGGCGGCACGTTCCATCTGACTGATGATCGGATAAAGCGCGCTGTCGGTGTGCTGTGGCGAGCAGAAATAGCGCAAGCGCGTGTGCGCCTCGGTGGCAAGGCGTTCCAGAAGCGCGGCTGTGAGCCGCGATTTGCCGATACCGGCCTCGCCGGAGAGGAGCACCACCTGACCCTCGCCGGTTTTTGCCTTCGACCAGCGCCGCAGCAGCAATTCTGATTCTTCTTCGCGCCCGACCAGCGCGGTCAAGCCAGCCGCGTGCAACGCCTCGAAGCGGCCCTCCGCCGAACTCGTCCGCAGCGCCGCCCAGGCCCGCACCGGCGCGGCGATGCCCTTGAGGTCCTTGGCTCCGAGGTCCTCAAGCTCAAACAGATTGCCGAGAAGCCTTCGCGTGCCCTCAGCGATGACGACCATGTTCGGCTCGGCAATCCCCTGCAGACGCGCCGCAAGGTTCGGCGTCTCGCCAACGATGCCACGCTCCTGCGCCTCCCCCGATCCAATCAGGTCGCCGACCACCACGAGCCCGGTCGCAATGCCGACGCGAGTTTGCAGGGGAACAGGTGACTTGAGGGCACTCACACCGCCGACTAATTCCAACCCGGCCCGCACCGCCCGCTCAGCATCATCCTCGTGCGCCTGCGGATAGCCGAAATAAATCAATACCCCATCGCCCATGTATTTCGCCACGAACCCGCCGACGCGGCGCACGGTCTCGGCGACGCACCTCTGATAGGCGGAAATAACCTCGCGCAGGTCTTCCGGGTCCATGCGAGCAGACAGCGCCGTCGAACCAACGAGGTCTGAGAACATCACCGTGACTTGGCGGCGCTCGGCGTCGGTGCGCGGGGCGGGAGGTGTGATCTCTGGCGAAGCCGGCGTCTGTTCACTGGTACCGAGGGCAGCAACGGCCCTCAGAAGCTTGAGCCGCGCCCCAAGCGGTAGGCCAAGCTCGCGCAGGTGCTCATCGGTGAGATCACGAAGCACGTCGGCATCGATCGCATTATCGCGAAACGTCCGCGCGTACTGCTCCAGGCCGATCCCGCGGAGCCAACCGTCGATGTCCAAAGTTCAGTCCCCTGCGCCCTGTCAGCGGCGGTTATTGAAATGGGTTGTGTCATTAGCGCCCGCGGTGATTCGAAGGGGCTTCTTGAACCAACTTGGATTCGCCATGTGGACGCCAACCACCAGAGAGCAGCATAGCCGCCCCGTCACGCGATACCAGACCGATCTGACCGACGCAGAGTGGCGCGTGATCGCGCCGCATTTGCCGAAGCCCTGCGCCACGGGCCGGCCGCGCGAGTGGCCGATGCGCGAGATCATGAACGGCATCTTCTATGTCATGCGGGCAGACTGCCCATGGCGGCTGCTGCCGAACGACTTGCCGCCTTGGGGCACGATTTATCGCTGGTTCGCCGCCTTGCGGGACGACGGGCGCTTTGAACGGATAAACCACGCGCTGGTGATGGCAGATCGCGAACGGGTCGGGCGCGACGCGCCAAGCCCCTCGGCCGCGATCGTCGACTGCCAGAGCGTCAAGACCACCGAGGCTGGGGGGCCACGCGGCTACGATGCTGGCAAGAAGATTAACGGACGCAAGCGCCATGCGCTCGTCGACACGGACGGGCGTGGTCTCGTGCTCGAACCGCATCCGGCGAGCATCCAGGATCGCGATGGTGGCGCACCGCTTATGCGAGTCTCCCGGCGCATTTTCCCGTTCATCCAACGTGTCTTCGCCGACAGCGGATACGCCGGCGAGAAGGTCGCCAAGGCCACGTTGATCGCGGTTGAGATCGTGCGCAAGAACCCCGATCAGGTCGGCTTCGCTGTTAACCCGCGGCGCTGGGTCGTCGAGCGGTTCTTCGCGTGGATTGGGCGCAATCGACGGCTGGCAAAGGACTTCGAGGCCACCATCGACTCCGCACGCGCCTTTCTCTATGCCGCATCCGTCGTGCTGCTCGTGCGTCGGATCGCTCGTGCTTCATGACTTTCGAAACCGACTCTCAGGGCTATTCGCCGATGATTTCGCCGAAAGGCACCCAGCGCTTGCCGTCGAACTTCACGAGCTGCATCTGGTTGTAACCGCGATAGTTCGTTGGACTGGTGTTTATCTTGATGCCCGGCAGTAAAAGGGGAAATTCCACGTTGTGCATGTTTGTCGCCTGGTGCATCACGTTCTCGCGCGTCAGGTTATCTCCGCATTGTTCGAGTATATAAAGCATGGTTTGCGACAGAGCGTACCCGCCGAAGGCAAGGAGATCGCTAGGCGGGCGGTCGGGATAATAGCTTTTCATGAACGCGACGTAGTCTTGCATGCCCTTGTCATTGTCCCAGATCGGATCGCTGGGGTCCTTGACTGAATTTGAGGAAATAATGCCGACCGCCTTCTCAGGACCGGCCGGAGTGAGCGCCGCGGGGATTGAGGCGCCCGTTAACGAGAGGAAATGCGTCGGATGCCAATCCAAGTCGAATGCCTTGCGAATTGACATCGCGGTAAACTTGGGTGAGCTGGCGTTGAATAAGACGTTCGCGCCTGACGCCTGCAACGCAATGATCTGCGAATCGATGGTAGGATCGGTGAGTTCGTAGGAGGCCACTTTGACGACTGTGCTTTTCGCGCGATCGCCCAAAGCTTCTTGAAGACCCTTGAAATAGTCCTTGCCGAGATCGTCGTTCTGGTAAAGCACCGCTACTTTTGGATCCTTGATGCTCTGGAGAATGTACTTGCCGTATATTCTCCCTTCAGTCTCGTAGCTGGCAAGCACGCCCATCGTCCACGGAAAATGCTCAGGGTCGTTGAACCTGCTCGCGCCCGAGACCGGAAAATGCGGCACGTGTTTCTCGTTTAGGTATTCCTGGATCGCTGAATTTGGGGCGGTTCCGAGACTGTCGAAGATGGCGAGCACTTGATCTTCTTCAACGAGCCTGCGGGTCTGCTCGACGGTTTTAGGCGGGCTGTAGCCGTCGTCCAGGGAAATCATCGTGATCTTGCGCCCATTAATGCCGCCGTGCTCATTGATCATTCGAATGTAGCCGCCTTGGATCTTGCTGATCGTGCCATATGCCGAGGCTGGACCGCTATATGCAGCAGTCTGGCCGAGCTTGATCTCGGTGTCGCTGACCCCAGGACCGTATTGTTTGTCCGCGCCTGCCGCGGCAGCCATTCCCAACGCGCCGACGAGCGCCAATGAAGCAGTCCAATGCTTGAACATGACTACCCTCCGTGTGCGGTGCTTGGTGCGAAAATTCTCCCTTGGTCCACTATTGTTTGGAGCGCCGCTCGCGCGAGCTGACGCGTTCCGCTGCCAGGCAAAATGCTATTTCCGGAGATCGCGTTCGCCATTTCTCTCACCCACTCGCGCGCGCGAGGCGCTCATGATGGCGGGTGCCGGCGGCGCAACGCGAGCTACGGGGTGGCGCGCGACAGCAATCCGGTTTCAACAATTCGGTGAGGGGGGCTCTTATGGCATCGCTCGCTGAGCCGAGGGCGAGCCCGTGGACAGCGACGGGCATGCGAGATCGACCTGCGGGGTGCTCGACCTGCGCCAGCAGCTTGTGCGGCGCTCTGTGTGGCAATGGACGGTCGCCGGCGGCCGGCGTCGATGGTTTGTTGGTTATTTTGGCTTCTCAGCGACGGTGCCAAAGCAAGAGTGCCACCCTATTGCACGGTGAAGCGCGAGCCAGAGTCCATGGGTCGCAGATAGCGCCCGAAGCGCGCCCAGAGTCGTGACGCCAACAAACCAGTGTCAACGCGCGTTAATGCCGAGCGATGCCAAAGACTGCGTCATCGGCCGATATCTGACGGTCGACATTACCGGATTTTTCCTCTGTCCATCCATTCCTGCAAATCATTGAGTTCATAAAATACCTTGCGACCTATCTTCGTGCCCGCGGGGCCTTTCCCTTTCGTGCGCCAGCGTTGCAGCGTCCGCAGGCTGCGGCCTAGCATTTCAGCAACGCTACCGGGGAATGTCTCCTTTTGATGCTGTGGACGGCTCCTCCACCCGGCACGTGAGTGCCATGGATGTGGGCGCTGTTAAGGCTCCCACGATTCGGAGGAGCTACCTATGCAAACGATCACGACAATCGGTCTCGACATCGCGAAGTCGGTTTTCCAGGTTCATGGCGTTGATGCTGAGGGCAATGTTGTCATCCGCCGGCAGCTCAAGCGACGCTACGTGCTGGGCTTCTTCCAGAAGCTACCGCCGTGCCTGATTGGTATCGAAGCCTGCGCTTCGTCACATCATTGGTCGCGCGAGCTTCAGGGGCTTGGCCACACTGTGCGCTTGATGCCGCCGGCTTATGTGAAGCCCTATGTAAAGCGGCATAAGAACGATGCAATTGACGCTGAGGCGATCTGCGAGGCGGTCGCCAGACCGAACATGCGGTTCGTTGCGACGAAGACACCCGAGCAGCAGAGCGGCCTGGTGCTCCATCGTACGCGCCATCTCTTCATCCGCCAGCAGACCGCAGTGATCAACTCCATTCGCGCCCATCTTGCAGAGTTTGGGCTCGTCGCGCCGGTCGGACGCAATGGTGTCGAGCAACTGCTCAGTGTTGCCGCCGATTCCAATGACAAGCGGTTGCCCGAGGTTGCACGCGCCTGTGTCGTTGCTCTCGGCGCCCAATTGCAGACGTTGAAGGCTCAGATTCTACAGTTCGATCGTCTAATCATGGCCTGGCACCGATCCAGTGAGGCAAGCCGGCGGCTTGACGATATACCGGGCGTTGGTCCGGCCCTGGCCACCGCTCTGGTTGCCAGCGTCGCGGATCCAAAGGTGTTCCGATCAGGAAGGGACTTCTCGGCCTGGATCGGGCTGGTGCCCAAGCAGAACTCGAGCGGGGGCAAGGATAGGCTCGGCCATATTAGCAAACGAGGCGATCGCTATCTGCGCAGCCTATTCACGACTGGCGCGCTGGCGGTAATCCGCTATGCCAAAATCCATGGCACCAAACATCGGCCTTGGCTCACCGCATTGCTGGCGCGGCGACCCACGAAGGTCGCAGCGATCGCGCTCGCCAACAAGATCGCCAGGATAGCGTGGGCGATGATGGCCAGGGGTGAACGCTATAAGCAACCCGCTGCGCTCGCGGCGTAAACCAGATCGCGCCGAGCATTCGGCGGGATGTGAAGGTTGGGAGGGCGAACAGCACGTAATGCAGAGCCGGTCGATCCGGCGATCGGGACAACCCACAAGGGCCAGAGCATCATCGAATGCGTCCTTTTGACCGGGACCTGATCTGCGGAGGGCACTATGGCCAGCGGTCAAGTGAACCGCACCTCAAGGCCGAACACATGGCTGCTCCGACCAATGCTGCGCTCGTGAAGAAAGTCCTTGCCAACTCGGAGCCGTTCTCTAATCGCATCTCCGCTGTCAAGTCGTCTCTTTGTTTATCCTGATCGCTCGCCCCGGGGGTCATGGTTCTCTCCGCGGTCGGCATTGGCCGCCGCATCATCCGGTCCTAAGCGCAGGCTCTCCAATGTCCACAACGGGCTCGTGGAGGTTGCCCTCTGCGGCCCAACGGCTTCCGGCGGAGTAGCCGCACCCTCGCCCCGGAGGGCAAGCTCACCGTATCGGCGTTGTCGCCGTACGGATTCCTCTGATGTCTTCAGGCGGCTATCTCGTGCGAGCCCCAGCAGAACGCTTCGCCGGTGCGCCAGATGCTGTGCAAGATAACCGCTAGTTTGCGTGCGAGCGCGACGCGCGCCTTGTTCGTGCCTGACCGCTTGGCGATCTTCATCGCCCAGATTTTGAGACCCAATGGCCGCTTAACGCGCGTCATGATGACGGTCGCTGCCTCGTACAGGCAGAGACGCGCAAGCGTGTCGCCACACTTCGATATATGTCCACTGCGGTCGACATCGCCCGATTGATATTGCCTGGGGGTGAGTCCCAGGTGTGCACCAACCAAGCGTGATCGACGAAAGCGATTGGGATGCTCGATGGCGCTTACATACGCCAGCACTGTGACCGGACCTATGCCAGGAACGCTCATCAGTAGCCGGCACTCACGGCTTTGCTTCACTTCCGCTCGGATCGCTTTGTCGAAGGCTCTGATCTGTTCCCGGAGCTGCGACCATGCTGCAAGCATTGGTCGCACGATCGGGGCCACATCCGGCCGCTCGCCTATAAGGATCTCGACACGCTCGGCGAAGGAGCGGCCGCGGGCCGACCCCGGCAGCATGCCGAAGGTCTTGAGCACTCCGCGGATGTGGTTAGACAGCCTGGTCACCATGCCCACCAGTTGGAGGCGAGCTCCGAGCAAAGCGCGGGTTCGGTGGGCATCAAACGACTTCACATGCACGGCACGGAACCATCCCGTGCGCGTGATCTGCGCCAGCCCTTCGGCATCATTGCGGTCGGTCTTGTTGAGCTGCATGCGTAGCGCCGCTCTAGCATGCCGCGCATCAAGGCAGATCACGTCGAGACCTTGCGAGCGTAGTCCATGAACGAGCCACGGCGTCATGGGGCCAGTCTCGATGCCGATACGTGCGTCCGCACCTGCATGCTGCAGCACCGCCTGCACAATCTGCTCGGGCGACGTAACGCACTCACCCCGCCATTGACGATGGCCTTCACCATCGACAATGCAGAGCGTCGTAGTCTTCTGTGAAACGTCCAAGCCGACATAGTTGGTCATGATGATCTCCCATCCTGCGAACCGAGCACACTATGCCCGGATCGCGGTGACGGGGGACGCTGATCACCCGACCGCGATTACCCGATGTCCACACACGACCCAAAGATGGGATAATCGGCCGGCGTTGTTGTGGATAGCTGAAGATTTGGGGTGCTGCGCTTCAGGCTGATGGTGAAACGAGGTCCGTGTGTACGGCCTCAAGCATCAGAAGGAGAAGCGCAG
>Ga0210394_10003231_pt1 | contig 20857 bp, 20 predicted proteins | sample IncBWC12MmetaG_FD_160121 | JGI IMG/M metagenome (GOLD analysis project Ga0210394, IMG submission 160121) | Forest soil microbial communities from Barre Woods Harvard Forest LTER site, Petersham, Massachusetts, United States - Inc-BW-C-12-M | ecosystem: Environmental > Terrestrial > Soil >...
GAGATGCCGCGCCACCGTATCGAGGTCCTTGTCGCCGCGGCCGGAGAGGTTGACCACCATCAGATGATCCTTCGGCTTCTGCGGCGCGAGATCGAACACCTTGGCGATGGCATGCGCCGGTTCGAGCGCCGGAATGATGCCTTCGAGCTTGGAGAGAAGCGAAAAAGCGTTGAGCGCCTCGTCGTCGGTCGCCGACAAAAACGTGACGCGGCCGACGTCGTTGAGCCAGGCATGCTCCGGGCCGATACCGGGATAATCGAGACCGGCCGAAATCGAATGCGCCTCGTTGATCTGGCCGTCGTCGTTCATGAGGAGATAAGTGCGATTGCCATGCAGCACGCCCGGCCGCCCGCCGGCAATCGAGGCGGCGTGCTGGCCCGTTTCGAGACCGTGGCCGGCCGCCTCGACGCCATAGATCTCGATGTCCTTGTCGTCGAGGAACGGATGAAACAGGCCCATGGCATTGGAACCGCCGCCGATGCAGGCGATGAGCGAATTCGGCAGCCGGCCTTCGGCCTTTTGCATCTGCTCGCGCGTCTCGCGGCCGATGATCGATTGAAAATCGCGCACCATCATCGGATAAGGATGCGGCCCGGCAATGGTGCCGATGCAGTAGAACGTCGAGCCGACATTGGTCACCCAGTCGCGCAGCGCCTCGTTCATCGCATCTTTCAGGGTCTTCGCGCCGGACTCCACCGGCACCACCTTGGCGCCGAGCATGTTCATGCGAAACACATTGGCCTTCTGCCGCTCGACGTCGACCGAACCCATATAGACGATGCATTCGAGGCCGAAGCGCGCGCACAGCGTCGCCGTCGCGACGCCGTGCATGCCGGCGCCGGTCTCGGCGATGATGCGTTTCTTGCCCATCCGCCGCGCCAGCAGAATTTGGCCGAGCACGTTGTTCACTTTGTGCGCGCCGGTGTGATTGAGCTCCTCGCGCTTGAGATAGATTTTGGCGCCGCCACCCGAAAGGCCGGAGGCCGTCTGTCTGCAATATTCAGTGAGCCGCTCGGCGAAATAGAGCGGCGACGGCCGGCCGACGTAATGCGTCAGATAGCCGTCCATTTCCTTCTTGAACTCGGGATCGGCCTTGGCCGCCGCATAGGCTTTTTCAAGTTCGAGGATCAGCGGCATCAGCGTCTCGGCGACAAAGCGGCCGCCGTAAATGCCGAAATGCCCGTACTCGTCCGGCCCGGTGCGGAAAGAGTTGAGTTGCTGCACGGTCATCGCAAAGCCTTCTCAAACCACCGGAGGGGCGAGCTTCAGTTCCGCCGCGCGCGCGGCGCGCACAAAGGCACGAATCTTTTCCGGATCCTTTTCGCCAAGCGCGCGCTCGACGCCCGAGGATACATCCACTCCGGGAGCGCGCGTGATCGCCAAGGCCTCGGCGACATTGCCGGCATCGAGCCCGCCGGAAAGCATGAAAGGCACGCGGGAAGCGATATTTTCCAAAAGGTGCCAATCGAACGGCGTGCCGAGGCCGCCCGGCCGCGTCGCCTCGCGCGGCGCGCGCGCATCGAACAAGAGCCGGTCGGCGACAGCGGCATAGCGAGCAATCGCCGCGAGGTCGCCCTTGGACTCGACGGGAATCGCCTTCATCACCGGCAGCTTGAACCGCGCCTTGATGGCGGCCACCCGCAAGGGCGACTCGTTGCCATGGAGCTGGAGAATATCGGGCCCGAGCGCGTCGACGACGTAGGACAGCAAGGTATCGTCGGCATCCACGGACAGGGCGACCTTCTTTGCCCTACCTCTGACGCGTGACTCTAAAGCCGAAGCGGCCTTGAAGGACAGATTACGCGGCGACGGCGCAAAGAACACGAAACCGACCATGTCGGCGCCGGCGTCGAGCGCGACGTCGAGCGCCTCCGGGGTCGAAAGGCCGCAGATTTTCACTATGAGCGACATAACGCTGCCGGATGGTAACTTGGCCTAGCCAAAACTGCCGCCGTTCTACATCGCCGCGAGCGCTTTGTCTTGCAGGACGCCGACGGATTTTCTCACTGTACCGGCGGCTTGAGTTTCAATCGTTCGGGCGTCTCGACCGCTTGCGGAATGTCCACGGGCGCGGCGCGCTTATGCAAATCGAATTCGGCGCGCTTATGAGAATCGAGTTCCTCGCGCAGCTTGCCGATTTCGCGTTCGAGCCGGCGCGCGGCGCGGCGCCACCGGCCGTGCTGCAGCCAAGATGCGCCGCCGCCGATCACGACGCCGATGATCAACAGGACGATGATCAGCGCGAATAGCGGCAGCGTCACCGACGCGGCGGGATGCGCCGAATTGAAGGGATCGAAGGAGACCGTCACGAACTGGCGATTGGCGACCGCGAACGCAATGAACACGATGCCGAGCGGCACGAGAATAACCGCCGCGACGATCTTGCGGAGCGAACTTCCGGCCGATCGCGATGCGCCAGTCAACCTGCGCTCGGGCGATTGAGCCGCTCGCGCATTTCCTTGCCGGTCTTGAAGAACGGCACGCATTTCTGATCGACGGCGACATGGGCGCCGGTGCGCGGATTGCGTCCGGTGCGCGCCGGCCGTTGCTTCACTGAAAATGCGCCGAAGCCGCGCAGTTCGACGCGGTCGCCGCGCGCCATTGCCGCGATGATCTCCCCGAGGATGGCGTTGACGATATTCTCGACGTCACGCTGATAGAGGTGGGGATTCTGCGCGGAGATATTTTGCACAAGTTCCGACTTGATCATGGTTAGCCGCCTGATTGCGCGCTCTGTTGGGTCGCCCGCGAACGCTGCGCTGGGTATCGCAACGGCGGGCCACCGGAGCAAAACCGCCGCCGCTCAATTCACGCCGGCAGGGTGCCAAAGGGCCAACAGACCGTCAAGATTGAAAGGCTCCACGGTTGCGCCCCAGACGTCGAGGCGCTGGGCCAGCGTATTGAGCCCCGCCGCATCGAGTAAGGCCACGGCCGCGGCGTGCAAGAACGGCAGATCGCCGAAACGGCTCTGCAGCCGATAGTCGCGTACCGGCAGCTTGGCATCGACATGTTTCTCCTTGGCGAGCCACGCCAAAGCGGCGCGCTCGTCGCCGAGTTCGTCGACCAGTTTCAGGCCGAGGCCCTGATGCCCGGTGAAGACGCGGCCATCAGCCACTGCCGCCAGCTCGTCGTCGGTGAGATGGCGGCGGCTTTGCACCAGGCCTTTGAACCAAGCGTAGGAATCCTGAATGATTGAATTCAGCGCGGCGGTCGCCTCGGGGCTGGTCGGCTCGAAACCGTCCGGCGCCGCTTTGAGCGGCGTCGATTTCACCGCTTCCACCTTCACGCCGATCTTGCCCAACAGCTCGGCCACGTTGGGATACTGGAACAGCACGCCGATCGAGCCGACTAGCGATGTCTGCTGCGCCACGATGTGATCGGCGGCAAGCGCGGTGATGTAGCCGCCGGACGCGGCCAGGCTGTCGACGACGACGACGAGCGGCTTTTTCTCCCGCAGACGCGACAACGAATCGAACAGTTGCTCGGAACCGGCGGTAGTGCCGCCGGGGCTGTCGACATGAACGATGACCGCGCGCGCCAATGACGTGCGGCCGAGCAGGTCGAGCTGCCGGACCCGTTCCTGATCGCCGCGGATCAATCCGGAGATGGTTACGCGCGCGATATAGGGACGCACGCCGAAGACGCCGATATGGTTGCTGACCAGCGCCGCCGCTCCCGCCAGGCCGAGCACAATCACAACGATGGCAAGCACGCGCCAGAACGTGAGCTTGCGCCGCATCCGGCGGCGGTCGACGATCAGGTCGGCATCAAGCGACATGGTCTCTGTTCCTCTTGCTTTCCCGCCCCCAGTCGTCGTCACTCCTCGGTCTCTTCCTTCTCGTTCTCTTCGACCTCCTCGCCCTTGCGCTTGAGCGCGGTGCCAAGGATGTCGCCAAGCGTCGCGCCGGAATCGGACGAGCCGTATTGCGCGATCGCCTCCTTCTCTTCGGCGACTTCCAGCGCCTTGATCGAGACCGAGACGCGCCGGGTGCGGCGGTCGACCTGGGTGACCCGGGCGTCGACCTTCTGGCCGACGGCAAAGCGATCGGGACGCTGCTCGGAACGATCGCGCGCCAGCTCCGAGCGTTTGATGAAGGCGTCGAACTCGGTGCCGACGATCTTCACGTCGATACCGCCTTCCTTCACCTCGGTGACTTCGCAGGTGACGACAACGCCCTTCTTGAGCTCGCCGGTAGCAGGTTCGGCGGCGGGCGCGCCGCCCGCGGCAAGCTGCTTGATGCCGAGCGAGATGCGCTCTTTCTCGACGTCGACGTCGAGCACCTGCGCTTTGACCTTATCGCCCTTCTTGTACTCTTCGATGACCTGTTCGCCGGGGCGTTTCCAGTCGAGATCGGACAGGTGAACCATGCCGTCGACATCGCCGTCGAGACCGAGGAACAGGCCGAATTCGGTCTTGTTCTTGACCTCGCCCTCGACGACGGAGCCCGCGGGATATTTCTCGACGAACACTTCCCACGGATTGCGCATGGTCTGCTTTAGGCCCAGCGAGATACGGCGCTTCACCGGATCGACTTCGAGCACCTGCACCTCGACCTCCTGGGAGGTCGAGACGATCTTGCCGGGATGCACGTTCTTCTTGGTCCACGACATTTCGGAAACGTGGATCAGTCCCTCGATGCCGGGTTCGAGCTCGACGAAGGCGCCGTAGTCGGTGATGTTGGTGACGCGGCCCTTGAACCGCGCGCCGACCGGGTATTTCCCCTCGATGCCCTGCCATGGATCGTCGAGCAGCTGCTTCATGCCGAGCGAGATGCGGTGGGTCTCGTGGTTGATCTTGATGATCTTGACCTTGACCTGCTGGCCGATGTTGAGCACCTCGGAGGGATGATTGACGCGCCGCCAGGCAATGTCGGTGACGTGCAAAAGCCCGTCGATGCCGCCGAGATCGACGAACGCGCCGTAGTCGGTAATGTTCTTGACCACGCCGTCGATAACCTGACCCTCTTCGAGGTTTTGCACCAATTCCTGGCGCTGCTCGGCCCGGGTCTCTTCCAAGACTGTGCGGCGCGAGACGACGATATTGCCGCGCCTGCGGTCCATCTTGAGGATTTGGAACGACTGCGGATTGTTCATGAGCGGAGACACATCGCGGATCGGCCGGATATCGACCTGCGAGCGCGGCAAGAAGGCGACGGCGCCGTCGAGATCGACGGTGAACCCGCCCTTGACCTGATTGAAGATTGTGCCCTGCACCTTCTCGTTGTTCTGGAACGCCTTTTCCAGCTTGCCCCAGCTTTCCTCGCGGCGCGCCTTGTCGCGCGACAGCACGGCTTCGCCGAGCGCATTCTCAATTCGTTCGAGATAGACTTCGACTGTGTCGCCGACCTTGATCTCGGCATTGCGGCCGGGGCCGGCGAATTCGCGCAGCGCTACACGGCCTTCGGTCTTTAAGCCCACATCGATGACGGCGAGGTCGCGTTCGATCGCGACGACCGTGCCTTTGACCACGGCGCCTTCCTGCAAATGGCCATCGCCGAACGATTCATCGATCAGCTTGGCAAAGTCCTCGCGCGTCGGAGCGTCGGCGGCAACTTGAGCGGCAGCTTGAGCCATAAAATACTCCCAACCCCTGGAATGAAAATGATCCCGAATATGCGGCAGCCGCCGGCAAGACCGGCGCTTGGGGCCAAGGCCATACGTTCAGGAAAGCTTGCGTTCGGGACGCAGTTTAAGTCGGCACCATGCAGGCGAAGCAGTGAGCGGGCTTACCTCCAATGACGAAAGCGCTGTCAACGGCGCTTTCGGCCCGCTCGAACGGCCTCGATGATATCGACGGCGGCCCGGAACGCCGCGTCTATACCCAAATGCGTGGTATCGAGCAAGTGCGCGTCGGGCGCGGCTTTGAGCGGCGCGGCGGTTCGCCTCGAATCCCGCTCGTCACGCCGCAACAGGTCGGCCAACAACTCCTCCTCGTCGGCGACTTCACCCCGCGCCCGCAATTCGAGAACGCGCCGCGCCGCGCGCACTTCCGGACTTGCCACCACGAAGAGCTTCACGTCGGCGCCGGGCGCGATCACGGTGCCGATATCGCGGCCGTCGAGCACCGCCCCGGGCGGCCGGGTCGCGAATTCGCGCTGATAATTCATCAAGGCTTGACGCACCTGCGGAATGGCGGCGACCACCGAAGCGGCCTCGGTGATAGCCTGCAATTTCAGCGCATTATCCTGGAATTTCGTCGGATCGAGCCTGATCGCGGCCTCGGTCGCGCGTTCTACATCGCCGAGTGAATGCCCGGCATCGAGCATCGCCTTGGCCACCGCCCGGTACAGCAGCCCGGTGTCGAGATGCTGCAGCCCGTAAACCGCCGCGAGCTGCCTCGCGATCGTGCCCTTGCCCGAGGCTGCCGGTCCATCAATCGCAATAATCATGACAATTCCGCACTCAACGACCGCATCAATTCGACGAAGCCGGGAAAGCTCGTTGCAATGAAGGTGCCATCGTCGATCTGCACCGGCCGCTCGCTGGCAAGCCCAAGCACGATCGCCGCCATGGCGATGCGGTGATCCATATGGGTTTCCACCACGCCGCCGCCTGGGGCGCGGCCGTTACCGTACACGATGAGGTCGTCGCCCTCGATATCGGCGGCAACTTCGTTGGCGCGCAGGAGCGCGGCGGTAGCGGCAAGCCGGTCCGACTCCTTGACGCGTAGCTCCTTAAGCCCGCGCAGCACCGTGGTGCCTTCGGCGAAGGCGGCGGCCACTGCAAGCACCGGATATTCATCGATCATGGATGGCGCACGCGCCGCCGGCACTTCGATGCCGCGCAAGGACCCGGCGCGAACGCGCAGGTCGGCGACGTCCTCGCCGCCTTCATTGCGTTCCCCGATCCGCTCAATGCGAGCGCCCATCTCGACGAGCGTCGTAATGAGGCCGGTGCGCAGCGGATTCATCATCACGCCGTTGAGGATCACATCCGAGCCGGGCACGAGCAGAGCGGCGACCAGCGGAAATGCTGCCGAAGACGGATCGGCAGGGACCGTGACCGGCCGCGGCGCGAGTTCCGGCCGGCCGGTGAGCGTGATGCGGCGACCGTTTTTATTTCCTTGGCCGCCCACCGGCTCGACCGGCACGACTTCAACGCGCACTTGGGCGCCAAAATGGGCGAGCATCTTTTCGGTGTGGTCGCGCGTCGGCTCCGCTTCGATCACGACGGTCTCGCCGGGCGCCGAAAGCCCGGCCAATAGCGTCGCCGACTTCAATTGCGCCGAGGGAACCGGCGGCTTGAAAACGATCGGCATCGGATCGTGCGCGCCCGCGAGCGTCAGCGGCAAACGGCCGTCCGCCGAATCGAGCGTGCGCGCGCCGATGCGCTGAAGCGGCTCCAGCACGCGCTGCATCGGCCGGCTGCGTAGCGAAGCATCGCCGTCGAACGTCGCCATAATCGGGCAGCCGGCGACGGCGCCGAGCGCAAGTCGGCAGCCGGTTCCGGAATTGCCGAAATCAAGTGCATTTGCCGGCTCGGCAAAGCCGCCGACGCCGACGCCATGGATCAGCCACTGCCGCTCGCCGGTGCGCACGATGCGGGCGCCAAGCGCCTGCAAGGCTTTCGCCGTGTTAAGGACGTCCTCGCCTTCGAGCAGGCCGCCGACGCGGGTCCCGCCGACCGTGAGCGCGCCGAGAAGCAGCGCTCGAATCGAGATCGACTTGTCGCCCGGTACGCGCACGGCGCCGGCGAGCGGACCGCTGCGGCGGGCAGTAAGCGGAACGCGGTTGGCGGGCATCGGACATAATCCAGTCGGCGCCTCAGCCGGCGCCGTTATGAGCGCCCTCTATCATGGGCCGCGGCGGCCCGTCATCCCGTCGTTTTTGCGGTTGCGCAAGGTCCCCGGGCCGGCGCCGATCGACTATTGACAGCCGCGTTGCGACTAGCCAAGTGAAGCACCCGACTTGCGCGAAGGATACAACCGTGGCCAAAGCCGAACTGGGCACCAAAAGGCTCTGCGCCAATTGCGGCGCCAAGTTCTACGACCTGAACAAGGATCCGATCCACTGTCCCAAATGCGGGACGGTCTATGAGGTCGCTCAGGTTGTGAGCCGCGCCCGGCCGGAACCTGCGCCGGTCGTCCCGCGCCCGCCGGCCCCGGTCGAGGAAGTCCCAGTGCCGGAGCCGCAGGAGGTCGAAACCGTCTCCCTCGAAGAGGCCGATGCCGAGGCGCAAGGCTCAAAAAAACCCGCGACGACCGAGCCCGAGATCGAAGAGGAAGAAGTCGAGGTAGGCGAGACGCTCGACGACGACACCTTCATCGAGGAGCAGGAGGAGGAGGACGCCGATGTCACCGATATCATCGGCGGCGATATCGAAAATGAGGAGGAAGGATAAGCGGACGGCAGAGGACAGACGACGGACGACAGCATGATCGAATTGGCTTCCTTCGAGGCGATACATCCGTCCTCTGTAATCTGTCGTCCGTCGTCTGACGGGGCCATAGCTCAGCTGGGAGAGCGCCTGCATGGCATGCAGGAGGTCGGCGGTTCGATCCCGCCTGGCTCCACCAGCCTTCGCTCGCGAACCGGGTGAAGGCTGCCGCGCCGCAGCTCGAAGAGCGTAGGCGGGCGAAGTTGCTGCGAGCTCGGCTCGGCAAGCCGCTTCGCTCTCGAAGCGAGTGAGGGCTGCCGCGCCGAAGCCGGCAGGGCGAAGGCGGGTGAAGTTGCCACGAGCTTCGGCTCGGCAAGCCATTGAGAGCAGCGAAAGGATCGAAGATAGTCTGCGGCGGCAGGCCGCGGCGCGCTGGCGCTGGGCCTACCTCGCCGTGTTATGTTAGGTTTGCCAAGAGAACGGAGACGGGGATGCATAGAGGGTGGATCGGCGCGGCGCTGGCCGCGGCGCTTGGCTCGGTGCTCGGCTTAGCGGGTGCCGGCCCGCTAGCGGCGCAGCAGGGAACACAACCCGCCGCTCCGGCGATGCAGTCTGATCCAAATCTTAGTACGGAAGATCAGCTCGCTCCATCGCAGATCAAGCAAAAAGTCCCGGCGGCGGTGGCGGAACCGACCGGTACGGCCCACACTGCGGCGCAGCCGGCGATGCATGCCGCTGCGGCTGCGCAGCCCGCCGTGCCCCGATCGGCGTCCCCGAGCGCGCACGTTGTGGCCTGCAGCGGCATTTTTGCAAAGGATTCGAACCATCTTCGGCTTGCCATGACGTTTGACAACAAGAATGTCACGTTTGCCGACGTGGATGCCGATGGCGGCACCAAGGTCAAGGCGTCGATTGTGTTTCCCAACGATCCGAAGCGGCGCCTCGAAGTCTGGTGGTCCAATCCCGCCGAGCGCAGCGGCACCTATCTCATCGACATCAAAGGCAAATCGACCTGGGGCGCGCCCGCGGGCATGCGGCTTGGTCTCAACCTCGCGCAATTGGAAAAGCTCAACCATAAGCCATTCAAGCTTAAAGGTTTCGACAAAGACGGCGTTGCGACGGTCAGCGACTGGGACGACGGCGCGCTGGCATCGCTTCCCGGTGGCTGTAAATTCGGCATAAGCCTGACCGCCGACCCGAAAGCCTCGCCGGACGCGGTCAGCGCACTGTCGGCGGACAAGGAATTCAGCTCGTCCGATCCCGCCATCCGCTCGGTCAAACCAGCCGTCAGTGAGATTCTTATCGGTTACTAAGCGCTTCCCGTGATGAGGTCTGGCTACGGCTTCGGCGGCGCGTGGCCCGGCGGCGCGGCAGTCGGCGCCGCGGCCGGCTTCGCCTGTTCGGTGCGCATCGTCCGCACGTCGCGCGCCATTTCCAGGCAGGTGAGCAGTTCGGTGTAGCTGGAATCCCCGCCCATCGTCGATTCATTCGTACAGGCAGTCTTGTCGGCCGGCGAGAAGCTCGACCACTCTTTGGCCAGTTCGGCGCGAGTGGCCTTCTCGCTGTCGAGGCAGTTTTTCTTTTCCACGGAGATGTCGGTATCGTGGAAAGAGACCCCGCCTTGTTGCGCGATGCCCTGGCAGACCTGCTCCACGTTGAGCGCGGGGACGCTGTCGGCGACCGGCATGATCAAGTGCGCGCCGAGAATCAATGCCGGGGGGAAAATCATCATCGTGCTCCGTCGATCTATGCCGGCAATTATAGCACGCTTGCGGCGCGGGACCAGGGACGGCAACGCTGCGCCGCTGTATCGAGGGTCGACCGGCGACGAGCGGCCCCGGTATGTCGCCTCGATACCGTCCGTCACGCCCGTGCGCGCCATGATCGACGCGGCTATGACCGTTATTGCGGCGAGGGAACCGGCGCGGCGTTCTTTACGGGCCCCTATCTCGACGTGCTGCCCAAAGCAGTTGTGGAGGCGGGCCAAAAATCGGCACAATAGAGCCGGCCGCTTACGCGATCTCCTTGAGGGCAGGCGTGGAGAGCGATGCACCGTCCACGGGCCGCGATTGCTCAAAAGCCGGCAGGTCGACGTAAAATATCGTGCCGCCGCCCGCCGCGTCGGCGAAACCCACTTCGCCGCCAAGCCGGCCGACAATCTCCTTGACGATACTCAGTCCCAGGCCGGTGCCGCCGGTTTTCCTGGCGTCAGTTCCGTCGGCTTGAGCAAATCTTTGGAAGACGCGCGGTTTGAACTCGGAAGGAATCCCGACGCCGTGGTCGCGCACCGTGAGACGCAAGTTCTCGCCGCGCCGTTCGACCGCGACCACGACCTCACCGTCTGGCGGTGAGAATTTGATGGCGTTCGAAATGAGGTTGGTAACGGCCTGCGCCAGCCGATCGGGATCGACCCACACTTCGCCATCCGCCGCGATGTCGCGCCGCAGGCGAACCAGATAGGTATCGGCAAATCCCAGATTAGCTTCGATCGTCTGCTCGATCAGCGAGCGAACGTCGACGCACCTAAACTTGAATACAAGCTGATCCGACTGCAGTTTTTCGATGTCGAGAATATCGTTGACGAGCTTGACCAGCCGTTGGCTATTCGACTGCGCAATCGACAACAATCGGCGTGCCGGTTCAGATACGTCGCCGGCCGCGTTGCCCATCAACAGGCCGAGCGAGCCGCAAATCGAAGTCAACGGCGTTCGCAATTCGTGGCTCACGGTGGACACGAACTCGTCCTTTAGCCGATCCAGCCGCTTTTTCTGGGTCACGTCGCGGGCAATGGCGCAAAGACCGACGACCTCGCCGGACTTGATCGCCGAAACGCTGATCGAAACATCGACGGGCGTACGATCCTTGGTCAGACGCACGGTATCGTACGGCTCAACAATCTCGCCTCGACGAATTCTGGCCAAGGCAGATTGTGCCTCGGCGCGGCGATCATCGGGCACGATGATTTCGACCTTTTTACCGATCGCTTCGTCGACGGCAAATCCGAACAGCTGCTCCGCGGCGGGATTCCAGCCGGTGATGATGCCGTCGAGCGTCACCGTCAGAATCGCATCGACCGAGGATTGCACAGCGGCGCTGAACAGCCGTTCGCGATTCGCGTGCCAGTCCAGCGCGGCCGCGGTGCGGCGGTGCTCCTTCGCCTCGCGCATGCGCTCCCGGTGCTCCGCTTCGAACAGCTTGGCAAGTTTAGCGTATAGCACGCCGGTTTCGAGCAGCAGGATCACCAAGACGAATGTGCCGGCCAGAAGTCCGTAAGCCCGACCAGCGTAGAAGCCGAGATCGAAGCGTCCGGCGTTGAGCACCGCGCTGAGCGCCACATCGAACAGCCACGCGCACATGACGACCATCAGCCAAAGGTCGAGCACGGTGTGGGGCCGCCGCCGCCACAAAATAAGAAGGGCGATGAGCGTCAACATGCAGACCGTCGAAACGACGACCGTCAATGCGACGGTCATATTGTTGCCCATCATGATGTCGGGCAGGATCGCTTTGCCGACGGTGGCCAGCAGCGTCAAGCCGACCACCGCGCCAATAACCGCGCCGATACTTAACGATAAGGGGAGTCGAGCTGACTCGCCTGCCTGACCCGCTGCATCGTTTCGATCCTTCAACAGCGCGTAGGAGATGACCGCGAGGGGAAAGCCGCCGTGCCAAAACACGTAGAGCCATGCGGTACTGTTTGGCCCCGCACCGAGTAATCCGGTCGGCCGAAACAGGCCGGGAAAAGTCAGCGCGTGCGGAACGACCATCAGCGCGGTGAACAGGTACCCGCAAGCGAGCGCAAGGAGCGCGCGCGACCGCAAGATGTTGAACTGGATCAGAAGAATGACAGCTGTAACCAAGTCGCTGATAGCGATTGCCGATTCGTAGATCGGTATGAACGCCCACACCTGCGGCAACGGCTGCCGGGCAAACGGCGCTAAGCTGAGAAAAATCAGCAATGAGGCAACAATGACCGCAAGGGCAATCCTGCGATCTTTCCGGCTCGCCGGTGCAGTCGATAGAAAGTCAGCTTGCTCTGCCACGACGCCGCCCATCTGTCACCTCTGGATCGCGATGGTTTGCGCTGCGCGCATCCCAGCGCGCTCCAACTGACCCGGCAGAGCGGCCGTCTCGACACTGCGGTACGTGAAAAGTCCCAGCGCCGTCGCGGTGACGAGCACCACGCCAACGATCGCCAGAGTCGATTGCGTGGAGAGCCTCATCACTCAAATGCTTGCGCATTGGACACCAGCTCAAGCGGCCCGCGTTAGCTGCGTGCTTCGACAAAATAGCAGACTTCCGCTTACGGCGATGTCGCCCGTGCACCCTCCGCGCCTTCGTTGCGCTTAGTTGCGCTGTTCATGACAATGCGCATGAGATCGACCGAGTTCTTGGCGCCGAGCTTGTGCATGATCCGGCCGCGGTGGATTTCCACCGTCCGCGGACTTATCCCGAGAATTCTCGCGGTTTCTTTGTTGGAGGAGGCGGCGGCGATCTGCGCCAAAACCTCGCGCTCGCGACGCGTGAGCTGATAGTAGCCGCGGATCGCCGGCGACAAGGCGGGGGACGCGTCGTCGCGTTCGCGAAGCTGCTTCCATGCTTCGATCGCGTCGACCACGCGCCCGACGACGCTCTCGGCGTCGAGCCGCTTCTCGAGATAGTCGAAGGCGCCGTTGCGCATCGCCTGGACCACGTTCAACACGTCTTCCTGGGCGGAAATGATCAGGATGGGCGCCGGATAGTTCCGGGCATCGAGTTCCTTGAGAACGTCGAGCCCGGACATTCCGGGCATGCAGAGATCGAGGAGGACGCAGGCGGGCGTTTGATCGCGGGCCAGGCGGACGAATGATCTGCCATCGGTAAAGGCGGCGGTGGCGTACCCTTCGTAACGAAATATCACCGCAAGCGCTTCACGCATGTCGTAGTCGTCGTCGACGATATAGATCTCGCTGCTCATCGCTTCATTGTCCAGTCGACCCATGGCGGTAGTCCTTGCAAATTTGAAATCTGCGGATTCGGCAGCCGGTCGCTCAATACGCGGCCTCACGCCTCACGCAACCTTTTGTGCGAAGCGCCAGCGACCCACGCGCCAAATCAGTCATGCAAAAATTTGACACGAGAAGTCCAATTTCGCTGTTCAAAATTGCACAACTAATACGGAATTTGCGTACGTACTAACACCTGGGGCTGTTGCTAATGATTTGTTTGTATGTCTGGCTTGTCGGTTTAAGCACACGCTGGCCGGCGCGGCGGATGCAGTTTCTGATCGGCAAGTTTAGCCCGGGCTAACAAGCCGCTGCCACATCTTCGTCGGGTGCCTCGAACATGATTTCACGGAGCGCGACATCCGACAGCAAGCTGCGAACGAAGATGATGTTGCCCTCGTACTCGATGTAACCCAGCTTGCGAAATTTATTCATGAAATAATTCACCCGCGGACGCGTCGTGCCGATCATCTGCGCCAGCGCCTCCTGGTCGATGTTTCTGATGACGTTTTTTCTGCCGCCGTGATTGGCCAACAGGACGAGCGCGCGCGCCAGCCGTTTCCCGCTGCATTCGAAAAGCTGGCTGATGAGACTTTTTCGCAACTCAACCACCTTCGTCGGAGCAAAGGCGATGAAAAGTTCGGCAATGGCCGGATTCTCCCGGACGGCGTGGACGATGCTGGCACGTTCCAACCGCGCCACAATAAATTTGCCGCCAAAATGTCCTGCCCATTTATGTAGCAGATGACGCACTGGAGTATTGTCATTTTTACGGGTGTGCCCAAATAGTTGCAGACGAAATTGAAAACATTTGAATTTTTCACGTAATGGTCCTCTGAAGGGATCCGAACGGCATCGGCTTCGCACAATTTCAGCTTTCACACGAACAAAATTGCCTCGTTCGGGGAGGGAGCAATGACCGTTCCGCAGACTTATCCGCGCGCCAAAGCGCCGCGCAGCAGCGCGGACAGCGGCAACGTGAGCAGCACGAATGCGGCAACCAGCGTCAAAGCGTGCCAAACGCCGAGCGCATCCCCCGCTCGACCAAACAGGATGGGCGCGATCGCACCCGACCCGATCGTGCCAGTATAAAAAATGCTCAGCGCGCGCGTGCGCCACTGCGGCGGCACTAGATCGGGCACGGAACCGTACAGTACTGACGACGTGCCATTGAGCGCGACGCCGATCAGCGGCAGCAACACCAGCGCGCCGTCGAGCGGTAGCGGAAACAACGCGAGAATTCCAATCGACGTCGATCCTTCGGTCAGCCAGACAGTTCCAATCGCGCCGATCCGCGCGCCGATAAAGGCGCAAGCGAGCTTTCCGGTCGCGCCGCCGGCGAAAACGAGCGTCATCGCCAAACCGATTGTCTGCTCGCTTGCGCCTTTGTTTCTCAGCACGAAGGGCAGAAACAGCAAAAATGCCATGCGCGTCGCGGTGTCGATGACGCCAATCGCGACCAGCAGAGGAAACGCAAAGGGCTGCCGCTTCCGGTCGCGCGCCGTATGCGCATCGCCCCGGGGATGGACGACGACGCCGTGTTCGTAACGCGGGGTGGCGATATAGATCACCGCCGCCACGGCGATGCCGACGCTGCCCAGGATGGCGAGCGCCGGACGCCACGCCATCGCCAACAGCATCAACGAAAGCGCCGCCGGCAGAGTCATCTTGCCGAGGTCGCCGGTGAAATTGTAGGTGCCAAGCGCCTTGAGCGAACGCGGGCCGGCAAAGGCTTGGGCGACAAGCGCCGACGCGATCGGATGCTGCGTACTCGATCCGATGCCGCTGATGGCAAGCGCGCCGAGCAACATGACAAAGCCGGTGCTGGCTCCGGCGAAACAAAATCCGAGACCGGCAAGCGCGGTGCCAAGCGCGAGTATGGTCGCGGCGCCAAACCGTTCCGCGGCGAAGCCGGCCGGAATTTGCAGGCACGCCATCGCGCCGACGAGCACGCTCCGCAGCAAGCCGAGCGCCGCATAGGTCAGGCCGAATTCCACCTGCCACAGCGGCAGCAGAATGTAGATGAGGTCGGTGTAGCCGTCGTGCAGCGCATGCGCGATCCCGGCAACCGAGACGGCGCGGCGCTGATCGCCGGACATTCGCGGCGCCAGTGCCGTGAAATCCTCCCAATGAAGCCTGCGCATACCGGCCTGCGAATCCTTTTGTTCACGTCCCTAGAGCATGAGCCCGCAAAGTGGAAGCCGGCTTTTGGAAAAGATCGCGCTCAAATAAAAAACCCGCCCGCGATGCCGATAAAACATGCTCCCGATCCTCGATTGACCGTCGCAATCGCGGGGTGCAGTGTGCCGCCCGAATCGGGAATCGCGCGGACTTAGCCAGGAGGAATCATGTTCGGCCTCGGCGACCTGTTCCAGTGGGAGCGGTTCGTGACGCCCACCGTGATCAAGGTCTTCTACTGGCTCGCGGTGGTGATTTCCATCCTGCTCGGCTTCGCCGGCGTGGTGAGCGCGCTCACGACCATGGCGTTCAATCCGTTCGCCGGCATGATCTTTCTCATCGTCAGCCTGCTCGGCGCCTTCATGGGCGTGATCGTGGCGCGTATCATCGCCGAATTCGTGCTCATCGTATTCCGCATCAACGAGCATCTGGGCGCGATCCGGAACCAGGGATCAGGAATCAGTAATCGGTAATCAGATGCTTGATTCATTTCTTCTGATTACTGACCACTGATTACTGAGGACTGAACCGAAAGTGCATGACGTCGCCGTCCTGCACGACGTAATCCTTGCCTTCGAGCCGCATCTTGCCGGCATCGCGCGCTCCGGCTTCGCCGCTGCAAGCAACATAATCGTCGTAGGCGATCGTTTCGGCGCGGATGAAGCCGCGCTCGAAATCGGTATGGATGACACCCGCGGCCTGTGGCGCCTTGGCGCCGCGCGTGACCGTCCAGGCGCGCGCCTCCTTCGGCCCGGCGGTGAAGAAAGTCACGAGATGAAGAAGCGCATAGCCGGCGCTGATCAGCCGATCGAGACCGGCCTCCTTCAAACCGATCGCGGCGAGGTATTCGTCGCGCTCGCCGCGCGACAGCACGGCGATTTCCGCTTCGATCTTGGCGGAAATGACGACCGCGGCCGCGCCTTCCGCTTTGGCCCTGGCCTCGACCTTTTGTGAGAACTCATTGCCGCCGGCGGCGGACGCCTCATCGACATTGCAAACGTAAAGCACCGGCAGCGAGGTGAGGAGGCCGAGCGTATGGAAGGCCTTTTCCTCGTCGGGCTTGCGCTCGGTCGAACGCGCCGGCTTGCCGTCGCGCAAGAGCGTCAGCGCGCGTGTCATGAGATCGAGCGCCTCCTTTGCCTCCTTGTCGCCGCCCTTGGCTTTTTTGCTCAAACCGTCGACGCGCCGCTCCAGGCTTTCGAGATCGGCGAGCATCAGCTCGGTCTCGACAGTCTCGATGTCGGCGATCGGATCGATGCGGCCTTCGACATGCGTCACATCGGTATCCTCGAAGCAACGCACCACATGCGCGATGGCGTCGACCTCGCGGATATTGGCAAGGAACTGATTGCCGAGCCCCTCGCCTTTCGACGCGCCGCGCACCAGGCCGGCGATATCGACGAAAGTGAGTCGCGTCGGCACGATTTCGGCCGACTTGGCGAGCGTTGCAAGCGTTTCCAGCCGCCGATCCGGCACCGCAACCTCGCCGACATTCGGCTCGATGGTGCAGAACGGATAATTCGCCGCCTGCGCCGCCGCCGTTTCGGTCAACGCATTGAACAGGGTCGACTTGCCGACGTTGGGCAAGCCGACGATGCCGCATTTAAAGCCCATGGGAGCTTCGATCCGTTTCCCGGCTCACGCCTCGCTGTGATCGCCGTATTCTTCATTTCGCTGGTCACCAAATCCCTTCGCGACCATGGCGAGATGAACCTTGTTCTGAAAGCTCGCATCCTCGCCGCGGGCGATCAGCTCGGCGTTGTCGGCGAGGATTGCGATCAGCGCTTCGAGCCAGCCACGTTCGCTCTTGGCGAAATCGCTCAGCACGTAGTGCTGCACGAAATCCTTGTCGCCGGGATGGCCGACGCCGATGCGCACGCGCCGATAGTCGTTGCCGACGTGTTCGGAGATCGAGCGCAAGCCGTTGTGGCCGGCGATGCCGCCGCCAACTTTGACTCTGACCTTGCCCGGAGGAAGATCGATCTCGTCATGAAATACCGTGATGTCGGCAAGCGGCAGCTTGTAGAAGTGAGCGGCTTCGGCAACAGCGCGACCGGACGCATTCATATAGGTGCCGGGCAACAGCAAAAGCACGCGTTCGCCGCCGATCGGACCTTCACACGCAACGCCCTGGAAGCGCCGACGCCACGGTCCGATGCCATGGCGCTTGGCGATTTCCTGGACGGCCATGAAGCCGACATTGTGCCGGTTGTCGACATAGCGCGCTCCCGGATTTCCTAAACCGACCAGGAGCCGCATCGTCTCCGTCCCGCGCGAAGGGCCTCACTTCTTCTCGGGCGCGGCGGCAGCCGGAGCCGCGCCGGGTGCAGCACTGGGAGCCGCACCCGGAGCTGTGCCCGGAGCCGCGCCAGGAGCGGCGCCTTCGGCCGGAACACCCGCGGCCACAGCGGCGGCGGCGGCGGCCGCCGCGGCGGCAGCCGCTTCGGCAAGGGCCTTCATTTCTTCGGCATAGCCCGACGGCGGCACGACCGTGACCAGCGTGATGTCACGGCGTTCCACAACGCGGACTCCTTCGGGAAGCGTGATGTCGCTCAGATGCTTGGAGTGATTGATCTCCAGCTCGCCGATGTCGACGTCGATACCGGCCGGGATAGCGTCGGCGCGGCAGCGCACGGCGACGCTGTGGGTTACGATCGAGACCGTGCCGCCGCGCTTGACGCCCGGCGACTGGTCGGCGTTGCGCACGTGAATCGGAATATTGACCCGGATCGTCGCGCCCTCGCCCAATCGCATGAAGTCGACATGCAGCGGCAGGTCGCGCACGGCGTCGAGCTGGAAATCGCGCGGGATGACACGGTGCTTAACCCCAGCTACCTCGACGTCGTGAATGGTGGTCAAGAAGTGGCCGGCATAGATGCGCTGACGCAGATCGGCGTGATCGAGCGAAATCGGCAACGGCGGCTTGCCGTCGCCGTAGATGATTCCGGGAACGCGGCCGGCGCGACGCTCGGACCGGGCGGCCCCCTTGCCTGCCTGCGAGCGCGCCGCCGCTTTGATCAGATTGACGGTCGCCATAATGGTATCCTCGTCTTAAGCCCTGTCGTGAAAAGGGAAAATCCGCGTCGGCCTCCAGGGGTGCTGGTGCAGCCGCGGCCGCGGCTTCTATAGCGGCGCAAATCTTGAAAAACAAGGAACGCTAGGGCGACGAAGCGTCCGCTCACAATGTGCCCGGATTAGCCGGATCGGCGCTCCCCGGCGGCTGGGGCGGGAACGGTTCTGCCGTGCCGCCGCCGGATGCCGGATAATTCCGCGGCGCACCGGACGCGCTCTTCACCCCAAGCGCCGCTTCCAGCGCGCCGACGCGGGCCTTGAGCGCCTCGTTCTCCTCCCGCGCGATGCGCGCCATATCTTTGACGGCCTCGAAATCCTCACGCTTGACCAGGTCGAGATCGCGCAACCAGCGCTCCGCCTGGGTTCGGAACAGCGTCTCGAATTCGCGCCGTACCCCTTGGGCGACGCCGGCCGCGTCGTTCATCAACCGGGCAACCTCGTCGAAGAACCGGTTTGTCGTTTGCACCATGACCGCCTCCGCGCGCCTTACGAATGCCTTGTGAGTCCTTTGGGCGAGCCCGCTTGCTATGCGCCGTGACAATGGCGATGGTGCGGCGCAGCCGCAAGGGGGCTCGGCCGCACCATGCAGCATGCGCCGCGGCGCCATGCAAAAGACCGCTCGTTCAGGAAGCCCACCCGATGTTCGTTCTGCCGGTCATTCCTTATCCCGCGATCAACCCGATCCTGATCTCCATCGGACCGTTCGCGGTGCGCTGGTACGCTTTGGCTTATATCGTCGGGATTATTGCCGGCTGGTTTTACGCCCGCGCGATCATTGCGTCGGAACGGCTGTGGGGCGGCCCGGCGCCGTTCACCGTGCTCGACTTCGACGATTTCGTCATTTGGATCACGCTCGGCGTCATCCTCGGCGGCCGCACCGGCTACGTACTGTTCTATAATCTTGCGCTGTTCGCCGCGCACCCGATCCAGATTTTCGAGCTGTGGAACGGTGGCATGTCATTTCACGGCGGCGTCGCCGGCTGCACGGTCGCCATTGTTCTGTTTGCGTTGCATCGGCACATCCCGATGCTGTCGCTCGGCGACGTCACCGCCGGCGTCGCCCCGATCGGCCTGTTTCTCGGCCGCCTTGCCAATTTCATCAACGGCGAATTGTGGGGCCGGCCGACGGATGTACCGTGGGCCATGGTATTTCCCAATGGCGGTCCGATCCCGCGCCATCCCAGCCAGCTTTATGAGGCGACGCTGGAAGGCGTGGTCCTGTTCATCGTGCTCGGCCTTTTGCTGCGCGCCGGCGCGCTCAAGCGGCCCGGATTCGTCACCGGCGCCTTTGCGCTCGGCTACGGCGCGGCGCGCATCGCTTGCGAATTTTTTCGCGAACCCGATCTGCAAGTCGGCTTTCTGTGGGGCTCACAATGGCTGACGATGGGAATGCTGCTTTGCATTCCGCTGATGCTGGGCGGGATCGCCATTCTCGCCTTCGCATTGCGGCGCGCACCGATAGCGAAAGATGGCTGACGAGCACACGCCGCTGGAGAGCGAAATTCGCCGGCTCATCGCTGTCGCCGGACCGCTGCCGATCGCCGAATATATGCGGCTGTGCCTGACGCATCCGCAATACGGCTATTACATCAACCGCGACCCATTAGGCGCCGGCGGCGATTTCATCACTTCGCCCGAGATCAGTCAGATGTTCGGCGAGTTGATCGGATTGTGGATGGCGGCGGTCTGGCGGCAGATGGGCGAACCGGAAGACTTGCGCATCGTCGAACTCGGCCCCGGACGCGGCACCTTGATGCACGACGCGCTGCGCGCGGCGAAGGTCGTGGACGGTTTCCGCAGCGCGATCGTCGTTCATCTGGTCGAGATCAGCCCGGCCTTGCAACAAGTCCAAGAGCGGCGCCTGGAAAATCTCGACGTGCCGATCCTGTGGCACAGCGCGCTTGATGACGTGCCAAGCGGCGACAGCATCGTCATCGCCAACGAGTTCATCGATGCGCTGCCGGTTCACCAGGCGGTCAAGCAGGACGACGGCTGGCATGAGCGCGTCGTCGACATCGCGCCCGAAGGCCACTTCGTCATCGGCGCGGCACGCGATCCGTTGCCGTTCTTCGAGACCTCGATGCCGCGCGGATTGCGCCAAGCCCCGGCGGGGGCGATCTACGAATGGCGCGCGGACGATATCGCGCTCGAATTGGGACGACGCATGCGCAGTGGCGGCGCGGCATTGATTATCGATTACGGTCACGACCATTACGGCTTGGGCGATACGCTGCAGGCCGTCGCCGGACATTCGTTCACCGATCCGTTGCGCGCTCCGGGCCGAACCGATTTGACCGCTCACGTCG
>Ga0210394_10003232_pt1 | contig 20850 bp, 18 predicted proteins | sample IncBWC12MmetaG_FD_160121 | JGI IMG/M metagenome (GOLD analysis project Ga0210394, IMG submission 160121) | Forest soil microbial communities from Barre Woods Harvard Forest LTER site, Petersham, Massachusetts, United States - Inc-BW-C-12-M | ecosystem: Environmental > Terrestrial > Soil >...
GTTCTGCGGGTTGATGATGTGCGCGCGCACTTTGTTGACGTCGATCGCCAGGCCCTTCACGTGTGTGGCCAGGAGGCTGGCTAACTCCTGATCGGATCCGCCTGCGGGCGCGTTGCGCGCTGCACTCATGTCGTACCTCCGCCAAGAGAGAGTCCAAGCACTGTAACTTGTTGCGGAGTGTAGACGATTTTTTACGCCTTCACCAGACTGACGGCATGTAGGGCATCAGGCTCACACACTTCTGGCTAAGTCCTGATTAACGCGCTTACCGCACAAGTTGACTACCAGCCCGGAACATGTCCGGTAATCCCGGTGGTCTCAATGGGTCGACGCAACACTCGGGTCGTTCCCGACTTGCATTGAAAACAAAGGCTAAATCGCTCGCTAGGGTTAGATCAGCCGGAACACCACCCTGGCTAGGTTTTGACCGAATACAGCCAAACAGATCGCTTCACCCGGGGAAGCATTGTCGAATCAACGCATTAGATGGTGTTGCATCGACCGGTTGAGCTGGCACGACTTATCGGGAGTTGGAACAACAGTTCGCGGCGCTAACCCAAATTCATCTTGCGAACCAGAGCCACGAACCGGGGATGGGTGCGAAGGTTGTTGAAAAGGAATGAGCCTTTGATGCCGTAAATCGCGCCGGAGCGTCGCTCGAAAGCGCGCTCGAGATAGTCGATCGCGGTGTCGGCCTCGCCCAGCCCGGCATGTACATAGGCGAAATGGTACGGTGAGACAAATTCGCGCGTCGAACGATCGTGCAATTGTTGGAGTATCTCCCGCGCCCTTTTGACGTCTCCTGCTAGCGCGCAGGCTTCTCCAAGCTGGGAAAGAAAAAGTGTGGAGCTGGGAGAGATTGCCGCCGCCCGTTCGAGAGATGCAATTCCCGCGGCCTTCTCGCCGTGAAAGATCAGGGACCAGCCGAGGATCGAGTGGCAACGAGGTGAGCCGGGCTCGACCCGGACGGCGCGCCGCGCCTCATCCAAAGCTTCGTCGATGCGTCCGGCTCGCAAGAGAGTGGTTGGGACATCCGATGGGATGGAAAGTGGGTCAAGCTCACGTCCGCGACGCACCTGCCATAACGCATCGTCGTACCGTTCCAGCGATGTGCAGAGCCAGCTGTAGTGGTCATGTATCTGGGCGCTGCCGGGGTTGAGTTCGATGGCTCTTAAAAAGGAGCGTTCGGCGCCCTTCCAATCGAAATCGAAAGCGAACTGAATGAGGCCAGAGATGCCGTGCGCCTCGCCCAGCTCGTTGTCCAGTTCTAGCGCCCGGGCGACGGCTTTCTTAGCGAGGCGGATCGTCTCCTCGGGCGACTTGTTCAGGCTGCCATCGATACACATTTCTGCGTGAGCTTCCGCAATGCTCGTCCAGGCTAGGGCAAAGTTGGCGTCACGGGCAACGGCGGCGTTGAAGTCTACAAGGCTACGGAGATATCCTTCTTCGGTGAACTGATGAAGCGCGTTGCGCCCCCGCAGATACAGCTCGTAGGCTTCGAGGTCGTAGGTCGGCCGCCGTCCAACGCGCGCTCGCTCGTCGTTCGACAGCTCGGCACGCAAGGCATTGGCGATATTCACGGCGACGTCGGTCTGTATCGCGAAGATGTCCGTGAGATCGCGGTCGTAGGTCTCGGCCCAGATGTGTTCGTCGCTTGCGCCGTCGACAAGCTGTGCGGTGATGCGCACCCGGTTGCCTGCGCGCCGAACGCTGCCTTCGAGCAGCGAAGAGGCGCCAAGCTTTTCGCCGATTTCGCGTAGCCCGCAGTCGCGTTTCTTGAAAGCCATCACCGAGGTTCGCGAGATCACCTTCAGCGATCGTATTTTCGTGAGATGCGCGATCACGTCTTCGGTGATTCCGTCGGCGAAGAATTCGTTCTCTGGATCGGCACTCAGGTTGACGAACGGCAGCACGGCGACGGAAGCAGCCCGCGCCTTGACACCGACACCAGCTGGTACCCGGCCGGGAGTAAGTGCCTTGAGAGCAAATTCCAAATCGTGTGCCGACTGAAATCGGGCCGCGGCCTCCTTCTCCAGGCAGTGCGCAACCACGCGGTCAAAACTTGCCGGTAATTCGCGTCGACGATGGCTTGGCGCGAGCGGAACGTCGTGAAGGATCGCCGTCAGCGTCTCGAGAGCGCTGGAGCGGGCGAACGCACGTTCGCCAGTGGCCATCTCGTACAGTACGCAACCGAAGGAAAAAATATCAGCGCGAGTATCGATGGTCTCACCGCGCGCTTGCTCGGGCGCCATGTAGCCGACCGTGCCGAGAATGGTTCCCGGCTGCGTGGCGCGGGGCAGTGTGGCCGAGTCTCCTGTTAACGATCCAGGGGTGACCTGTCTGCGCGCGAGGCCGAAATCGAGCACTTTGACTCGGCCGCCCAGTGCCAGCTTGATGTTCTGGGGTTTGAGATCGCGGTGCACGATCCCCTTATCGTGCGCTTCGGCAAGCGCCTGAACGATCTGTGTCGCAATCGAGAGACATTCCTCAAAGGGCAAAAGTTTCTGCGCAAGGAGCTCGGCGAGCGTCGGGCCCTCGACCAGTTCCATCACGAGCGCGCGTTTCTCACCACTCGTCTCGAAACCGTAGATCTGCGCGATGTTGGGGTGGTTGAGCGAAGCTAGTAGTTGGGCCTCACGCTGGAGCCGCGACACGTGATCGGAATCTTCAGCGGGCGCAACTCGCAGGACCTTGAGAGCAACATCTCTCCCCAATTGAAGGTCCTTCGCACGATAGACGACTCCCATGCCGCCTTCGCCCAACTTGGCCGTGATCTCGAAAACGCCGAGGCGGGTGCCAATCATAAAACGGCTGTCTCCACTTGAGTGTTACGCGCCTTACAACAAGCCGTCTGATTTTACATGGTAGGTCTAGGGGACAGATGAAAATCGCGACAAAAATCCCGTCAGTGCCTAATTAACGCGCTAACCGGACAAATAAAGTGCCACTTCAAATGTGCGGCTTTAATTTTTCCACCTCCCGTTTCTGGTAACACCCCTAGTACCACGCGCATCGGGTACGCGAGTACAGCTGTCCTTTCTTTGGTACCTGGGCCAGTAGTTTTAACAATATTAATTGCTAGGTTCGATACCGGCCATGTGCCCGACGAGTCGGGCGCGCCCGCTCCCGCGACTCGGAGCGGCGCGAAACGGCCGGGAGATGGGTTATGAAGAGGAAGGAGTGGTTAACAGACAATCAATGGGGCGCTTACGAGCACTTCGCAGCAGAAGTGATCGGCTCGCCCGGCTGGCACCCATATCCGGTGACCGGCCGCCAACCGCCCCAGCCGCCGCAGCCCACCGTCAGTGAGCCTGCCGAGGCGCCTGCCGCCGTTGCGTGCGCTTCGGCTGCATCGGCGGCTCCGCCAGCCTCTCGCGCCGGCGAGTCTAGCGCTCCGCAGCCCCAAGTGAAGGCAGGACCGCCATATCGGTTAGTGATAGGGAGGCCGCCGGCGGTTTCCGCACCAAATGATGAAAAGGCGGGACTTCTCGCTGCGGCGTCCGCTCTGGTGCCTTTCATCGAGGAAGCCCTGGAACGCTCTGGGAAAGGCAAGACCGCGAAGGCGCGATCGTCAGAGCTTCACTCAGCGGTTGCCGACAACCAGACGAACCCGGAAGAGAACGAAGTCGAACAGGATGACGAGGAAGTCGAGGACGAAGACAACGTCGAACTCGCGCCCCCTCCGCGGAAAACCTATGCCCGGATCGCACGCCGATCGGCGGCTCCCGTCTCAGCCACAGCCGATCGCAAGCGCCATGAACGTAGATGCCTCATTTGCCGCCACCCCGAGCGCGAGGAAATCGAGGACGAATTCATCCAGTGGCAGCATCCCTACGATATCTCTAAGGCCTACGGCCTCAACGAGCGCGTGGTCTATCGCCACGCCCGCGCCGTAGGACTCTACGCTCGCCGCACTCGCAACGTCCGCAGCGCACTCGATAGCGTTCTCCAGAACTGTTACGACGCGAAAGTTACCGGCGACACGATCGTCCGCGCCGTGCGCGCCTACACTCGCATCACCGACGACGGCCAATGGATCGACCCGCCCTCGCGGGTAATCTTCTCGTCCGCGTCGCGCCCTGCATCTACTCAGCCCGCGCTTCCGGCCCAACCCGCGCCGCAGTACGTGATTGACGCTGCGACGCTTTCCACTCCCGCACTTGTGGCACCTGCGAACTCAGCTGCTCCGGCTCTTCCCGCATTAACACGAGCAACGAGCAACGCGAGCGGAGAGAGCGCTGTGCGCAAATTGCGGCGCGGCCCGCGCCCGAAAAGGCGCAATTCCAAGCGCAGTTCTAATCGACAGAGGGGGCCGATTAGAAAATGACGCAACTCGATGAAAACAAAGAGCGGCGCGCAAGTCTAATCGTCGCTGAATCGCCGATGGGACCAGCATCGGCGTCCCAAGCGAACGAAGTGAGCCCAGGGACCTGCTGTCTCCCCGTTTCTGGCCTTCGACCTGGCGCGATTTTCGGCTCGGCGACTCCGCCCCGTCGCCACGCACCGTCGCCGCGCACCGTCGCGCTTCACGTTGCGGCGCCAAACCGCGGCTTGACACCTTTGGAACCTAACTGCTACGGTTCGCAATCAATGCTCCGAAGGTCGCGACGCTACCTCCTGCTCCTGCTCGCCGTTCTGGCTTTCGGCGTCATTCTCTACCGCTTTCGCAATTCCATCACGCTCGACGGATTCCACTGGTCGATGGTGGGCCAATCGATTCGAGAGGCGCGGATTTCGCTGCTGCTTCTCTCGATCGCCACGATCTACCTCTGCTACGGGATTCGCGTGCTTCGCTGGATGCGATTTTCGCGCACGCTCGGCGCCACGCACTTCGGAAACGTTTACAGCGCGACGCTGATGGGATTTGCCTGCACCTTCCTGCTGGGCCGCGCCGGCGAGCCGATTCGTCCGGTGCTGATCGCCAGGAAAGATTCTCTGCCGGTGCCGGGAATGTTCGGCGTCTACGTCCTCGAGCGCGTTTCGGATTTCGCCGCCACCGCGGTTCTCGCCGCCATCGCGCTTCTGGTGTTTCGGCACCGCGCGCATGGCAGCGGTACCGATGCTGATGATTTGGTGATGAAGACCACCCGCTCGGCGGGACTGGCGCTTCTCATCGGGCTAGTGCTTCTCGTCAGCTTCCTGATTTACTTCCGGTACCACGGCGCGCAATGGCTCGCGCGCAAGCTGAGCCATCCTGCATGGCGAAGCGGTTGGCGCGAAAACATCGCGCTTCTTCTCGATGGCTTCAGCGACGGGTTGCAGGGAATCCGCACCTGGAGCGATCTCGGGATGCTCGTGTGGTACACGGCCGCGCACTGGTTCCTGATCTCGCTGGTCTATTTGTGGATCCCGCACGCCCTCGGCGGACAGTTGGCGCAACTCGATTTTTCGAGCGCGCTTCTGGTGTTCGCGTTCACCATGGTCGGCTCGGCGGCGCAATTGCCCGGAGTGGGCGGCGGAGCGCAGGTGGCCACCTTTCTTGTGTTGACCCTGATTTTGGGAGTAGAAAAGGAAGCGGCCGTCACTGCCGCGGTCATGATTTGGCTGATTACGTTCGCGTCCCCTTGCCTGGTCGGAGTGCCGATGCTGTTTCGCGAAGGATGGTCGATGGGCGAGCTTCGAAAAATGGCGGAAGCGGGGAAGGAACAAGCGAAGTCCGCCGAGGAGGCGGAGTTGTCCGCTCTGGCGGAGTCGTCTGAGTTTTCGAAGTCGTCGAAGTTGCCGGACTCGTCGAAGTCGTCGCGCAATCCGGGAGGCGCGCACCAGTGAAGTGTCCTTTTTGCTCGCATCTCGATGACAAGGTGGTGGATTCGCGCGAGGCGCGCACCGGCGATTTGATTCGCCGCCGCCGCGAATGCCTCAAGTGCGAGCGGCGGTTCACCACCTACGAGCGCATCGACGAAATTCCCTACATGGTGATCAAAAAAGACGGCCGACGCGAGAAATTCGAGCGACAGAAACTTCTGCAAGGGCTGCTGAAGGCCTGCGAAAAGCGGCCCGTGCCGGTCGGCAAGCTCGAAACGATCGTCGACGAAGCGGAAGCTTACGTCAGTGAAGCGCCGGACCGCGAGCGTACCACAGCGGAAATCGGCGAGCATCTGATGAGGAGCCTCAAGAAGCTCGACAAAGTCGCGTACGTCCGCTTCGCGTCGGTGTACCTCGATTTCAAGGACGTGAAAGAATTCATGGACGAGCTGAAGGGCCTGCTGAAAGACCGCGCGAAAAAATAAATCCGCTACGCTTCCCAGACGCCGGCCGCGAAAGTTTTAATCGTGCGAAAGCCGAGATGCTCGTAAAGCTCGACGGCGGGGCGATTGACGGCGGTGACGGTGAGCGAGAGATATTCGTAGTTACGGCGGCGCAGCACCTCGATGGAGCTTTCCATCAGCGTGCGGCCGATGCCATGGCCCTGGTAGCCGGGCATGACGCAAACTTGCGTCGTGTGACCCACTCCTTCGGCCACGGTGGAAGTGAGCACCATGCCGATCGGCCTCTCGCCGGTGGCGGGGCGAATCAGGAACGACGCTTCGGGCAGAAACCGGCCGCATCCGGGGAGCAGCACGATGTTGCGGAGAAATTTCATTCCGCCGGCTTCGCTGCGATATTGGTCGTTGATTTCACCGTCGACGTGATTCGCGTACGCGAGATGGATCAATCGCGCGGCGGATTCGAACGCGCGATCCGTCCAGGGTTCAATGCGCAGGCCCGTCGAAACCGGCTTGCCGCAGAGCTTCGCTTCGGCGAGATCAAGAAGCATGAATTGCCGCGCGTGCAACCGAAAATGCTTCGAGAGAAACGCCGATTCGAGATCGGTGCCGAAGGGCATGAGCTGAGCTTCGACGCGCTGGAGCCGCGGAGTGGAACGCAGAGCCGAGAAGATTTCCGTAAGCAGCTGTTGCGTAACGGAAGCTTGCGCAAAATGAGAGGAGACGAAAAGTCCGCCGATCAGTCCTTTGTGATCTTCGAGAACGTAGAAGCCGTAACCGGCGGGTTGTCCGTCCTTCATCGCGATGTATCCGCCGAGCGAATGCGAGTCGATGAACTTGCGAATCAAGTCAATCGACGGACGATAGTCCCAATGCAATTCGTCGCGCCAGTGGCGCGTTTCTTCCTGAAATAACACCTCGAGCGAGCGCGAATGAACTTGCCGGAGATCGACGATCTGCATGGTGGCAGGCAGCAGCATGGAAGCCTTCGACGCCTCCGCATTCCATTATAGCGTCGCGCGGAGAGGGAACCCAACCGTTGATGGTTCGTTCAACACGGACGGAGAGGGAAACGAGACGGCAGATGAATTGTGCTAGCATACGTTGCGCCACGGTGCGAATGCCCAGCGCCCGCGCATAATGGATGGCTGTCCTCTCAGAGCTGCGCTATCCGACAACGCGACTCGCCAAGGCGCTCTCGGTGGTCCTGGCGCTTTTCCTCTTTGCGTTCGTATCGGTGTCGACGATTGCAGGAATCCTTCTGTACCAGATTCTGCGGCCTGCGCGAAATCCTACCGCACCTGACCTGAACGTTATGATGGGTCATCCGACCGCGTTCAGCTTTACGCTGGCGAACGGCGTGTCCCGCGAGGGATGGTTTTTCCCGGGGTTACGCGGCGCGCCGACGATTGTGGTCTGCCACGGATACGGGTCGCAGCGCGAGGAAGTGCTTACGCTGGTGTCAACGCTTCAGGACCACGGGTTCAACGCGTTCGTATTTAATTTCGCGGGACACGGAGCGAACCAGGGAACTACGACGCTGGGATATCGCGAAACGGCGGAGCTGAAGGCAGCGGTGGAAGCACTCTCGAAGCGCGGCGACGTGGATCCGAAACATTTTGGGATGTGGGGACTCGACATGGGCGGATACGCGGCTCTGGAAGTTGCGACGTCGGATCCGAGAGTTTCCGCGTTGGCAGTGGATTCACCGTACAGCGACCCACGCGCGCTGGTTCAAATCGAAGCGCGGCGCACCGGACTCGGAGTGCTGCCATACGTCAGCAAGTTCTGCGACGTCGGTTTCCGGCTGGTGGAGTTTCCTTACCGCCACGAAGCGCCCGTCGCGGAGAGTTTGAACCGGTTGAAGGGCGTACCCAAACTGTTCATCGAATCGGAGGATCATCCGGAGCTGACGAATGAGACGCTACGGATGTTTTCTCTCGCGCCTGAGCCGAAACAACTCGTTCGCAACCACGCGAGCTACCTGGTGATGAACGACGAGGAGCGCAAGATTTACGAGAACCAGATTGTGAATTTCTTCTTGCTAGGCATGTCGCCGACGAGCCGAGGCGATAACTAGCGCGGCGCGGGCATGACGGGCACGTAGAGAATCCCCCGCGGCGCATTTCCATCTCCATTTCTTTCTTCTTCGTCAGCTCCGTGGTGAAACCGACCGAGTTTAACGATCTCTGTGAATCCTTGCGGGTTCGTGAGGACGAGCGCAGGTTCTGGATCGGCTGGAGACCATTCAGGAAGTTCGCGGCCAAAATAAAATGCGAGGCCATAATCCCAGGAGCGCGGCAAATGATACGTAAACAATCGATCCTGACGGAGGTCATGACGCAGGAACGCTTCATGCGAACGGCCGGAAATGTAGGGATCGAGCGCAGGCAAAACGCGCAGGCCCGCGAATTCGACCAACGCGATCACCGTGACGAAGGACAAGACCAAGGCGGCGCGAGGACCAACGAATGCAAGGATGGCAACCGAAACTCCCGCAACAATCGCAATCGCTGCGCCGAAACCAAGTACTTCTACCGGATAGAACCGAGGAGTTGTGTGAACCTGCGACAACCACAGAGCCGGACCGCCCATAAGGATCCAGGTAAGGCCGATAAGTGCGAGCAGCCATTTCGAGGCGTATGAATCCGAACGGATCGCGCGAGCTAGTGCGACGGCGAGGAGCAGCGAGAGCGGCGGAATGGCCGGCAGAATATAACCGGGCAATTTCGATTGCGAGAAACTGAAGAAGAGCAGCGGGAAGAAAGCCCAGCACGCGAAGAAAAATCCTGGGGATGCGGTCCAGGATTTTTCGCGCCAGTGGCGAAGCGCGTCTTGTGCGACGGGGAAGAGAAGTATCGTCCATGGCAGGAGCGCGAGAATCAGGATTGGGACGAAATACCAGAATGGCTGCTTGTGCTGAAACACGGGCGTGAGGTAGCGCTGGAAGTTGTGTTGGAAAATGAAGACGCGAATGAAATCGGGATTACGGAGCGAACAGAGGACGTACCACGGCAGCGCGACGATGCAGAATGAGATGATGGCAATGGGATGCGCGAGCCGTAGCGCTATGCGCCAGTTGCGCGTCGCGAGCGTCCAGATACCAACTGCGCCGCCGGCGAGGACGACTGCGGCGGGGCCCTTGGCGAGGACACCGAGGCCGAGCGAGGCGCCGAAAAGCGCGAAAGGCAAGGTGTCGCGCCGCTGTTCAGCGGCGGCATGCGCGTCGTTGGATAGAATTCCTGAGCGACGAAATATTGTGACCGCACTCGCCATGGCGAGAGCGAGCGATGCGGTGAAGAGCATGTCAGGCCCGGCGGAACGCGCGAAACCGATGGCGCCAACGGTTGTTGCAAAGACGAGCGGAGCGAGCAGTGCGGGATTCGATGCTGACGTTTCCCATTCGCCACAATGCTTCCGTGCAAGCCATCCAATGGCGAGCGCTGCGATGAGAGCGGCGAGTGCGGAAGGAAATCGCGCGGCCCACTCGGCGGGCAAGTGCAGACGGAATCCAATCGCGGCCGTCCAGTAATAGAGGATTGGTTTTTCGAACCATGGCCGGCCGTAGAGGCGCGGCGTGATCCAGTCCCCGGTGGCGGCCATGTTGCGAGCGATCCAAGCGTAACGCGGCTCGTCGGGGCCGACGAAACCCATCGCGCCGAGGTGGCTGAACAGGCATACGAGAACGCCGATGGCGGCTGCGACGAGCGCGCCGGTGCTTGATTTGAATTCTGCTGATGCAGAAGAGGCCACGGCGGGTGAGTCTAGCATTCCCGGTGGATTCCGGCGCCTCAATCAATTTTGGTTGGCGGGTGCGATTCGTCGAAGGATATCGTGTTGTAGAAAGAGGCACATGGCATCTCTCCTGTTACCTGGCCACGTTGATCAGACACCGAGCCTATTGGCTAGCGGTTAGCTCTGTTCTAACAGGTCCGCGTGCAAATGAGAGATGAACCAATCGATTTGCTCAAACTGGTCCATGAAATTCTCTCTGACTAGGTGTGCTATACAGAACATCTTTGCACCTGCGCCAAGCACATAGTCCAAGCTACCTTGATTTCAAAATCGGAATCCAGGAATCGCTGCTTGGAGGACTACCCTATATGCACCGAGCTCATCGATACTTAAGCGCGCTATTCGTGACGGCTGCCCTTGCGGCAAGCGGATCCGTCGTGGGCGCTGCAACACCGCAGGACGGCAACGTTCAGGTCCGAGTCTACGATTCGAGACACCACGACTACCACAACTGGGATGACCGCGAAGACCACGCCTACCGAGGCTATCTAACAGAACGGCACGAGAACTATCGTTCTTACGACAAACAGAATAGCAAACATCAGAAGGATTACTGGAACTGGCGGCACGGCCATCCAGATCACGATTAAGGAAGGCGTTTCGCCGGGCTAGAGAGCCGATCGGTCACACCGCTTCCTCTGATTCCACAGGAGCGGTGTGACTCTGCTTCGTGCGTGGTGCGAACTGTGAGGTAAGAGCGTGAAACGCCCTACTGGCGTCACAATCATTGCCGTTTTGACTTTCTTTGGATCGGCGGTCCTGGCGTTGGGCTCTGTCGCTTTCTTTTTCGTTGCCGTCATGGGAATGACAGGACGAGATGCGGGAGATCCGGTCTCCGTGGCAATCGCTGGAATGGGAATGGCGGGAGGATTTTCACTGCTGGTTCTCGCTGGCGTTGCCGTCTGTCTGACGATTGGCGTATTGGAACTGCGCGAATGGGCGCGAATCGCGTCCATTGCCTTGGGAATTGGATGCACGATTCTCAGCCTTTTTGCTTTCAGGGGATATGCGTTGATTCCGGCTGTCCCGTCGGTCGTTTGTCATTTGCTTGTGACAACGACGGCCGTTTGGATGCTGGTTTACCTGTTGCTCCCCCGAGTCAAACTCGCTTTTGTGGCGTTGACTGCGTAGCCGCGCAATAACGTTTGGATTTCTTTTTCGCGGCTGCTCTTGGTTTGCCGATCATCCGCCGACCTTTTTCATTTCCCAAACGCCTATCGGGAGTCTGCCTCGTCCAGGCATTCTCACCTTCCGGCAGTCTTGTGACCGAGAAAGATTGTGTGGCGGGGACCGCCCTTTTGCTGGCGACCGCGCACTTGCTCGACTTCGACAGCGAACCTCCCATGGCGTAAGCGTTGCTCGAATTTCCGATCCTCTCGGGCTGACCAGACGGCGAGGACGCCGTCCATCTTGAGAGCCGCGTAGGCGGCAGCGATTCCGCGGTCGTCATAAAGCCCGGCATTGTTCGAGGAGGCAAAGGCGCTGGGGCCATTGTCGACGTCAAGCAGTACGGCATCGAACTGGGCGGGGCATGAAGCGAATGTAACGGCGACATCGTCGATCTCGATCTGCACGCGCGGATCCGACAGCGGCTGTCCGGCGAGGGCTGCGAGTGGGCCGCGATTCCACTCGACCACTGCGGGCACCAACTCGGCTACGATAACGGTTGCGTCCGGCGGGAGGAGATCGAGCGTCGCGCGCAGCGTGAAACCCATACCGAGCCCGCCTATGAGCACACTAGGCTGCTCGATCGCGAGCGCCTTTCGGCAGGCGAGCGTCGCCAGCGCCTCCTCCGAACCGTGCATGCGGCTCGACATAAGGGGCTTGCCATTGGCGAGGATGATGAACTCGTCGCTGCGGCGGATCAGCTTCAGGACGGAACCGTCTCGAGAAAGCGCCTGACCAAGCAACTCCAAGGGTTTCACGAGGTGATGTTACAGGAGAGGAAAACGGAAGTAAAAATGGAGCGTTCAACCTGCGTCCGCCAATACGACATGTGGGTTCGGATCGCCACACAGTGGGATTCTTTCACGCCCCTGATTTTTGAGATCCCTAGAGTTAGTTCATTGGTTCTGTGTGTCCTGACCCAGGGGGCGGGTCCTCTTCTTTGATTTGGTAGTCCTTGTATTCGATGGAGAGAACTGCGTGTCCATTGAGGCGGACCTCGGTCTCCGTGCGGCTGCGAGCGGGAAGCCAGAAATTGTCGACCTTCTCGTATTCGTGCTCGATCATGCTCTTCTTGACCCAGAAAGAGGGGCTTTTGGCCGGCTCTGCCTGGATCCGAACGATAGCAAAATCCTTGGCGTCTACCCAGATTTTCCCCTGATATAGGAACTTATTTTTGGACTTAGGAAGAACGGAGAGGATGTATCTCGCGTTGTCCGGGGTGTCTTCATATCCGACGAGCGCGAAAGTGTAGTTCAAAGTGTTTAAAGTGGTGGGTTCCTGATTTTCCGGGCGAAGCGCCTCTCGCTCGGCTTCCTGAAGTTTCTTGAAAATGCGATCGATGACAAACTTGGAACCGGTCTGTGAAATTACGACGAAGTCTTTTGTGGATGGCCGCTGATAGGTAATTTTGACGACCATCTCGGCATCGCGATCGCCGAGGATGCCGCGATACTGCAGACGGTAGATGCGAATGCCTTCGAAATGGCGAAGCGCTTCTGTGCGCTCTCTGGTCCTTTGCTCCAAACTTCGGACGACCTGTTCCACCGTGAGCGGAGCCCGCACACCAACAGCGTCCCGTTGGGCGTGCGTCAAAGGCGCCCATGCGGCAATCGACGCTAATACAAATCCAACCCTCATGAGCAATTTCATATAGGACTACTGGGAAGTTTATCGGTGGGCCTTGTGGTTGGCAACACAGCATTATTGTTTTGTGACCGATGAGTCTGATTAGTGGACTTGCGGAATGCATTCCTAGAAGCAGGGCTGGCGCGTTCGCGCGCGGGTCACGCATAATGCTCGGCGATGCGCGAATGGATTGAGTACGCGACAGCATGGTTGGGGATTAAGGGCTTGGGGTTGCTGCCGCGCCCGGTGGCGCGATTTGTGGGTGCTAGCTTTGCCTCGGCTGCTTACGCAGTACGGAGGCCGCTGCGGCGAGCGGCGATGTTTAATCTGCGGCTTGCGTTTCCCGAGTGGAGCGAAGCGCAACGCAAACGTGCGGTGCGCCGAATGATTCAGCAGGTCGGCTGGATGGCGGGGGAGTTCTCGCAGTTTCCGCGGTACACGCGGGAGAAAATCGAACGCATCGTTGTTCTTGACGGCGAGGAATACTTCGACGCCGCCCAGAAGAAGGGCAAGGGCGTTCTATTTTTGACGGGGCACATGAGCGCCTGGGAACTGGCCCCATTTGCGCATGCGCTTTACGGGCATCCGTTGCACTTTCTGGTGCGGCCGATTGCGAACCGGCGCGTGGACGCATTGATTAATGGCTATCGCTGCCTTTCTGGGAATCGTCCCATTGAGAAGAACCGGTCGGCGCGGGCAATTTTGAAAGTGCTGGGAGACGGCGGTACGGTGGGGATTTTGTCGGACCACAATAGTTCGACCGAGGAAGGCGTGTTCGTGCCTTTTTTCGGAGTATTGGCTTCGACGACTTCGGGCCTCGCGCGAATTGCATTACGCACGGACGCGGCTGTGCTGCCGGGTTTTCTTTCGTGGGACGACGCGCTGCGAAAGTATCGGTTGCGATTCGAGCCAGCGGTGGCATTGGCGCGTTCCGAGGATGAAGAGGCGGATGTTGTGGAGAACACGGCGCGGTTTACGCAAGTGATCGAAGCGTACGTGAGGGCGCATCCGGACCAGTGGCTGTGGGTGCATAAGCGGTGGAAGACACGTCCCGCGGGGGAGAAGGCAATTTATCCATTTTGATAACTACGCGGAGCTTCTGAGACGAGGCGATTATGAAACGTACTGCGGGCGAACTGGCGGAATATTTGGGAGCCAAACTGGAAGGAGACGCGCAGGCCGCGATTTCCGGAGTGGCGGGGCCGAGGGATGCTCGTCCCGAGGATTTGATCTACGTGGACGCGCCGAGGAATGTTGCACGGGCGGAAACCTCCGCGGCGCGGTGCGTCCTAGCGCAAACCGGCACGCGAATAGCCGGGAAGAACATTCTTGAGGTCGATGAACCGAAGCTTGCATTTACAAAGGCGGCGGCGTTGATTATTGGGGCGGCAGCGCCGACCGGAGGACTGCATCCGACGGCGATTGTTTCGCCCGGGGCACGTATCGGGATTGGAGTTTTCGTTGGACCTTGCGCTGTGATTGAAGAGGATGTGGAGATTGGGGCTGGGTCGATCATCGAGGCATTTTGTTACGTGGGATACGGAGCGCGGATCGGGGATCAATGCCGACTGCATCCAAGGGTCACGCTCTATCCTGGAGCGCGGTTGGGGCGGCGCGTGGAGATTCACTCGGGCGCGGTAATTGGCGGCGACGGATTTGGCTATGTTTTCGGCGAGGGCCGGAACTGGAAATTTCCGCAAATCGGAAGCGTCCAAATCGGCGACGACGTAGAGATCGGATGCAACACGACGATTGACCGCGGTTCGCTAGATGCGACCGTTATTGGCGACGATGTGAAGATCGATAACCTGGTGCAAGTTGGCCACAACGTGAGGATCGGCGCGCATTCGGTGATCGCGTCGCAAACGGGAATTTCCGGTAGCTGCACGATTGGAGAGAGAGTGATGCTCGGCGGGCAGGCTGGACTTGCCGAACACTGCACGATTGAGGATGGGGCTATCGTCGGCGGACAGGGAGGAGTGCTGCCGGGGAAGACGGTTCGAGCGGGGCAGATTATGTGGGGAACGCCGGTGCGTCCCCTCGAACGATTCAAAGAGCAGCATGCACGTGTGGCTCGCCTGCCGGAACTGGCGGAGAGGGTTCGCAAGCTCGAACAGGAAAAAAACCGAAAATGAAGCAGCGGCGCAAAAAACCTTCTTTTGGAGGCGGACTTGTGGTTGTGGGAGGCCAATGCCGAAAGGTGGGCAAGACTTCGCTGGTGGTGGATTTGATTCGAGCCTTCCCGCGTGCGCGTTGGACGGCGGTGAAGATCACGCCGTACACGGACGGAGGGTGCCCGGTGCGCGGATCGAGGTGCAAATGTGCGCCGAACCGGCACACGTTCGCGATTCGCGAGGAGAAGGATCGTTCCGGTGAATCGGATACATCGCGTTTTCTGGTTGCCGGCGCGGAACGGGCACTTTGGGTCCAGTCGAAGGAGGGGCGGGTAACGGATGCGCTGGCGCTCTTGGCCACGAAGCTATCGAAAGCGGGAAATGTGATCGTCGAGAGCGATAGCCTTACTAAGCTCTGGAAGCCGGACCTATACTTAATCGTGCTCGACGCTCGGCGAGACGACTTCAAGGCCTCGGCTCGGTCGGCCTTGCGGGTTGCCGATGCTTTCGTCCGCCGTTCGCCCGCAGATGGGTCGAGAGCCAGGAAAGCGGCGCGGGGGGGAAGCGTAAGTTTCTTGCAGCCTTTGGGAAGGCGGCTGCCCGAGGGGCTCCAAAGATTTGTAATGCGGCGTTTGGGCGCCGGAAAGCATCTCACTTAGGGCTACAGGCCATGTTTATGGGCGAGTAGGACAAATGGGGCGTTTTTTGGTTGACCGTACGTGGAAACCCGAAGATAATAAGAATGTTAGACAAAACTCCCAAGATTGTTGAAGATTGGAATGGTGTACGCCTTTTGAATTGGCCAATCTTTGTCCGGTAGCGGATTAGTTTTGACCGCCGTCCGGAGGGAATTTAGGGTTTACAGAAGACGATTGAGGGCACCGTTGTTCGACGGGCGCTTGCCACGGGGACAGGGGCAAGGCGGCCCAGCCTGTATTCCAACCGCTCGGGGCGAGTCACTGGGGTTTAGAGATAGGTCGCCCTTGGAAACTTCGGTGTATCCGACCGAGGCGTCAATGACGAAGATATGCCAGAGCAATTGATGACACCTGAACTCAAACTGCGCGTAGAGCGAAGCCAACATGGAACAGCGGTTGCGCCTGGGCGAAGTGTCGAATCGCTCGTGGGGCAGGCCATAACCCGGTGCACGAACTGGATGCTGGCTGCGCAGACTCGCGACGGCTACTGGTGGGGCGAGCTCGAAGCGGATACTACGCTCGAGTCCGACTACATTCTTTATTTGCACGTGCTGGGGGAACTGGAATCGGAGAAAACCGCCAAGCTGGCGAACTATATTCGCGCGCGACAGCTCGCTGACGGCGGCTGGAACATTTTCCCGGATGGCCCCTCGGAGATTAACTCAACAGTGAAAGCGTATGTGGCGTTGCGTCTTGCGGGTGACTCGGCCTCCGAACCGCATCTCATGAGAGCCAAAGAAAAGATCCACGAGCTCGGCGGACTCGAAGTAACGAATTCTTATACGCGATTTTACCTAGCGATGACGGGGGCGGTCGATTGGAGCATCGTACCGTCGATTCCGCCGGAGTTGATGCTGCTGCCGACCTGGCTGGCTGTCAATCTCTACGAAATGTCGTCGTGGACCCGCGGGATCGTAATTCCGCTGACGATTATCTACGCGCAAAAGCCGAATTGGAAGTTGCCCGACGGTGTTACGGTTGAAGAATTATTCAAGGTTCCCGGCTCGAAGCCGGTTTCTTTCAAATGGGACAAGCGCGTGGTGTCGTGGAAGAATTTGTTTCTGCTTCTCGATCGCGCGATCAAGATCCACGAGCGAATGCCCTGGAAGCCCTTCCGGAAGGCCGCGGCGGCGCGGGCGCGAAAGTGGATGATAGAGCGCTTGGAGCGGAGCGAAGGTCTGGGGACAATCTATCCAGCAATGATGAATTCAATATACGCGTTGCTGGCGGAAGGCGGGGATACTACAGACCCGCTGGTGTCGCGGGAAATTCGGTTTCTCGAGCGCTACGAAATCGAGGAAGGCGACACGATTCGAGTGCAGCCGTGTATTTCTCCGGTGTGGGATACGGCAATCGCGATGGTGTCGCTCGAAGAAGCTGGACTCGACGCGACGCATCCATCATTGATTGCGGCAGAGCGCTGGCTCCTCGATAACCAGATTCTGGGCCCTGGCGATTGGCAAGTGAAGAATCCGAATTCGGCGCCCGGCGGCTGGGCGTTCGAATTCCAGAACGATTATTATCCGGATGTGGACGACACGGCATTCGTGCTGATGGCGCTTGGGCGCGTAGCTGATCCGGAAGCAACGCGACTGCGCAGCGCGATTCGGCGCGGGCTGGCGTGGCTAGTCAGCATGCAGAACAGCGACGGCGGTTGGGGAGCATTTGACCATGAGAACAATCTGCAATTCCTGAATCACATTCCGTTTGCCGACCACAACGCAATGCTCGATCCTTCGACTGCAGACGTCACGGCGCGCGTGATCGAGTGCCTTGGGCAGATGGGCTGGGGAGCATCGCATTCGGCGGTCCAGCGCGGGCGGGAATTTCTGCGGCAGGATCAAACAGAAGATGGATCGTGGTTCGGGCGGTGGGGCGTCAATTACGTATACGGAACCAGCGGCGTATTGCGCGCGCTGGAAACGCTGGGGCTGTCAAAGCAGCCTGATTGCCAGCGAGCGGCGAAGTGGCTGCGCGCAGTGCAGAATCCGGACGGCGGTTACGGCGAATCGATCCTGAGTTACTACGACACGTCGCATAAAGGAAAAGGCAAGAGCACGCCTTCGCAGACGGCTTGGGGAATAATTGGACTTCTCGCGGTAGCGGGGGCGGACGATCCGGCCGTCGAACGTGCGGTTGCGTGGCTGTTGGAACATCAGAATCCCGACGGCACATGGGACGAGGACCAGTTTACGGGCACCGGCTTCCCGTGCGTGTTTTATTTGAAATATCATCTGTATCGCAATTCTTTCCCGCTTTACGCGCTGGCCCGGTACGACAATGTTCGTAAAGGGCGGCGTAAATCCTTCTCGCTGCAGATTCCCGCAGAAGAGTTGCCGCATCTAAACGATGGCAGGACCAATGACAGGGGGTAATGGATGAGGGTTCCTCTTAGCATGACCGCCAGCATGACGGGTTACCTTGCCCGCAAGAGCATGAGCGGTGCGAAAAAATTCCCGCTCACTATGATGCTTGAGCCGCTGCACGCCTGTAACCTGACGTGCACGGGCTGCGGCCGTATCCGGGAATACAAGACGACGATTGATGAAATGCTCACCGTCGAGCAATGCCTGGCGGCCGTCGATGAGTGCGGAGCGCCGATCGTTTCGATTTGCGGCGGCGAGCCGATGATTTATCCCGAGATCGGGCGGTTGACCAGCGAAATTCTTGGACGGAAGAAACATATTTACCTTTGCACGAACGGTATGTTCATCCGCAAGCAACTGAAGAACTTCAAGCCGACTTCGCGCTTCTTTTTCAGCGTCCACTTGGACGGGCTCGAGAAGACGCACGATATATGCGTGGAGCGCGACGGAGTGTTCCGCGAAGCGATTGAAGGAATCAAGGCGGCGAAGGCGGCGGGATTCCTGGTGACATCGAACACGACGATCTACAAAGAAACCGACATCGAGGAGATTGCGGAACTGTACGCGTATTTGCAGACGCTGGGCGTCGACGGGCACATGATTTCGCCGGCTTACTCGTACGCGGCCGTGATGACGAAGGAAATTTTTATGTCGCGCGAGGAAATCCGCGAGAAATTCCAGCGCGCGAGCCAGTTGCTCGAGCGATATAACATCGTGACTTCACCGATCTACATGGAATACTTGCGCGGCGAACGAGAACTGATGTGCACGGCGTGGGGCATGCCCACCTACAACCCGCGCGGTTGGAAGGGTCCCTGCTACTTAATGACGGACGCGCACCACGAGACATTTAAGGAACTCATTGAGAAGACGCCGTGGGAACAATACGGGCGCGGTCGCGATCCTCGGTGCCAGGATTGCATGGTGCACGTGGGCTATGAGGCCTCTGCGGTACTCGGTGGAAATAAGAAACTGGGCGACACTTGGAAGATGCTGAGCTGGACGCTGTCGGGAAAGATGGGCGGCCTGTTAGATGAGTCGAATGGCAAATCAAACGGCCACGGAAGCGGACATTCGAATGGCAGTGGGCATGGCAATGGAAATGGCTACGCGAATGAAAAATCACGCGCTATTCCGGTTGCTCCCGCCGCACAACAGCAGGACGAGGTATTCCGCATTTTATGACCACGCTTGTAACGGGCGCCACGGGATTCGTGGGGAGTCATGTCGCCCGTCAACTTGTTGGCGCAGGACATGCCGTCCGAGTTCTCATCCGCCGGTCTAGCAATTGTAGAATGATCGAAGGCTTACCGGTTGAGCGGGCGGAAGGCGACTTGCGCGACACGGCTTCTCTCGACCGCGCTTTGTGCGGCGTGCGGCGAGTGTTTCACGTGGCCGCGGATTACCGCTTCTGGACGCCTGTGATCGATGAGATCTACCAAAACAATGTGGAAGGGACGCGGCATCTGCTCCAGGCTGCGGGCCGGGCGGACGTTGAGAAATTTGTTTATACGAGCACGGTGGCCACGATCGCCGTTCAGCGCGAAGGCGAGCTGCCGAATGAGGAAACGCGCGCGACCCTCGATGAAATGATCGGGCACTACAAGCGTTCAAAATTTCTCGCCGAGCAGGAAGCAGTGAAAGCTGCGGCCGCAGGATTGCCGGTTGTAATCGTGAATCCGACGGCGCCGGTGGGGCCGGGCGATTGGAAGCCCACGCCGACGGGACGAATCATTTTGGATTTTGTGAACGGACGAATGCCCGCGTACGTAGATACCGGTTTGAATGTGGCCGCAGTGGAAGATGTGGCGGCGGGACACCTGTTGGCTGCGGAGAAAGGGCGCGTCGGCGAGCGCTATATTCTCGGCGGTCGCAATATGACGCTGAAACAGATTCTCGACGTGCTGTCGGCCATTACTGGACGTCGTTCGCCGCGGATGCGCTTGCCTCACACGGTTGCCTTGGCAGCCGGGTACGCGGATGAGTGGTTCTCGCGCTTGACGGGGCGCGAGCCGCAGATTCCCGTGGATGGAGTCAAGATGTCGCGGCACCGGATGTTTGTGGCTAGCGACAAGGCAGAGCGGGAATTGGGCTACAAACCGAGCCCGGTAGAGGCGGCGCTGGCGCGTGCAGTTCAATGGTACGACGAAAATGGTTACATTCGAGGCCGCGCGGCGAGCAAGAAGCTGGCGCAGGCTGCGGCAGCATAGGATCCGTGAAAATACTTGTTACATTCGCGCTTGAAAATGAATTCGCTCCGTGGCGGGAGATGCGTAAGTTTCAACGGCGAGAATGGGGCGCGACCGAGGGTTATTTCGCGAAGGTAGGGTCGGCTGAAGTGGGAGTGATTCTGACTGGGATCGGCTCGAAGCACGCAGGGGTCGAGTCCTCGAAGGTAATCTGGGGCGAGTACGATTCGATCGATTATTGTATCTCATCGGGCTTTGCCGGCGCGTTGAAGCCGGAATATCGAATCGGCCAGACGCTAGTAGCGCGCAACGTTTTTCCAGATGAGCAAAGAGCCGACATGGAAAATCAAACACTGGCGAGCAGCGAGGCACTGGTTAATTTGGCGACGGAGTGCGGCGCGATGCCAGTGGAGCGGTTTTGCACGGTGAATCACGTGGTTTCGACGCCGGAAGAGAAGCGGCGACTGGGATCGCGGTTTGACGCTGTTGAAATGGAAACCTTCGAGGTGATGGGCGAGTCTTTGGCGTTTGGCATTGCGCCGGTGGCGATTCGCACGGTGAGTGATGAAGTTGACGAAAATCTGCCGCTCGATTTCGGGAAGGTGACTACGGACGATGGGAAGGTGAGTCTGCCGCGCGTGTTGAAGGAAGTGGCGCGACGCCCGCAATCAATCCCCGGCTTGATGCGA
>Ga0210394_10003233_pt1 | contig 20839 bp, 16 predicted proteins | sample IncBWC12MmetaG_FD_160121 | JGI IMG/M metagenome (GOLD analysis project Ga0210394, IMG submission 160121) | Forest soil microbial communities from Barre Woods Harvard Forest LTER site, Petersham, Massachusetts, United States - Inc-BW-C-12-M | ecosystem: Environmental > Terrestrial > Soil >...
TGACGAAGCCCACCGGGTTGTCCTCCGGCGGCACCTCCGGCCACTGGTCGGCGCACAGCCGCGCGGACACCGCGCCGTGAATGCGGCTCACGCCGTTGACGCGGCGGGTGCCGTTGAGAGCCAGGCGCGTCATGTTGAACAGCCCCGGGGCTCCCGGGGCGCGCGCCAGCTCGAGAAAGCGCTCCACCGGGATGCCGAGCTCGCGGATGAAGCCCTCGAAATGCTGCGCGATCAGCTCGAGCCCGAAGGCGTCGTGACCGGCGGCGACCGGCGTGTGCGTGGTGAACACGCAGTCCGCCGCCACCGCCTCCAGCGCGGCATTGAACGGCATGCCGTGACCGAGATGCTCGCGCAGCAGCTCCAGGATCAGGAACGCGGCGTGGCCCTCGTTCAGGTGCCACACCGCCGGCTGCACGCCGAGGGCGCGCAGTGCGCGCACCCCGCCGATGCCGAGAATCATCTCCTGGCGCACCCGCGTGGAGTCATCGCCGCCATAGAGGCGATGGGTGATATCGCGATCGGAAGGGGCGTTGTCGGCGCAGTTGGTGTCGAGCAGGTACACCGGCACGCGCCCCACCTGCGCACGCCACAGCCGCGCGCTCACCTCGCGCGCGGCGATGCGCACGCGCACCGTCGCCCATTCGCCGCCGGGCATGCGCACCGGCTCGACCGGCAGGTCGCGCGGATCGCGCTCGCGGTACTCGGCATGCTGCAGCCCGTCGTTGTCGACCGTCTGGGTGAAATAGCCCTGCTCGTACAGCAGACCGACCGCGACGAAGTTGGCGCGCTCGTCGCTCGCCGCCTTGCAGTAATCCCCGGCAAGCACGCCGAGTCCGCCGGAGTAGATCGGGAAGCTCTCGTGAAAGCCGTACTCGGCGCAGAAGTACGCCACCAGCGGGCTCGCGCCGGTCGCTGCGCCCGGCTGCACGTAGGCATCGAGCGTCTCGAGCGCCACGCGATAGCGCGCGAGGTACTCCTCGTCGCGGGCGCAGCGCTCGAGGTTCGACTGTTTGACGCAGCGGATCATCAGCCGCGGATTGCCGTTGGTCTGCTTCCACAGCTCCGGATCGAGGTCCTCGAACAGTGCGCGGGTGGGGCGGTGCCAGCTGAAGAAAAGGTTCGCGGCGAGCTCGGGCAGGCGTGCCAGGCTCCCGGGGATCACGGGGGTGACTTCGAGGAGCGAGTTTCTCATCGCGGACTTTCAGAAACTTCGGCGACCGAAGTCTAGCAGTCAGGCTTGCCCCGGCCGGAAGGCGTCCCGGGCGCCCGTCTACTGCTGCAGGATCGCTAATACTAGTTGTAAGCTAATACTATGTAGTAAATAATACTAGTAAATGGATGATACGCAGGCACGCAAGTTTCAGAAGGACCTGAACACCGGGCTCACGGCGCTGGTGCTGCTGGCGGTGCTCGAGGGCAGCACCGAGGACCTCTATGGATACGAGATCGCCAAGCGCCTGCAAAGGGCCAACGAAGGCGAGGCGCTCTTCAAGGAGGGCACCGTCTACCCGGTGCTGCGCAGCCTCGCCGCGGCGGGCCTGCTGACCAGCCGCGTCGTTCCCTCTTACTCGGGGCCGCCGCGCCGTTACTACCGCATCACCGAGGAGGGCCGCGCGGGGCTGCGCCAGTGGAGCGACATCTGGCGGCAGACGCGCGGCTTCGTCGATCGCTTCATCGAAGGAAAGACCACATGAGCAGCAACGCACCCCGCTCGATCGATGAGTACCTGAGGCAACTGCGCGCCGCGCTTGCCGGCGAGGATCCCGCGCTGGTCCAGGACGCCCTCTACGACGCCGAGGAGTACCTGCGCGCCGAGCTCGCCGCGCATTCCGACAAGTCCGAGGCGGACGTGCTCGAGCTCATCGCCAGCACCTACGGAGCCCCCGAGGAGGTGGCCACCGCCTACCGCGACACCGAGGTGAAGGTGAAGGCCGCTCTCAATCCGCAGCCGCCGGCTGCCACGACGACGCCGGGCGCCCTGCGGCGCTTGTTCGGCGTATTCATGGATGCGCGCGCCTACAGCTCGCTCTTTTACCTGCTGCTCACGCTCGCCACCGGCATCGTGTACTTCACGATCGTGGTCGCCGGCCTGTCGCTGTCCGCAGGCCTCGCCGTCCTCATCGTCGGCGTGCCGTTCTTTCTGGTTTTCATCGGCATCACGCGCGTCATTTCCCTGGGCGAAGGCCGCCTGCTCGAGGCGATCACCGGCGAGCGCATGCCACGCCGTCCGCTGCATCCGGGGCCGCCCGCCGGCTGGCTCAGTCGGATCGGCGACATGCTCAAGGATGGGCGCACCTGGACCACGCTGCTGTATTTGCTGCTGATGCTGCCCCTCGGGATCGTCTACTTCACCGTCGCCGTCACGGGACTTGCGGTCGGCTTGCGCCTGACGCTCGCGCCGCTGGTGGTGCTGGGACACGACTTCGACTTCCTGCCGCTGCGCTTCCCCCCGGGCCTCATTCAGATCAATGACCACTCCTTCGGCGGCCCCCACACGTTCCTCGGCTCGCTGTTCTGCATGCTCGCGGGGATCGTCATCCTCGCGCTCCTCATGCATGCAGCGCGCGGGATCGCCCGTGGACACGCGCGCCTCGCCAAGGTGCTGCTTGTCAAACCGGGCGCGTGAGCAGCGGCGCGCTAAACTGCGCGCCGTGCTGCGCCTCTGTGTGATCCTCGCTACCTTGAGCCTGCCGGCGGTGCTGGCCCCGCTTTCAAGCGGCCGCCCGGCGGCTGACCGGCTCGCGGCGGCGCCCGCCAAGCCCCGCGGCTGCCTGCCGACGGGCAACGGCTATCTGCGCGCCCGCATCCGCGGTGCGTTGAACCTCGATCTCGACTGGCGCAACGACCAGATCGAATGCGAGGGTGGCCCGCGGCCCGACGGCAGCGGACTGCGCGTGAGCTTTGCCGGTCCCCGGCACGCCGACGGGCGGCGGCTGCGCCTGGTGTTCGGCATGAGCGCCGCGCACGAGGGACGCGGCGGCCGCGAGCTGCCGACCAATCTCACCGTGATCCTCGAGGGTGAAGCGCGGCTGTTCGCGACCCGCGGCGAGGACCATTGCACGGTGGACCAGCTGCGCCAGGAGCGCGTCGCTGCGGCCGCAGGACCCGTGCGCTCGTGGCGGGTAATCGCGCGCGGCTTCTGCGTGGCGCCCGCGAGCAGCTTGAGCAGCGATGCCCGCATTCTGGTCAGCAGCTTCGATTTCGCCGGCACCGCCGTGTTCGGTGATGAGCCGCCGGAGCAGCCCCTCCTTACCCCCAGGACATAGGTCGACCATGTCAGAACGATGCCAGCGCACCTCCCCCGCTGCGGCGCTGTGGCTGGCCACGCTCGGCGCCTGGCTGGCCGTTGCCGCGGCGGCGGCACAGGAGCCGCGCCGCCCGCTCGACCTCGCGACCTTCCCGCGCACCACGCTCGAGATCGTCCACCACGGCACCGGCAAGGACGCACGCACCTACCGCTTCGATGTCTGGGTGGCCGACACGCCGGAGCGTGCCGAGCAGGGGCTGATGTTCGTCAGCGATCTGCCCGGCACTCAGGGCATGGTGTTCCCGGTGGACCCGCCGAACGTCGAGAACATGTGGATGAAGAACACCTACATCGAGCTCGACATGCTGTTCGTCGATGCCGCAGGAAAGGTGAGCAAGATCATCGAGCGCGCCGCGCCGCTGTCGCTGCGCACGCTGAGCTCGGACACGCAGGTGGCGGCGGTCGTGGAGCTCAGGGGCGGTGAGGCCGCCAGGCTCGGCCTGCGCACCGGCGACACGGTGCACTGGAAGCCGCCCGCGCCCCGCTGAGGATTACCGGGCCGGCGCCTGCGCCGGTTGCCTCTTGTGCCGGGCGCGGCTGTGGAAGATCGGCGGCTGGATGGGTGCGCCGTAGGCGCGGCCGCGGGTTTGGCCGCGCGGCGCGAGCGCGCTCGGCCTTGCGGGACCGGGCGCGGCCGCCGGCGGCGGCGCTGCGCACCACGCGCCGAAGTGTGCCGGCACCGCCGCGGTGAAGGGCGCGGCCGCCGACACCATGGCGAGCGCAGCGATCACCTGGATGGCTTTCATGCTTTGCTCCTCCGCAGGAGAGTCTAGCGGCGAGCCGCGCGCGCTGCGAAACCTCTGTGAATTATGGCAAAAGCGCGCTCACGGCAGCGTGGCGGCAAAACGCGGCGGCTCGCGCGCATGGCTCGCCTGCTCGTAGGCATAGGCGCAGCCGATGAGCTGCTCCTCGCTGAAGGCCGCGCCGATGAACGACAGCCCCACCGGCAAGCCGTGCACGCTACCCATCGGCACGCTGATGTGCGGATAGCCGGCCACCGCGGCGGGTGTAGTGACGCCGCCGCCAAGAACGTGATCGCCGTTCACCAGATCGGTGGTCCAGGCCGGCCCCACCGTCGGCGCGACCAGTACCTGCAGATGATCCTTCGCCAGCGCCGCATCGATGCCCTCGGTGCGCGCGCGCCGCAGCGCCCGCGCGTGCGCCTCGAGGTATTGCGGATCGCTCAGGGGCCCGCGCGCCTGCGCTGCGACGAACAGCTCCTGGCCGAAGAACGGCATCTCGCGCGTCACCTGACGGTCGTTGAAGGCGATCAGCTCGGCCAGCGTGCGCGGGCCGCCGCCCTGGCGCGTCGCCAGGTAGCGGTTGATGCCGTCCTTGAATTCGTACGCCAGCACCACCTGCTCGTCGGCGTCGAGCTGCTCGGCGGTGGTGATCTCGGCCGGATCGACCAGCACCGCGCCGTGCGCGCGCAGCAGCGCGAGGGCGTGCTCGAACAACGCGTCCACCTCCTCGTGAAAGCCGGCGTAGTGGCGCAGCACGCCGATGCGCACCCCGCTGAGAGCGGCCGCGTCCAGGGCGCGGCGGTAGTCCGGCGGCGGATGCCCGGCGAGCGCTGCGGTCGCCGGATCATCCGGGTCATAGCCCGCCAGCACGCCGAGCAGCACGGCCGCATCCGTGACCGTGCGGGCCAGCGGTCCGGCCGTATCCTGGCTCGCCGCGATCGGGATGACACCTGAACGCGACACCAGCCCGACGGTGGGCTTGATGCCCACCAGTCCGTTGACGCTCGCCGGACAGGTGATCGAGCCGTCGGTCTCGGTCCCGACCGCGAGCAGCGCGAGATCGGCGGCAATCGCCGCACCCGCGCCGGAGCTCGAGCCGCAAGGGTTGCGATCGAGCGCGTAGGGGTTACGCGTCTGGCCGCCGCGCCCGCTCCAGCCGGAGGAGGAGCGCTTCGAGCGGTAGTTGGCCCATTCGCTCAGGTTGGTCTTGCCGAGAATCAGTGCGCCGGCCGCGCGCAGGCGGCGCACGATGAAGGCATCGCGCGGCGGCCGCGAGTCGTACAGCGCGAGCGAGCCCGCGGTCGTGCGCATGCGGTCGGCGGTGTCGATGTTGTCCTTGAGCAGCACCGGCACGCCGAACAGCACCCCGCGCGGTGCAGCGCCGGCATCGAGCTGCGCGGCGAGGGCCGCGGCGTCGGGGTTGAGCTCGAGCACCGCGCGCAGTGTGGGTCCGTGGGTGTCGAGCGCGGCGATGCGCGCCACGTAGTGCGCCTCGAGCCTGGCCACCGTGAGCCGATGGCGCTCGAGGTCGGCGTGCAGCTGCGCAATCGTCAGCTCCGGCGAATGAGTCGCGGGCGGAGCGCCGGCGGCTGCGGACCCGGGCAGTGCGGCGGCGGCCGCAGTGAGCAGCGCGGCGAGCGTTGCGGCAAGCTGACCGGCGCAGCGTCCGCCGGACTGCCTCACTCTTCCTCGGAACGCGGGCGCCAGGCCTGCGCCAGCTCCTGCTGCTTGCGCGGCGGGACCGGGTCGTAGTGACTGAGCTCCATGGTGTAGGCGCCCTGCCCGCCGGTGAGCGCCTTGAGGCGTGACTGATACTCGGCCACTTCCGCGAGCGGCACGTAGGCGCTCAAGGTCGCGCGCTGGCCGGGCAGAGTGTTGTTACCGTTGATGCGGGCGCGCTTGGTGGCCAGATCGCCGGTGATGTCGCCGATTGCGCTCGCCGGCGCCGTGATCGACAGCAGCATGATCGGCTCGAGCACGATCGGTGCGGCCTTGCCGAGCGCGTCCAGGAACGCCTTGCGCCCGGCGGAGACGAAGGCCACCTCCTTCGAGTCCACCTGATGATACTTGCCGTCGTAGACGGTGACGCGCACGTCCTGGATCGGAAAGCCGGCGAGCGCGCCCTCGGTCAGGACCTGCCGTACGCCCTTCTCCACCGCCGGAATGTACTGCCCGGGGATCGCCCCGCCCACCACGTCGTCCACGAACTCGAAGCCGGCGCCACGGCCGAGTGCCTCGATGCGCAGGAACACCTCGCCGAACTGCCCGGCGCCGCCGGTCTGCTTCTTGTGGCGGCAGTGTCCGTCAGCCGGGCGCGTGACGGTCTCGCGGTAGGGGATGCTCGGCGGATGCGTCTTGACGTGCACGCCGTAGCGCTCGGTCATGCGCTCGAGCAGCACGCGCAGGTGGAACTCGCCCATGCCGTACAGCACCGTCTCGTTGACCGCCGCGTGGTGCTCGATACGCACGCACGGATCTTCCGCGGTGAGCTTGTGCAGCGTGTCCGCAAGGCGCTGCTCGTCGCCGCGCCGCTCCGGCTCGATGGCGATGCCGAGCATCGGCGGCGGGAAGGCGACCGGCTTCAGGTGATACTGGTCCTCCTCGTGCGAGTCGTGCAGCACCGCGTCCAGATGCAGCTCATCCACCTTGGCGATGGCGCAGATGTCCCCGGGCACCGCGCTGGTGACCTCGCCGGTTTCCTTGCCGAGCAGGCGGAACAGGTGCGCGACCTTGATGGGTTTGCGCGCATCGCCCACGAACAGCTGGCTGCCCGGGCGCAGCGTGCCCTGGTGCACGCGCAGCACGCCGAGCTTGCCCACGTAAGGATCGATGGATACCTTGAAAACGTGCGCGATCACGTGGCGCGCCGGGTCGGGCGCGACCGGCACGCGCTCGGCCGCCGCGCCGCTGCCCTTGAGGAAGTGCGGCGGATTGCCTTCGGCGGGGTTGGGCATCAGCCGCTCGAAAACCTGCAGCAGCTCCGGCACCCCCGCGCCGCTCTCCGCGGAAGCGAAGCACACCGGCACCAGGTGCCCCTCGCGCAGCGCCTGCTCGAACGGATCGTGCAGCTGCTCGGGCGAGAGCTCCTCGCCCTGCTCGAGATAAAGCGCCATGAGCTGCTCGTCGAGCTCCACGACCTGGTCGATGATCTGCGTGTGCGCCGCCTCGACCGAGGAGAAGTCGGCGGCGCGCCCGTTCGGCTGGAAGAAGCAATCGACGACGCCGTCACCCGCGCCGGCCGGCAGGTTGAGCGGCAGGCATTCCGGGCCGAAGGCATCGCGCAGCTGCTGCAGCACATCGGCGCAGTGCGCGTCGCGGCTGTCGATCTTGTTGATCACGATCAGGCGGCACAGCTCGCGCTCGCGCGCGAACTCCATGATGCGTTGGGTGAAGCTGTCGACGCCGCTCGCGGCGCTGACCACGATGGCGACCGCCTCCACCGCCTCCAGCACCGCCAGCGTCTTGCCGAGAAAATCCGCGTAGCCGGGGGTGTCGATGAGGTTGAGGTGCACCTCGTGGCAGTCGAAGCTGCAGATCGCGGTATCGAGAGAATGCTGCAGGCGCTTCTCCTGCGGGTCGAAGTCGGACACCGTGGTGCCGCGCGCCAGGCTGCCGCGGCTGCGCGTCGCGCCCGCCTGCAGCAGCAGCGTCTCGAGCAGCGAGGTCTTGCCCGCACCGGCCGGCCCGACCAGTGCGATATTACGGATGCCCGAAGTCGTGTACCCCATGGCGAATGCTCCCCCGGCTGTGGCAATCACCGGCGCCGCGCGAGCCTCACCGGTGGTGAAAAGCCTACTCCCGAAGCCCTGTCCGGGGCCAGCCACAAGACCCCCTTGCCGTGGGCGCGCGCGGGCTGCGGTGCGGGCGTGCCCGCTTGCCCCGTCCGGCGCCGCTGCGGTTAAACTGCCGCGCAAACAATGGTGAACGTGGGACTCGATTCCTTGCCGGATCCCGGCGCGCGGCGCGCGGCCCGGGCGCTGTTCCGCCGTGCACGCTGGCAACGCTGGCTCGGACGCACGCCGCAGGCGCTCGCGCTGTGCCGGCAGGCGGTCGAGCACGCCGACTACTCGCGCGCCTACACGCTCATGTCGCGGCTCACGCTTCCCGGGGAGAGCTACTTCGGGGTGCTGCGGCGCATCCACCGGCACCTCAGGCCCGCCACCTACCTGGAGATCGGCGTCGCGCGCGGGGAGTCGCTGGCGCTCGCGCTGCCGGAGACCGACGCGATCGGCATCGACCCTGACCCGCAGGTCAAGCGGCCGTTGCGCGCCCGCGAACGGATCTTCGCCACCACCAGCGATGAGTTCTTCGCGCAGCACCCGCTGCACGCCGCGTTCGGCGGACGCGGCGTGCAGCTCGCGTTCATCGACGGCATGCACCGCTTCGAGTACGCGCTGCGCGACTTCATCAACGTCGAGCGGGCCTGCGCGCCCGGCGCGGTGATCCTGGTGCACGACTGCTATCCGCTCGATGCGCGCACCGCGCAGCGCGAGCAGCAGACGCGTTTCTGGAGCGGCGATATCTGGCGGCTGCTGCTGCTGCTGCGCGAGCAGCGCCCGGACCTCACGGTGCGCACCATCGGCACGCCGCCCACCGGGCTCGGCATGGTGCTGCATCCCGACCCGCACTCGCGCACGCTAGCGCAGCGCTGCGACGCGCTGATCGGTGAGTACCTGCGCAAGGATTTCCAGGTGCTCGCCGGGCGGCAGGCCGAAGCGCTCGGGCTGGTGCCGAACGAGTGGCCGGCGATCCGCGCGCTGCTCGAGGCGCGCGGGCCGCGCTAACGCGTGAAAGCGTCCTGGAGGCTCGCGCGCCAGTAGCGCAGGTGAACCAACGCGCGCTTGCGGATTCGCACGATGAACTTCAGCCGCTCGAACAGCCACATGAGCGCCGGCGCGAGCGCTGCGGGAATGCCGGGACGAAACAGGTGCCCCCCGGAAAGCGTACGGCTGGTACGCAGCGCGGGATACTGTCGCTGCACGCGGCGCAGCTCCGTGTACGGATCGACCCCCATCTGCGCGAGCTTGCGGTAAAACGCGCCCGGGCGGCCATCGCCGGTGCGCGTATGGTCCATGCCGACCGCGTCGACCACGTAGATCGGCTCGCGGCCGTCGATCAGCCCGGCCCAGGCGATGTCCGTGCCCCAGGTGCTGCGCGTCATGCCAAAGGTGGGCAGCAGCTCCCCGAGGGCGGCGCTCGAGAAGCACGGCGCCATGACTTCGATGAAGCTCACCCGTCGCAGCAGGCACGCAGGGTTGCGCACCAGGGCGTTCAGCGTCGTCTGGGTGAACCAGTGCAGCGCGGGCTGCGCCAGGTAGACGCGGTAGCGCTCGCACAGCGCCAGAAAGCGCGACACCTCGCCGGGCCCCAGGTACACGTCGTCATCGAGCAACAGCAGGTAGCGGTAGCTGAAGTCCGGCGGGCGCTGCCGCCAGAATTCCAGGAAGCCGTCGAACTTGTTGAACCCGCCCTGGCAGTAGTACTCCGCCAGCCCCTCGGGCGCGGCCGGAACATACCAGCTCACGCAGCAGTCCCAGTTACGGCCGGGGTCTTCCGCGATCAGGCGGCGGTGCAGCGACTCATTTCCCGCCCTCACGAACACCAGGTATGGCCGCCGCATGCCGGAAGTCTAGCTGCGCCGCCGCCGGCCGAGGAAGGCGCGGACCAGCGGGCTAAGGAGCGGTGAGCTCGAGCGCCGAGCCCGCCTGGTTCACGGTCGTGAGCACGATCGGCCGCCGCCACACCTTCTGCAGGTAATCCAGGACCTTGCGACTGCGTTCCAGGTCGAGTCCGCGGCCGTCGACGCTGCTGTCGTGGCCGAGCTCGAGGGTGCCGTCGTTGCGCACCCGCATCGCGGACACGATCGGCGCACCGAAGTTGTATTTCGGCGCGAGCACCGCCTCGTGCAGCGCGGTGAGGTCGGCATCGAGCACCTTGATCTGTCCGTCGCTGCGGGCGCTGTAGCGGAACAGTTCCAGCTCCTCGGCGAGCTCGCGCGTCAGATGATTGCGCACGAAGCCGAAATCGTCGTCCTGCTCCATGATGCTGCGCGCCGCCTCCAGTCCCTCGGCGGCGACGATCTTCTCCCACATCGCGAACCCAAGATGGTAGGGATTGACGCTCAACGACACCTGCTGCTCGGCGGCCACCGGCCGCACTACGTCCGAGTGGCACTTGATGGCGTCGAGGTAGGCCTGCTGGGGTATGAAATCCGCCTCGCGCAGCAGCCGCGCGTGCCAGTAAGACGCCCAGCCCTCGTTCATGATCTGCGTGGCGAAGACCGGGTAGAAATAGAATGACTCCTCGCGCACGGCGAGAAAGATGTCACGCTCCCAGCTCTCCATCTCCGGCGCGTAGTTGGCCACGAACCACAGCAGGTCGCGCTCCGGGTGCGGCGGCACCGGCGCACGCTTCTTCGCCTCGAGGCCGCTGCCCGCGGCGGGCGGCTCGAGCGCCGCGAAGCGCTTGCGGAAGTCATCGTCGACCAGCGCCTTGGGGTCAACGAGGTACTCCGGGTAGTGCGGACGCCGCAGCGGCTGATCGATGTCGACGTGCTGCTCGAGCGCCAGCGCCGCATCGAGCGCGGCTTCCACCCGCTGCAGGCCGTGCGCCTCGATCGCCTGGCTGATCTGGCGCGCATGGTTGGCGGCGTGCTCCACGATGCGCTCGCTCACCTGCTCCTGGCAGCGGCGGAACAGCAGGTTGTTGCGCGAGAAATCCGCGTGCCCGAGCACATGCGCCGTCACCAGGATGTTCTCCGCCAGGCCGTTGCTCTCGGCGAGGTAGGCATGCCCGGGATTTCCCGGAAACACCACCTCGAACAGCCGCGAGTGCCCCATGTGGCGCTGGATCAGCTGGTAGATGTAGCGCACCCCGAAGGACCAGTGCGGCATGCGGACCGGCAGCCCGTAGACGGCGATCTCCATCATGAAGCTGTCGGGCACCGCCTCGAAATCGATCGGGTGGAATTTCAGCCCCGAGGCGGCGGCGAGCTCCTCGATACGCCGCACGTAGCTTTGCCAGTCCTCGCTCATGGACTGCCGGCGGGCTGCGAGGCGTCGGGCGCGTGTGTCTCGGCGGTGAAGAAGTGGCGCACCGCGCCCCAGACGTCGTCGAAATCGCCGAGCGCGTAGCTGCCGGCGGCGCAGCCGGCGGCGGTGAGCTCGGCGAACAGCTTGCCGGTCTCGGTGGCCAGCTGCCGCGACAGTCCGGAGGAGACTTCCACGTAGCCGGTGAAACAGGCATCCGCGGCGATGCTGCCCAGCATGGTGCGCGCTTCCTGCGAATCGCTCACCGAGTTGTCCCCGTCGGAGGCGTAGAACAGGTAGATGTTGCAGCGCCCGGGGTTGTAACGCGCATCGATGATCTCGCGCACCTTGGCGAGCCCGGTGGAGGCCACCGTGCCGCCGGTGCCGGTCACCTGGAAGAAATCCGGCTCGTTGAATTCCCACGCCTCGGTGGTATGCGCCACGAACACCGTCTCGAGCGAGCGGTACTCGCGCCGCAGCCCCTGCACCACCCAGAAGAAGAACGTCTTGGCGAGCTTGCGGTCGCGGTCGGACATGCTGCCCGAGACATCGAGCATGAAGAACACCACCGCGTGCACCGCCGGCTGGCGCCGCCGCGCCAATTGCCGGAAACGCAGGTCCTCGTCGGTGAAGGTCTGGGTCGCGCCGGGAGCGCCGCGGCGCTTCACCAGCTCCTTGAAGGAGCGGCGCCGATCGAGACGCGAGCGCGCCCCGCGGCGGTCCCAGCCCTCGCGGATCCACTCGCTCTCGTCGGAGGGTCCGGTGCGCGCCTTGAGATTCGGCAGCTGCATCTCCTCCCAGATCCAGTCGACGATGTCGTCGACCTTGAATTCGAGCAGCAGCTGCACCTCGCCCTCGTCGCGCCCGCCGGCCCCCTTCTCGCCCGGCCGCTGCTCGCGCGCGGGATCGGAGAACACGTCGCCGGGTTTGGCCTTGCCCTGCCCGGCGCCCTGGGCTTCCTCGGCGCGGCGCAGGCGGAAGTGGTAGTGCTCGAGCATGCGCACCGGCACGCGCACCGTGCGTGCGCCGCCGTTGATGACGTCGCCGCCGGCGATGATCTCGGGCAGATTGGCGCGCACCGCCTCGCGCACCTTCTCGTCGTGACGCAGCCAGTCACGCGCACCACGCGAGAACAACTCGTACCATTTTCCCGCCGCGGCGGGATCGCCGCCCCTGCCCTGCTTGCCCTCTCGGTCCACGTGCTAGTCGTACTCCTTTTCCGGGCGCGTGGCTACTCCTGCGCGAGCAGCGTGGTGACGTAGCTGAGCGCCTCCTTGGCGCTGTGCTCGTCGTAGCCGTACTCGTTCACCAGGCGCTGCTGCACCACCGAGATCTTCTGGCGCGCTTCGTCATCGGGGCGTGCGGTCGAAGTGACCAGACGCAACACGTCGCGCCGTTCCTCGAACAGGTACTGCTCGATCGCCTCGCGCATGCGCGCGTGGCTACCGAGCTTGAACTTCTCGCCGGCCTTGAAGGCCACCATGGCCTTGCGCACCACCTCCTGGCGGAAGGACAGCTTGCCGGAGTCCGACACCTTGATCTTCTCCTCGACCGAGCGCAGGAAGCGCTCGTCCGCGGCGCGGTTGTCGCCGGTGATCGGATCGGTGACCTGGCGGTGATCGAGCGAAGCCTCGACCTCGTCCAGGTACTTCTCGAGCAGCTGCTGCGCTTCCTCCTCGAAGGAGGCGAACATGGCCCGATGCACGTCCTCCTTGACCCAGCGGTTGTAGAATTCCTTGCGCGCCGTCACCAGGTGATCGATCCAGGCTTTCTTCTGCTTCACGTCCATGCGCGCATCGCTCTCGATGCTGTCCTTGAGCGCGAGCAGCAGCTCCATGCTGGTGAGGCTGTGGGTGTTGCCGCGCGTGATGGCGTTGGAGATGGCATTGATGACGAAGCGCGGGCTCACGCCGGTCATGCCCTCCTCGGGAGCCTCCGCGCGCAGCCGCGTCGCCTCGCTCTCCGCCACGCCCTCGACCGCCTCGCCCGCGTACAGGCGCAGCTTCTTCGGCAGGTCGAGTCCTTCGCGCTCGGGCTTGGCAAGGCGCGTGAGGATGCCGAACACCGCGGCGAGATTCAGCACGTGCGGATCGAGGTGCACGTTGCGGAACGCCGGCGCGCCCGAGACCAGCTTCTGGTAAATGCGCGCTTCATCGCGATAGGAGAGCGCATAGGGGATCTTGATGATCACCATGCGATCGAGCAGCGCCTCGTTCTCCTTCTCCTGCAGGAACTTGTGGAACTCGGCGAGATTGGTGTGCGCCAGGATGGTCTCGTCCAGGTGAATGAGCGGGAAGCGCGACACCTTGACGTTCTTCTCCTGTGTCAGGGTCAGCAACAGGTACAGGAACTCGCGCTTGACCTTGAGGATCTCGATCATCTCCAGCACGCCGCGACTGGCGGCGTAGACCGCGCCCGACCACGACCAGGCGCGCGGGTCGCCCTCGTCGCCGATCTGCGCGACCTTGGCGAGATCCACCGAGCCGACGAGGTCGGCGATGTCGGCGGTGGTCGGATCGTGGGGCGCATAGGTGCCGATGCCGACCCGCGAGGCTTCATTGAGAAACACCCGCTCGACCGGCACCCGCACGAAATCGCCCTCGAACTCGCGCTCGACGAAATCGCGCGCCCACGGCGAGAGCTCGCCCTGGACGTTGACGCCGTAGCGATCGCGAAACTCCGCGCGCAGGCTGGTTGGAATGAGATTGAGGGGATTTTCGCGCAGCGGCGAGCCGCGGATCGCGTACAGCGCGCCTTCGTCAGTGCGGCTGTACTCCTCGAGCCCGCGCTTGAGCAGGATGGCGAGCGTCGACTTGCCGCCCGAGGGCGGCCCGAGCAGCAGCAGCAGCCGGCGCCCCACGTCGGAACCTGCGGCCGCGGCCTTGAAGTAGTCGACGACACGCGACAGCGGCTCGTCGATGCCGAACAGCTCGCGTTTGAACAGCTCGCGCGCGCGCATGCTCTCCGAGGCGTCCGGCTGGCCGGTGCGGCCGTGCCAGCGCAGCATGTCCCAGATGTATTCGTGGCTGCTGCGCGCCAGCGCCACCGCATTGGCGGGCAGTATGTTGGCGATGAAATCCCCGAACGTCCCTTCCCAGCGCTGCGCGCGATGCAGGCGGCTGAAGGAGCTCAGGGTGTCGATGAAGTCGGCAGTGCTGCCGTGGGAATTGTGCTCAACGCCGAGCGGTCGCATCGTCCTTCCCTCCGATCGGGCTCATGGGGTCACGCGCGACGCCGCCGCAGGATGCCGGCGACGCCAGCTTCTTTCTTAACTTAGTCCGAATGCTTCGCACAATGTAGTGACGGCCTTCAGATCCTGGCGCACCTACACCGTTAAGACGGTCACAGGCGCGGATTGTTCACTTTGAAGCGGCGCACGCGCCAGCGCAAATTCCCCTGCACGGCGCGCGCCAGCACGCTGGCGTTCCGCTTAAGTAGCTGATTGCAAAGCTTCTCGAGGTTGCCCCGCTCTGCGGTGCGCGCTGCGGTGTGCCCCAGCGTGCAGCAGCGGCAGCGGGTGCGCGCACCGTCGCGGCGCCCTGATGGTGCGTCGGCCGCGCTCACCGGGCGGCAGAGTTGACGCGGTACGCGCAGCGCGCGCCGCTCCCGCACCAGCGCGCGGCGCCGCGCCGCGGCGGCACAGTGCAAGCGCTGTGCGCGCCGGGCGCCACGGCGTTGCGCCGTGCGTAAAAGCGAGCAGTGCCTCGGAAATTCCCCATCTGCGGTCGCTGCGCTCCGACACAGCGTCGCGTTATTGTGAACTGACGCACTGCGCTGCTCCAGAGGCTACATATGCTGCAGCGGCGAGGCTTTCCGCGCTCGTTCCGCCGTGCGGTCGCCACGCTCGAGGGCATGGAACGCCCGTTACCCAGATGGTTCTCGTGGAGAGACGACACGTGGTGAGTGCAGCTTCCGCCCCCCGCGCTTCCGACGCCGCCGCGCCGGCGACTGCAGTCAGGGCCTCGCAGCCCGCGGCCGACGTCACGGCCGTCACCACCCGCGACGATTTTTTGCTCGAGCTGGGCCAGGCGCTCGACGGCCAGGCCGCGGTACGCCCGATCGAATCGCTCGACGCCGCGCTCGCGGCCATGGCGGGCAGCAAGCGCGCGCAGGTGCTGGCGATCGATGCCGGCGCGCTGCCGAACGTGCGTGCGGCCGTCGATGCGGTCGGCGCGGCGCAGCCGCGCGCCGTCGTGCTGGTGTTCGCCGCGGCGGCCGCCGAAAAGCAGCTCGCCGCGACGCTCAAGGGCAGCAAGGTGTTTGCGGTGCTGGCCACACCGGTCGATGCGCGCAAGACCCGGGCGGTGCTGGAGGGCGCCATCGCCGCGGCGCAGGCGAACAAGGCGATCCCGGCAGCGGCGCAGCCCCTCGCGCCAGCGCCCGGTATTGGCGCGTTCCGCCCGCAGACCGCACCGGCTGCCGGCGCTGCCGGCGCCGGGCGCAGCCGCCGCATGCTCCTCGGAGCCGCCGCAGCGGCCGTAATGGCCGCCGCGGCCGGCGGCGCGTGGTGGTTCCTCCACGGCAGACCGCCGGCCACGGCCGCCGCCCCCTCTGCCGCGCCGGCCGCCGGCAGCCAGGTGGCCGCGCCGGTCGCCGACACCTCGATCGTCCAGGGCAAGGTGGACGAGCTGCTCGAGAAGGCGCGGCTGGCGATGCATGAGCGGCGCTTCACCGAGCCCGCCGCCGACAATGCCCTGCTCTACTACCGCTCGGCGGTCGCTGCCGACGCCGGCAACGCCGAAGCCCGCGACGGCCTGCAACGCGTCGCCGCGGTGCTCGCCGCGCGCTTCGACGAGGCCCTGACTGCCGGGCGGCTGGATGAGGCCGGGCAGACGTTCGCGAACCTGAAGTCGGCCGCGCCCGCGGATGCGCGCGTGAGCGCCGCCGAGCAGCGCCTGTACGCGGCGCAGATCGCCAAGGCGCTCGCCGATGGCAATCTCGATCGTGCCGCCGCCTTCGTGCGCCAGGCGCAGCAATCGAGCGGCGTGCCGGCGGAGCAGATTGCGCGCTGGCGCGCGGACCTCGCCCGCCGCCAGGAGGACGCGAAGGTGCAGCACCTCACCGGGCTGATCGATGACCGCATCCACGACGGTAAGCTGAATGATCCCCAGGACAGCGCCAAGAGTTACCTGCTGGAGCTGCAGGCGGCGGCACCGACCAACGCCGCCACGCAGCGCGCCGCCCATACGCTGATCGGCGCTTACCTGCGCAAGGCGCGTGAGGCCGGGCTGGCGAAGAACAACGCCGAGGAGCAGCGCTGGCTCGAGGAAGCGCGCGGCGCGGGCATGAAGCCGGCCGAGGTAGTCGCGTTCGAGAAGGACCTGGCCGGCGCACGGCAGAAGGCAGCGCAGGCCGACAGCGAGCGCCTGCTGCAGATGGCCCGCGAGCGGCTGCGCGACGGGCGCCTGAGCGATCCGGCGCAGGACAGCGCCGCTTACTACCTGACAGCGCTGCAGTCGAGCGACCCGGCCAATGCGGCACTTGCTGACGCCGGGCACGACCTGGCGGCCCGGCTGCTCGAGCGCGCGCGCGCCGCGACGCTCGCCGCCAAGCCGGCCGATGCCGACCTCGCGCTCGCCAAGCGCTGGGGCGCGGATCCGAAGGACGTGCTCGCCGTGCAACAGTTGCAGTCGGCCGCGCAGAGCGCCGCACGCGATCCGGCCGCGCTCGCCGCGAACCTGAAGCGCCTGCGCTCGGTGCCGCCGGACTACCCGCCGGGTGCGCTGACGCAGCGCACTACCGGCAGCGTGATGGTCGAGTTCACCGTGGATACCCGCGGCGAGACCCGTGACATTCACGTGGTCGAGTCGGCGCCGCCGGGCGTGTTCGACCAGGCCGCCGTCAATGCGGTGAAGCACTGGCGCTACGCGCCGATGGTCGTCGACGGCAGCGCCGTCGAGGTGCCGGTGAAGACCCGCATGCGTTTCGAGCTGCCCAAGTAATAACCGGGAGATTTGCCAGCATGAGTCCTGCAGGGAAAGAGCGCCGCCGCCAGCTCGCTACCGCCGGCATCGGCACCGCGCTCATGATCGTGATGGGCGCCGTGCTGGTCATGGGCTTTCGCCTGGCCACCCACATGCGCGCCAACATCACCGCGCTGCAGACCGCGAGCGCGCTGCAGACCGCGCCCGAGGAGATCAGCCACCAGCTGAATACCCTGCGCGACCGGCTGGAAGTGCGGGCCTACGCCGGCCAGGCGCTCGCCGACCTGCAGGGTACGGTCAAGCGTTTCGACCGGCAGCTGACGCAGCTCGGCACGTTCCCCGACCTCAACTCCCCGCAGCTCGGCCGCGCGCTGCTGCTGTGGCACCAGTACGCCCCGGTGCTCGACCCGGTGATCTCCTTCAATGGCCAGCCGTACGTGGACTCCGATACCGCCGGCAGCTCGCTGTCGCGCGAAGGTCGCGAGCACTACGCGGCGGTGAAGCGCGCGCAGCTGTTCGCCGGCGACAACGCCCAGGCAGTGCAGGCGCAGCTCGCGGCGCTGGCCTCGAGCCTGCAGCACACCGCCTCCGATGCCGCCACGCGGCTGCGCACGCTGCTGCTCGCCGGCGTGCTCGCTGCGCTCATTCTGGCGGCGGCCGCCGGCTACTTCCAGCTGACGCGCTCGCGGCACGAGCGCGCGGCGCGCGACGCCCAGGAGCAGACCCGCGACATCCTCAAGACCGTGCGCGAGGGCTTCTTCCTGCTCGACGCCAACTACCGCATCGGCTCGGTGTGGTCGGAGGCGCTGACGCGTATGTTCAGCCGCAACGATTTCGCCGGGTTGTCCTTCGAGGAGCTGCTGAGGGACCTGGTGGCGCCGGCGACGCTGTCGACCGCGACCAAGTACATCAAGCTGCTGTGGGGGGACCGCGCCCACGAGAACCTGATGAAGAGCATCAATCCGCTGGGCCAGCTCGAGATCACCATGGACAACGGCCATGGCGGCAAGGAGATCCGCTACCTGCAGTTCGACTTCCACCGCGTCATGGGCGCCGAGGGCATCAAGCACGTGCTGTGCGCGGTCGGCGACATCACCTCCAGCGTGCTGCTGGCGCGCGAGTTGCAGGAGTCGCAGGAGAACGCCAACGCACAGCTCGACATGATGGTCGGCATGATGCACGTCGATCCGCTGCAGCTGGTGTCGTTCCTCGACACCGCCGAGACCGGACTGAAGCTGGTCAACACCATCCTCAGGGAGCCGGCGCGCACCGATGGCGAATTCCGCAAGAAGCTCGGCGGGCTGTTCCGCGAGCTGCACACCATCAAGGGCGAGGCCTCGGCGCTCAATCTCAAGAGCGTCGCCGGCCGCGTGCACACGCTCGAAGACATGGTGGGCGAGTGCAAGAAGAAGCCGGAGCTCTCGGGCAGCGACTTCCTGCCGATAGTGCTGAAGCTCGATGAGCTGCTCGCGCACCTGCGCAGCGTGCGCGAGATGGCCGCGCGCCTCACGGCGCTCAAGGACACCGTTCCCGGCGCTGCGGCGGCGGCGGCCGCGGCGGTGGCCGCGCCACAGCCCAGGACAGGCGCGAAGCCCGCTGCCGACAAGAGCGCACCCGCTGCCGCCGAGCGCAGCGCTGCCGCGGAGCGCGCGCGCCGCGCCGAAGACCTGTCACCGACGCTGCAGTCGCTCGCCGAGCGGCTGGCCGAGGATCACGCCAAGCGCTTCAAGCTGACGCTGCGGGGCCTTGCGGAGGTACCCGCGCAGTACACACCTACCATCAAGGATTGTCTGATCCAGATGCTGCGCAATGCCGCGGTGCACGGCATCGAGGCGCCGGAGGTGCGGCGCGCCCAGTCGAAGGACGACGCCGGCACCGTGCTGGTCGAGTTCCGCAAGTCCGCCGACGGCTACGAGCTGGTATTCGAGGACGACGGCGCCGGCATCGCGCCCGATTCCCTGAAGGCCGCAGCGGTCAGGCGCCAGCTGATCAGCGCCGAGGAAGCCGCCGCCATGGACACGCGCACCGCGATGTCGCTGATCTTCCGCCCGGGCTTCTCCACGCAGGACGAGGTCTCCATGGACGCGGGCCGCGGCGTGGGCATGGACGTGGTGGCACGCAGCGTGTACGCGCTCGGCGGCAAGATCGGCGTCAGCACTCATCCCGGCAGGTTCACGCGCTTCAAGATCGTGCTGCCGTCGGCCAGCGCCGTCAGCAGCGCGGTCGCCTGAGGCGGCAGGGGCGCTCATGAGCGGCAACGGCACGGCAATGAACGGCAGGCGATCCTACAAGCTGATGATCGTCGATGATTCGAACATCATGCGCCGGCGCATCGAGCGCTCGCAGCAGTTCGAGGAGCTGCAGGTGGTCGGCAGCGCGGGCAACGGGGTCGAGGCGCTCGAGCTGTTCAAGAAGACCGATCCGGACGTGGTGACCATGGACCTCACCATGCCGCGCATGGACGGCATCGAGTGCATCGGGCAGCTGGTCGCCCTGAAGCCCGCGGTGCGCATCCTGGTGATCTCGGCGCTCGCCGACAAGGCCACCGCGGTGGAGGCCATGGAGAGGGGCGCCAACGGCTTCCTCAACAAGCCGTTCACCGACCGGCAGCTGAACGAAGCCATCGCGGAGCTCATGCGCTAGCAGCGCACCGCGCCAGCGCAGGAATAACACCATGCTGTACGAACAGGAGCTCAAGACCTTCGTCGAGGGGACGACGAATTTCTTCGAGGTTGCCGCGCAGCAGCCGGCCTCGATCGGCTCGCCGTACCTGATGGAAGGCTCACCCTCGGTGCACGAGTACACCGGGATCATCAACATCTCCGGCAAGCGCGAGGGCGTGGTGTACTTCACCGCGCCCAAGGCGATGCTGACCGTGCTGCTGATGAAGATGCAGGAGAACGACTTCAGCCACGAGACCATGAAGGATCTGGTCGGCGAAGTGGCCAACACCATCTCCGGCAACGCGCGCCGCGACTTCGGCCGCGATTTCGTCATCTCGGTGCCGAGCGTGCTGGCCGGCGAGAAGCCGGAGATGCCGCACAAACCCGGCCAGCGCGCGTTCATCATTCCGATCAACTGGCGCAGCCACTCGGCGAAGCTGGTGGTGTCGCTGAGCTGAAGCTTGTCAGCCGGTGGCGCTCGCCGCCGCCTCCTCGTCGGCGCGCAGCCGATAGCCCAGCCCGGTCTCGGTCAGCAGATAGCGCGGTTGCCGCGGGTCCGGCTCGAGCTTGGCGCGCAGATTCTTTATGCACACCCTGAGGCTGCGCGAGTCGTCCTGGCGCTGCGGCCCCCACACCTCACGAATGAGCTGCCGCTGCGTGACGATGCTGCCGAGATGGCGCGCCAGGCAGGCGAGCACGCGGTATTCGAGCGGCGTCAGGTGCACTTCGCCGGCCGCTGCGTGCGCCTCGCGGCGCGCCAGGTCCACGCGCAGCGGACCGAACTGCAGCTGGGCTGCGGGCGCGGCGCCGCGCACGTCGCGGCGCAACGCGGCGCGCAGCCGCGCCAGCAGCTCGGGCGCACTGAAGGGCTTGGTGACGTAGTCGTCGGCGCCGGCATCCAGCGCGGCGATCTTCTGCTCCTCCATGGTGCGCGCCGACAGCACCACGATCGGCACCTGCGACCAGCCACGCACGCGGCGGATCACGTTCAGCCCATCCTCGTCGGGCAGCCCCAGGTCGACCAGCAGCAGGTCCGGCTTGTGGCTGCGTGCCTCGATCTCGGCGCGCTGCGCGGTGTCGGCTTCGACGCAGCGGTAGCCGTGCGCCTCGAGCAGCACGCGCAGCACCCGGCGGATGTCTGGCTCGTCCTCGACGCTCCGCAGCTGGTGCATCG
>Ga0210394_10003234_pt1 | contig 20838 bp, 23 predicted proteins | sample IncBWC12MmetaG_FD_160121 | JGI IMG/M metagenome (GOLD analysis project Ga0210394, IMG submission 160121) | Forest soil microbial communities from Barre Woods Harvard Forest LTER site, Petersham, Massachusetts, United States - Inc-BW-C-12-M | ecosystem: Environmental > Terrestrial > Soil >...
GCCCTTAAGGTCGTCAACGGTCTGATTTTGCGCGCGGGCCGGGGTCAAAGGCATCAGGCATAGGGCAATCGCGCCGCAAGCAAAGGGCTTCATGGCAATCTCTCCGTGAACGCTGGTCGCATCTCATACCATGGCGCTGGTGGGGCGTCAGGTGTAAGTAGCCGCATCTGACTGTGAAGGCTGTGCGGTGCGTCACAGCAAAAAATGGGCCCGTCTGTGGATGTCCCGCCGCTTCCCGCCGCCCTGGTCGATCGAGGAACGTCAGGAATCCTTCTTCGTGAAGGACGCCAACGGCCAGCAGATCGCCTATCTCTATTTCGAGGATGAGCCACAGCGGCAGATGTCGATGAAGCGGCTGTCACGCGACGAGGCGTTCCTTATCGCGGTGAACATTGCCAAGCTGCCAAACGTGCCGCGGCAGATATTGAAGGACATTCCACGGCCGCCCAATTCGGCGAGCCGGGACGATTGAGGGTGACAAAAATCGATCGCCGACGATCCCTTAGATTGCATGTGCTGGGATCGCCTCGCTGACGCTGTGTGACGTAAGGCACAGGTGCCGTACGACCGTATGTGTAACGTTCGAGCTAGGGCGGCGATGGTGTAAAATTTGCATGCCCTACGACTTTCCGCCGCCCTGGTCCGTCGAAGAACTCGACGGCTGTATCATCGTGTGGGATCGAAACGGACAAGCGCTGACCTACGTCTATTTCGAGGATGACCCCCGCAGGCGATCGGTAGCAAAGCTGCTGACCCGCGACGATGCGCGCCAGATCGCTGCCAATATCACAAAGCTGCCATCGTTGCTCGGCTAGACGTGTGACGTAGGGCATATGCCAAAGCCTTCGAGGACGTACCAAATTAGGGGCTCGGAATCTTTCGGAGATTGCCGTGAAAGATATCTCTCTCCCTAAAGTGGCCAGCAAACGAGAGCCATGTCCGGGTTGTGGCTTTCCCGTCAACAAGGACTTGTGGATCTGTCCGAATTGCGGACGAAATCGATTACGGGTAATTCAGCGCCGCATTGGATTGCTATTGTTCGCACTAATATTTGTGGCATTTATCGTCGTTGCATTGATGGCGGGCTGACACCTGTCGAGACCACCTGCCTGAATAATTAGTGAGTCTCTATTCGCCAACTCTAACGGACGGGCAGGATCTTACACACCGACCACCCTCGGCGTCGCATGAGACCGCAATCGTACAAGCGTTTCCGCTGTTGTCGTTATCATACCCCCAATGACAAACACATGCGGAATAGGAGGATTGCGTACTCCTGTAATGGTGGATCTTATGAGCTACGGCAGGGGTCAAGTCTGTCAACGGTAGGACAATGATGGCCAAGCCAAACAGCAATGAGCGCATTGCATCCTCCCAGATTACGCCGAGTAGCCTTCATTATATCAAACTCCAATTCGGGGGCCAGCGGGGCGAGCATTCGGTCGGCCCCGCGCCACTCGTTGATCCACTCATTGCCGCTGCGCACCGCGTAATAGGCATCACCCAAGACCGTGAGAAATATGCAACACGCTCTGATAATCGGAGATGGCGCCAGGCGTGGTGCTTAAGTGGACTACGTCTGCGCTACATTAATTGTTGATTCGATCGCTAGCCGGGTGCCGACAATGTCCGCTCGCCGCTCCCAGTCGACCCTTGCCGCCACTGGCGTGCTTTGCGGTCTCGGTGCAATCATGCGCCCGAACGCCCTCAGAACTATTTTCGGCTTGCTGCTCGGCGTTCTCGCCGCGCTCTTTATTGGGGCATTGCCGCTTATGGGCCCGCCGAAAGTCATGGAGCATTCATCGGCATTTGCCCTCCGCTTCTCCCCCGCTCTGCCGGGCTGGATCAACCCTCGCTGACCCATCCGTTGCCGCTACGCTCGGCGCCAATATCACTGTGTTCTGTCGCGATTGGGTCCGCGTTTGGGTCCAAAAAAGCCGTCATCTCTACACCAGTATGTCGTGTGGAGGGGAATCATGGCGGAGCAGGCAGCCACGGCGATACCGCCGGATTTGGCCGAGGCATTTGCCGAGTCGGTATTGGCGTACGACGATTGGGGGCCTGGCCAACCCGAGCTCGAAATCAGGATTGAGCGATCATTTTTTCCGATAACACAGATATGCGGGCTTGTGGAACGCTTTACCGATCAGTTGCCTGAGCATGTCTTTTCTAAACTGCGCTCGTATATGCACGACATTCCCGACAGCGACCTGATAGTAGATCTTGCTGTGAATTGTTCATATGCGACTGCAGCCCGGTGTCTCCGCAGAATGATATTTCGTCGCAAAGCAGAATATCGTCAGCGCGATACCGCACTGAGTTAGGCATCCGCCGTGTCCGCCGCTTCCTTCCGCCCTGGTCGCCGTTCACTCGCTCACCATCTGTTGCAGTCTGCTCTCACCTGACACTCAATCCCTAGCGACTGGGCTTTCGACGTTCGGACCGCCATGTTAGTCGAATCATGAGCGGCGAGCCTCCCAACTTCAATCCGCGGGCGATGGCGCGATGGATTACCCAGCGCGGGCCGGCGTATCGGACAAAGCGGCAAGCGCCTGGTCCGCGCCCTACGCTCGCGCAACTGCGTGATGGACATCCTTGGCTTTGGGTGTGGTGCGAGCGATGCCACCACCACGCGCCGATGGCGTTGGTGCCGCTCATCATCCGGTGGGGACCGGACACGTCGAGCGATCGGCTGCGTCGGTGCGCACGTTGCACGGCCTGCGGCAGCAAAGGCGCGACGCTCCAACATCCCGGCTGGGCTGGCGCGCAGGTCGGTTTTCTGCCCTTCCCACATCGATTGAGCCGAGCGCCTAATGGCGAAGCGTCCCGATTGGTCGCGGCCGTTACCGCCGCTCCAAATCCTCGATGAAAACAAAAAAAGCACTTACGCTCAAGACGTTGGGCGACGTGCGCAAGATGCTGTTGGGATTGCCGGAAGCGTTTCAATTGAAAACCACGTGGGGCCATGTCGCGGTCATGCTCGAGGAAGCCGCCCGCGGCGGAGACATCATCGATGTCGTGGTGCCGCTGCGAATGGTGCTCGGCATGAAGGCGTCGCGTGCCGGCCAAAGTCATCCCGTGCCGCGGCAGATATTGAAGGACATCCCGCGGCCGCCGAGCAAAGCCAGCCGGGACGATTGAGGCGCAGCCCTCCCTACGGGCCCGCATTACGGATGCCAACCAGTCCCACGTTGTACATTCCGCATCAGCTCACGGTCATCGACCGAACTGACGCTGGCGCTGGCGCTGGCGCTGGCGCTGGCGATCTCTTTCGGCATCTCGTGTGTGCGAAGGTCGGGCAGGATTGCCAGCAACACACCGACAAGTGGCGAGAGGATCAAGGCCAGCACAAACCATCCGACGCGCCCGCGCCCGCGCCCGCCTGCGGCAGCGCCGACGACGGTCGCGAGCAAATCCTTGTCGCCGTCGTCCAGCGTAAATTAATGATTCTGCGTCGGGCTGTTTTTGACGCAGGAGTCCGCACTGCCGCGCTTGGCCGCTTCGCATTGCGCCATCGAATCGTAGGCGCATTCCTGACCCGATCCGGTTTTAAGGCAGAAGCTATGGTGGACGTGGTCACCCGGCGTTTGCGCAAAGGCACTTTTACCCGTAATCGCACCTGCGGCGAGGACGGTTGCTATCATGATGGCGCGCATCGAATTCTCCATTGTTTTCCACCCTGGCTACCCTAACTCGCGCACTTCGCGAACGTTCCTTGTCATCGAGATTTGATCGTCAAGTCAGCCAAGCTGCCGCGTGACGGCAGATGAAGGATATTGCGAGGCCGCCGACCGCCTCGAAATTTTTTGCAGTTATGTCTGCTAGCGGACGAAACACTTGCTGTTGATTGCAGTTTAGCATGATGCGGATGGCAAGAAGGGTGTCCCGTGTCTGCGTTCAAAAGCGCTTTGCGTATTGCTTTGCTTGCCTGCGGATTGGCCTTGTCGGCAGCATGGTCCGCCTTTCTCGGTTTTGAGGTTTTCCGAACGTTCATGTCGTTGCTGTAAATACCAATCCGAAGACCCAGCCCGTGGCGCAATATGTCATTTGACATCGTTACACCGAAACGGCACGGCCGGCAGTTCGCAAGTAGTTGTTTCGCCTCCTTGAATTGTTGTTGATTGCAGCGCGAGCTTCTGCGCCACGCGCCATCGTAGCTCCCTATGCAGCGCCAAACGACAAGGCTTGGGGCGCGACGCACGCTCCCAGGCACGCCAATCAGCTTGGTTTGCACGATAGGCCTGCCTGCCGCCGTTGCGCCTGATCTCCCGGCTTACTGTTGATGGCGCCCGTCCGAGGCCCTGGGCGATCTGCCGGATCGATCGGCCCACCGCAATGCCACGGGAAATCTCTTCGCGTTCCTCAAGCCTTAGTGTTGCCAAGGCTCTCCCGCGCGACGCCGGCGCGATCCCTCCATGCAGTACCACGATCCGCTCAACGCCGGTCTTGTTCTTCCTTTCCAGCGCCCGCGAAATGGCCGCAGCACTTAGCCCGTTCTTCCAGCGCTCCCACAGCTCGGCCTTCTGCGCTGCCGTGAACCTAATCCGTGACGTCACCATGAAACACCTCCTCATCTCGTAAGATTAGAAGGTGTTGCGCTGACCAGTTGAATCCGCCCCTCGAAAGCGGACATTTGGTTGCAGCGCAATATCGGTCGCTATGGGCCAAAAAGAGACCTGAGCAGGTGCAGCAAGATGCCCCCGAGAAGGCACACCAACTTACTCAATCACCTCGTCGGCGAGCGCGAGCAGCGTGGGTGGTATTGTTAGCCCAAGCGCTTGAGCGGTCCTGAGGTTGATCAGCAGCTCGAACGTGGCTGGCTGCATGACCGGCAGGTCGGCGGGTTTGGTGCCTTTGAGTATCCGAGCCGCGTAGACGCCGGCCTGACGGTAGGAGATTGCTCTGTTTGTTCCGTAACTAATCAGTCCGCCGGCTGCCGGGAACTCGCGGAATGGATAGATCGCAGGCAGCGCGAGCCGTGCAATGCTGGCGACTATTTCGTTGGGTCGGGTCAGGTAGAACGGGTCCGAAGCGACCATGAGCGCGTGCGGGCGTTTCTCCATTAGCGCAGTGACCGCGGCATCTATTTCGTTGAGTGAGGTAGCGCTGAGCATCTGGAGATGCACTCGGCGCTGGTTTGTCATCTCCTGGACGGCTTTGATTTCCGGAGCCGAATCCGGACTCACCGGGTTGACCAGCATGGCGATCACGGATGCTTTTGGTACAAGGTCAAGTAATATCTCCAGTCGTTTCTGGGCGAGTGGATTGCTGAAGAGCGTTATACCGGTGACGTTTCCCCCCGGTCGGCTCAAGCTCGCAACGAGACCAGCTGTGACCGGGTCGAAGCCGACGACGAAGACGATGGGGATTGCCGTGGTCGCTGCTTTGGCGGCGAGTGCTGCGGGGGGCGCGGCAGCAAAGATCAGATCGACCGGGCGGTGAGTCAGTTCCGCCGCCAGACTCGGCAAGCGGTCGTATTGACCGTCTGCGAATCGATACTCGATGGTAAACGCCTTCTCTGTGAGCCCGCTGTCGTTCAGGCCGCGGCGGAATTCCGCTATTGGCCGCGCGGACTGCGTCTGACTGAATGAGCTGAGAAAGCCGATCACTGGCACCGGCTGCTGTGCGCGCGCGGCGAGCGGCGATCCCGCTGCCGCCCCGCCGAGAAGCGTGAGAAAATCGCGTCGTCGCATCGCCTTCCCCGCCCTCGGGACCACGCCAATCTTGCTGGTCATCAAACCAGGAAACTGCGACCGGCGAAATGGGGACAATCGTTCAGTTTGCGGTGCGGAAATCCTGAGTCGCACCTGACCGGTTCGGGTCATCAACCGCCGCGCCAACCAAAGAGTCTCGCGGCAGCTATACCACTCATTACAGACGCGAAGGCGGACGATTTCTGGGGTGGTCGGACGCTAACCGCTTGAACAAATGCCTTTCAAATATTGCTGTGCAACAGCGATCAATTTCCGCTGCGTTTCTTGTCCGTGTGAGATATTCTGAGCCTGAGGATGACCACTCAGCGCATGCGCATTTTTTCCCGGAGGCTTAAAATGAGATTTCATTTTGCAGCTCTTATGTTGTTGACCCTGCTATCAACTCCGGCTGGCGCGCAGGTCACCCTGAAAGCAGATCCAGTCAAAGATTCGTTAATGGCAGGCATGAAAGTCTTCGTCGATGACGGCTCGTGCCCCGCCGGCCAAATCAAGGAGATCACCGCCGCCAATCCCAAGGCAGGGATCATGAAACGAACAAGCGAATGTGTTGGGGCGGACATTGCAGCGAAGAGCGATCCACTTCAAGAATATCGACTCGGCGGTAAATTTTCGGCATTCGATCCGGTTGTCAGCGAGTACAATCAGAGCGGCAAATTGTTTCGTATCTCGGGACATTGCCAGTCGGCATGCACCGTCTTTCTGGCAATTAAGAACGTGTGTATCGAGCCGGGGGCTGTCCTGCTTTTTCACGCCGGAAACTCTCTTGGTGACGAGAAAAAGATGTCAGCAGTCGCAACTGAGCACATGATGAGCGCCTATAATTCCAGTCTTCGCGCCTACCTCCTGGAACACCATGTGATGGACTCGCAGGCGTTTCTCACAATCTCCGGCAGCGATATGATCAAAAAATTTGGCTATAAGGAATGTCCGCCAACTTGAGGCAAGCGTCCTTCGATCAGAAAGCTCTCTCATTGGTTCAACGTTCTGGCGACCCGAAAGCCGCGGTTGACAGCTTGATAGTTGGACGGAAACCGAAAGCGGACGGCCGATCTAACGTACTCGGGCCCGAGGTTCCAGGAGCCGCCGCGCGCAACCCGATAGATGCAATCTTGACCGGTCGATGCGGAGCCGTCCGTGGGCGCCTGATCGTAGTTGCGGCTATAACAATCTTGTACCCATTGCCACACATTGCCGGCCATGTCGTATAGCCCGAACGGATTGGCGGGAAACGACCCAACGGCAGACGTCTGTTTGTTCTCTTCGCTGCCGCACCCCATGCAGTTGGCGTGTCCCTTGCCGACCTCGTCGCCCCAGTAATAGGTCGTCGTTGTCCCCGCCCGCGCCACGTATTCCCATTCCGCCTCGGTGAGAAGACGGTAGGACCGGCCGGTCATCCACGAGAGCCACAAGGCATATTGCTGGGCGTCATCCCAAGACACGGTGACGGCCGGCTTTGTGTCTCGGCCCATGCCGCCGTCGCCTCTTTTACGGCAACCGCCGACCGAGAAGCAGGCATCCCACTCGGCGAATGTCACATCGAACTTGGACACGGCGAAGGACTTGGCAATCACGACCTTGTGCTGCGGTCCTTCGTTGCCCAAGCCGTCTATGTCATGGTTCTGCAAATCGTTGTCGTCCGCGCGTTTTGGCACGGAATTAAAGCTTTGTTCCGCCTGAGTTGATCCCATTACGAAACTTCCTGGGGGGATCACGATCATCTCCGGGCATTTTCCGGCGCACTCATGAAAGTTTGCGAACGGCTTGAGAGAGCGCTCGGCGGCCGTTGTGAGCACGTAGGGGCGGAAATTCGCCATCGCATACGGCCGCATGATCGCGTACCAGGTCCACCGCTCCTTGATATACTCCTGATTGATCCAACCAATAAGGCCGGCGATGATTCCAAGCAATAAAGTGTAAATTGCGATCTGCACGAGCCGCCGACTTTGCTGCGCAGAGAGTGCTCCTTGGCGGCTTTTGGTAATAAATATTTGAGTTTCCTCGGTCGGTTCCGGCGCGTCGCGAGGACGCGAGGAGATCCAGTGCTCGGCCACCTCCAGTGTTGGTGAGTGCAGCAGTAGTCCAACCGGGCGGCCAGCTGCTGACCAGCGGCGCTCGGCTTCGCCATACTCTGTGTGCTGCCTGATCCAGCCGATATCAGTTTGTAACGCTTCAACGAGCGCATCGGCGCTCGGTTCGAAGCGCGACGGATCATCGAAAAATATGAAGTTCAGCCGCCGCAACTCTGGAGGCACCGTAATGTCTTCTACTCGCCGGCAGACGATCGGAGCGAATCGCTTGTTAAGTGAGGCGGCGCGGGCAACTTCCCTGAGAGCCACCTCTGAACTCACCGAATCGGGCGATAGCACGAACACGACCGTGTCGGCGCTATCAATAAGCGTTTCGATTCGTTTCCACCAATCCTCAAGGGCATGGATCTCGGTGCGATCAATCAGTGGCTCGCAATCGCGCGCCTTTAGCGCTGCTTCGAGGCGGCTCGCAAAAGCTAAATCCTTACGCGAATAGGAAATAAATATCTTGGCTTTTGGCTCGCTGTTCGGAACCTGATCGGCGTTCGCCGGCATGGAACTATCCCCCCACCTGCCGGATATTAGCACGGCAATGCAGCCTTGAAGAATTAGTGGAGGACAATATCGGCTTGGGAGTCAAAATGCGAAGTGTGGGGCGCGAAAATAATTTCCGTTTTCCAACCCGCGCACCCGAAATCATCAACCCGACGCTCTAGTATCCCACCGGCTGCCGTAACCATTACACGAAGGTCCACTATCCCTGGCGGTTTGAGCATATCGAAAGATTAGATTGCGAGCGGCGCAGCGTCCCTCCTCGTGGGCGAAAAAAGGCGGTCGAATTGCATCGCAGGCCGACGATCTGACCCAATAAACCTTTCGCAGCGCGTCAATTAATCGTGGCCGCGCCGAGGAAGAGCAAGCGTGACTGGTCTTCCCCCGATAGCTGCCTCGCGCAATCCTGTCGGCACTTACGTCGGACTCATGAGCCACGCCATTGCGCGATCGGATCGTAGCCAAAGATCCAACGATAGACTCCGCTTGTCGTCGAACCGTGGCGCGTCACGAAGGCCACTTCGCGGCGTAGGCGGTCCCATTTCGAGTGCTGCTTCTTGAAGCGTACTTCGGTACGTGACAATTGCTGCACCCTTGTCGCCCGCGGCTTGCGCACCGCTTCGTAGCTGGCTAGCGCCGTGTGTGGGTCATCAGCGCTCGCGCGAAGCCATTGCGCCAAAACATAAGCGTCCTCAAAGGCCATGTTGGCGCCTTGGCCGAAGGTCGCAAGCATGGCATGCGCAGAATCGCCAAGGAGGGTCACACGATCCTTCGTCCATTGCGGCGCGTGTTCCCCTGTGAACTGACCCCATTTCGAGCAGGATGTCGCTTCCCCCATCATCCTGCGCAGCTTTTCTCCCGCATGGGGGAAGGCCGCCAACATCTCATCGACGCTGCTCGGCACCGACCATGACTGCTCTGTCCAGCCAGGCTGTTGTCGGACGCATACGAAATTTATGAACTTGTTTTGCCGAATGTAGTAGCTGATGACGAAACCGCCATCGCCGGACCATTGGTTCACATAGCGGTCGTGATAATCCTTCGGCAACGCGCTGCTGGGCGCTAGGGCGCGCCAGCACATCGTTCCCCCGTAGTGCGGACCTTCGCCGCCGAACAAGCACGCGCGAACGGCCGAGCGGATGCCATCGCAGCCGACGACCACGTCGGCCTCGGCGTTTGTGCCGTTCTTGAACGAAAGGCCGACCGAGCCGTTGCGGGATTCAATCAGCGTGCATCGCTTACCAAGCTGGATGCTCGCCTGCGGCACCGCCTCCGAGAGGAGACGATGCAGGTCGCTGCGATGGACGACGTAGTACTTGGCGCCGTAGCGCTTTTCGAAATCGTCAAATGGCAGACAGTTGTAAATTTCGCCCGAACCCCAATCGCGCCAGGTCAATCCGATCGGCTCGGATGAGATTGCATGCAGCTTCTCGGTGAGGCCGACGGCGTGAAAGAACTTGACGGAATTGGGACTGATGTTGATGCCGGCGCCAAACTCGGCGAGTTCAGGTGCCTGCTCGTAGACCTGCACTTCGAAGCCCTGCCGACGCAGCGCGACGGCCGCCGCCAATCCGCCGAGGCCCGCTCCGACAATTGCAATGCGCCGCACTTTACCCATCTCATACTCCGGGAGGCGGACGATAGATGGGAACGCTCGTCCTTGCCATCCGTCGTGATGGGTATGCGCTCAGGACGTTGCGGCGTCTTTGATCGACCTCTCGCAATGCACCAATTTACGGTCGCGAAGGGACGAGTTGGGTCAGACTCGGCCGCGCGGGTCACCGACTGCCGTGACCGCTATTCCTCCAACACCGGACTCGAATGCGGCAAGCCGTGGCGACCGTTCAGGGCCATAAGCGACCAAAGTGCGGTGCAGCAAAAAGCTAGCTATTCGATCACCTCGTTGGCCGCTGCAAGAAGCGTCTGCGGGATGCCTCATCGTGGCGTCGCGGTGGCCGTAGCGGCTGCCCTGGGTCACCACGTTTAGCCGCTTGACTTCGGCTTCGGTCAGGTACTCGCGGGTCCGCAGCTTGGCGTTGGCAGGCGCCGGGGATAACTGTTCGTTTTAGGTGGCTGGCGTGACCAGCTTGCGGCGCGCTTTGGCCGTGATTTTCGCCCTCTCCCGAGGGGCGACTGTTCGTATAAGAATCATTATCAACAGTAAATCAATCCCGATGTGAAGGCGCGGCGAGAGGACAGCAGGCCCGTCCCTTCCTGACGTGGCGCAACCACCTGACAGACTGTGCTGGAAGTCACACGCGGCCACTCCCATTGTGCTAATTTGGGGCGATACGATGCCTTGTCCTGAGCCTTGGGGGAGGCAATGCGACGGCGCTCCAGAGCAGGCGGCAAACCAATTAAAACGCGACGCCGGAAGGCGGCGACGCCGAGCCGTTTCAATGCGCCTAAGGTCAGTGGGCGTCGCAAGCCTTCCAGCACCAACGACAAGACGACGATTGCGCTGCTCAAACGGGAGCGGGATGAGGCGTTAGAGCAGCAGAGGGCAACCTCGGAGGTATTGAGCGCAATCTCCAACTCACCAACTGATACCGCGTCGACACTTAGTGCGATTGCGAAAAGCGTCGCACGACTACTTGAGGTGACCGACGCCGAAATCATGAGCGTCGAAGGCGATGTGCTAAGGTCCGTGGCAAAGCATGGTTCAGCTAGTCAATGGCCAATGGGAACCACTCGGCTCATGAGCCGAGATTGGGTTACCGGACGCGCCGTCATCGACCGGGCCATTGTTCACGTGGCCGATTTGCAAGCCAGCGAGCGCGACTTCCCGCAAGGAGCGGCCTATGCGCGCCAGTTTGGGCATAGAACCATACTTGCGGTTCCGTTGTTGCGAGAAGGGTCAGCCATCGGAGCGTTCCTAATCCGTCGCATGGCCGTCAAACCCTTCAGCGACAAGCAGATCGAGCTAGTTCAGAACTTCGCCGCCCAGGCCGTGATTGCCATCGAGAATACGCGCCTGCTCAACGAATTGCGGCAGCGCACCGACGATCTCAGCGAGGCGCTAGAGCGGCAGACTGCCACCGCCGACGTACTCAAGGTCATTAGCAGTTCACCCGGCGAGTTGGAGCCGGTCTTCCAGGCCATGTTAGAGAATGCGACGCACCTTTGCGGAGCTAAGTTTGGAAATTTGTACCAATTCGTAGATGGCGCGTTTCAGATCGTTGCCTCGCATAGCGCGTCTGCCTCGCTGGCATCGGACCGCTTGCGTGAGCCACCCATACGTCCGGCGTCAGGAACCGGTCTGGGTCGGGTTCTTACTACGAAAGCGGTAGCGCAGATTGCGGACGTGCTAAATGACCCTGCATATCCGGCTGATCACCCGTTGCGAACGGCGGCTGAACGCGGAGGTGTTCGAACGCTTCTCGCCGTTCCGATGCTAAAGGACAATAATTTGGTCGGCGCAATAACCATCCTTCGCCAAGAGGTGCTGCCATTTACCGACAAACAGATCGCGCTAGTCGAGAACTTCGCCGCCCAGGCCGTCATCGCCATCGAGAACACTCGGCTGCTGAACGAACTGCGCCAGCGTACCGACGATCTCAGCGAATCGTTAGAGCAGCAGACCGCGACATCCGAAGTCCTCAAAGTCATCTCAAGTTCGCCCGGCGAGTTGGCACCCGTATTCGATGTGATGCTGGAGAATGCGACCCATCTCTGCGGTGCGCAGTTTGGCACTTTGACACTTTGCGACGGCGAGGAATTTCGCAACGTCGCGCGTTACAACATACCGTCAGCCTTCGCCGAGTCTCTGAATACAAAGAGATTTCGACCCCATCCCAATAGCGCCCTTGGCGAAGTCGCCCGAACAAAACGGACGGCACACATCGAAGATATTCATCAATTGCAGTCGTATCGGGAGCGAGATCCCGTGGTCGTGAATTTTGCCGATCTAACCGGGGCTCGAACAATCGCCACCGTCCCAATGCTTAAGGACGATGAATTGGTCGGGGTCATCAGCATCTTTCGTCAAGCGGTCCACCCATTTAGCGACAAGCAAATCACGTTGCTCGCGAATTTCGCCGCTCAGGCCGTTATCGCCATCGAGAACACGCGGCTGCTCACCGAATTGCGGCAGCGGACGACCGATCTCACCGAGTCGTTGGAGCAGCAGACGGCGACATCAGAGGTCCTGAGCGTCATATCAAGCTCGCCGGGTGAGCTTGAGCCTGTTTTTCGCGCGATGCTGGAAAATGCGACAAGGCTCTGCGAGGCCAACTTCGGTGGATTGTTCCTCACCGAAGGCCCTGGTTTCCGTAGTGTTGCTCAACAGGGTCCGCTTTTGGGGTGGTGGGAACGCGATCCGTTTTTTGACGTGCGCCGTCATCCCGGTTTGCCGCTGTCTCGCGTCGCTGGGACCAAGGCTGTTGTTCACGTCACCAACCTCGCTATGGAAGCTGCTTCTCATGCTGGTGATGCACGCTTTGTCGCTCTCGTAGAGACCGCTGGCGCGCGTACCGTACTCGGCGTACCGATGCTGAAAGATGATGGCCTCGTTGGGGCAATAATTATCTACCGCCAGGAAGTTCGCCCCTTCAGCGACAAGCAGATCGAGCTTGTGCAGAACTTTGCCGCGCAAGCCGTCATCGCCATCGAGAACACGCGGCTTCTCAATGAATTGAGGCAATCACTGGAGCAGCAAACCGCTACAGCGAATGTTCTCAAGGTCATCAGTTCGTCGCCCGGTCACTTAGAGCCGGTATTCCAGTCCATGTTGGAGAACGCGATCCGAATTTGCGATGCAAAATTTGGTACCCTGTTGCGCTTTGACGGCAAAGCGTTTCATCTCGCAGCGGGTGCAGGTATTCCGCCAAAACTCGCCGAGTTCCATAGGCAGCACGAGACGTTTCAACCGATACCGGGTAGCCCACTTGATCGTGCTACGCAGACAAAACGGGTGAGCCATACCGTAGACGATGCCGCAGAAACTGTACCAAGTCCGCCTGCCAAGTTAGGTGGCGCGCGATCCATGGTCTGCGTGCCGATGCTAAAAGACACCACGTTGAGCGGTGCAATTGTCATCTACCGCCAGGAAGTCAAGCCGTTCACCGACAAGCAAATTGAGTTACTTGAGAACTTCGCGGCCCAGGCCGTCATCGCCATCGAGAATACGCGGCTGCTCAATGAACTACGCGAGTCGCTGGAGCAGCAGACAGCGACTGCCGATGTACTCAAGGTCATCAGCCGCTCGACTTTCGATCTGCGAATTGTTTTGAACACTCTTATCGAGTCTGCAGCACGCCTCTGCAACGCCGATATGGGCTCAATCAACCAACAACAGGGCGATTCCTATCAACAGGTCGCAAGTTTTGGTTACGCACCAGAATTCGAGAAATATATGCAGGCCCATCCCGTCCTCCTTGGGCGAGCGACGACAGTTGGTCGCACAGTGATGGAACTACGTCCTGTACATATCCATGATGTTCTTGCCGACGAAGAATTCAGGTTTAAAGAGGCTGCGAGAATCGGCGGATTGCGCACCACGCTTGGGGTTCCTCTGCTGCGTGAAGGTGTGCCCATCGGCGTAATGGTGCTTATGCGAAAGACCGTGCGCCCCTTCACCGATAGGCAGATCGAACTGACCACGACCTTCGCCGACCAGGCTGTGATCGCCATCGAGAACGTGCGCCTGTTCGATGAAATCCAGGACAAGAGCCGCCAGCTTGAAGTCGCGAGCCAGCACAAGTCGCAGTTCCTTGCCAACATGAGCCACGAGTTGCGCACGCCGCTCAACGCCATCTTGGGCTACACCGAACTGATGGCGGACGGCATCTACGGGCAACTACCGGAAAAAACACTAGGCGTACTCAAAAGACTTGAGAGTAACGGCAGGCACCTACTCGGGTTGATCAATGATGTACTCGATTTGTCGAAGATCGAGGCTGGCCAACTCGTCCTCGAACTATCCGATTATTCTCTTGAAGATATCGCCCAGACCGTCCGCAGCACGCTTGAGCCCCTGGCCGCCGACAAGAAGCTCGCGTTCAAGGTCGAGATGGTTCCCAAAATGCCAGCAGGCCACGGTGACGGGCGGCGCTTGACGCAGGTCGTAATCAACCTCGTCGGTAATGCCATCAAATTCACCGATGTTGGAGAGGTGGTCATCAAAGCCACCGCGACCGATGGATCATTTCATCTATCGGTACGTGACACCGGTCCCGGCATCTCCGCTGCCGATCAGGCCAAGCTGTTTCAGGAGTTTCAGCAGGCCGACAATGCGATCACCCGCAAGAAGGGCGGCACCGGCTTGGGGCTCGCCATATCCAAACGCATCATCGAGATGCACGGCGGCAAAATCTGGGTCGAGTCACAAGTTGGCAAAGGCTCGACGTTTTCCTTTACTGTCCCGGTTCGCGCTGCTCAGCAGGTGGCCACGGCATGAGCAAGCGCATTCTGGTGGTGGAGGACCAGGAGGATAATCGTCAGATCATTCGTGATCTGCTTTCCGCCACCGACTACGAAATCATCGAGGCCGAGAGCGGCGAGGAGGCGCTTGCGGCAGTGGCGAAACAGCGGCCCGATCTTATCCTGATGGATATACAACTTCCGGGCATGGACGGCTACGAGGCGACGCGCCGGATCAAGGCCGATCCGGCGTTGCGTTCGATCACGATCATCGCGGTTACTTCCTATGCGCTCAGTGGCGAAGAGCAAAAGGCACGTGCGGCTGGCTGTGATGAATATGTGCCCAAACCCTACAGCCCGCGCCAACTGCTTGCGAAAATCCGCCAGTACCTGCCTTTGTCCTAATCACAGCATTCAGGTTCGGCCATGCGGAAGCTCACGGAGCCCGGGAAGTGGTACTTCGTGATCGATTGTTCGTATTGCGACAGGCCTATCCCGCTCGCAGATGCGCCGTCACCAGACGAGAAGACTGACCCACTTCGATATCGGGTGATGTCCGAAGTGACGTGCCCGCGTTGCGGCGGCGTAGGCACCTATATGCCGCGCGAGATGTCGCGCAGATTGGTCGAATACACCCCGGCTGATCGCTACCAAGCGCCAATCCTCTACGTTCTCGCCGCGATTGCGGGGCTGAGCTTTCTTGCTGCCGTTCTCTTCGTCGCGCGGACATACCGATGAGGACAATAAACGAGGTAGCCAACTTAAGATTAATTGCGCAGAGTTTTTGACATCGACCTTCAAATGGGCGCAAGCAAAACAACATAGCATCAACGCTGCACCGCAATCTCTCCGAATGTTAATTCTGCCCTCTGTATCGATTTTTGGTCAGTCATGATTACTGGATTAAGCATGATGAGTTTAGTACTCGGGGCGACCATTGCGTACTTAGCCGGCAGCTATCCTGAACATCGAGCAGTTATGGAGACTGTAGGCGGCATTCTGCTAATTGGCGGATTGGGTTTGATGGGTTTCGCTCTCGAAGCTGTTCTGGGACACCCGCTCCCTTAGTCATTTTGTTCTTTCTCTCTCAATCCAAGCGTTTAGTATTAAAATGTTTTCTGCCGTTAGGTCGGCGGTAAAAACCACACCGGGGTGAGGCCGCCGCATACCAAAGCGCAGTGGCATTGCCCCAAAGGGCAATAGTGGTTTGCAAGACGGCCCCGCTAATGTCGATGTTGCTCTGGCGTACCCGCAGCACTGTTCGGCCGCTGAGCAGAGCTGCCGCCGGCTGGGATGAGAGCTTACCACCATTGAAACCGGTCGTCGCATGAGGCTTTGAAGGGCCTTTCGGGTCGGGAACTACCGAACTACAGCGTCCGCGCGACGTGCGCTTGCGGTGTCGAACTTCGTTGACAAATGAACGAGGCCGCCAGCTAGTGGCGGCCTCAAGCTAAGGGCGCGGCTTTTTTACCAATCCGTCCAGCGGTCGCCGCTCCAATACCCGCGACCTTCGTGCTCGCGGAATGTGATGCCCGGCCCGGCGCGCCAAGTATCATCGTGAATTATTACATGGGCTGTCGGCGGATATTCGTAGCGCTCTTGAGTGTGCCAGCAGACCTTGCCGGTGCAGACAACCGCCGCTGATGCGCTCAGAGTGGAGAAAGCCACGATGCTGGCGCCGATTGCAGTACCGGCGCCGTCGCTGCTTCGAACCAAAAGAGTCCACACTATCTCGCCGGTGGCACGACGCTTTTCGATCTGATGAGCTCGATGTGATGCGGCCGCAGACGGTCATCGACATCGATCTGCTTAAAGCGGCGCACGAACGCATCGAGCTTGGTCGCAGCGGCTTGCGGCTCGGGGCGCTGGTGCGCATGGCCGACGCCGCGGATCATCCGCAGATTCGGGGAGCAATATCCGGTCATCGCGCAGTCGCTCCAACTCGCACCGAGCCAGCAAATCCGCAACCTTGGCGGCAACGTGTTGCAACGCACTCGCGAAGAGGTTAAATAGCCCACACTGCGCATTGCGTGATTAATCGCGCCTGGTTTGGTTGTCTGTCAGTACACCGAGGTCGTCATGTCTAAAAGACTGATGGTTCTCGGCGACAGGCTGAAGAAATTACAGCGCGGATCGAGCCTCGGGTCGAGCCTCGGGGTATTTGGGCCGAAGGGACTCTTTGGGGCGGTCCTCAAGTCCGTAAGCGATACAAGCTCACCGCGGGCGCGAATGGTGTAAAAGAAAATTGGCGATCGAATGCGCGGTTGAATTGGCACCACAACACTTGAAACGGACCCTGATCGATGGTGCTTAAAGACATTTGATTGGCGCATCAGCGATCCTAGATACGTTTCGGAGCGTAGGGAGCCTTCATGACGAAGCCGCTGGTTGTGTCCATCCCGCATCGCCTTGGCAAGGACGAAGCGGTCCGCCGCCTGCAAAACGGTCTGGGCAACGCGCAAGCTAATTTTGGTCATCTGCTCAAGGTTCAGGAGGAAACCTGGACCGGGAATCACTTGCAGTTTCGCGTCAGCGCGCTGGGGCAAGTGGCGAGCGGTAACATCGATGTCGCCGACGATCATGTTCGCCTGGAAGTCCTGCTGCCTTGGCTCCTCGCCAAGGTGGCCGAGGCGATCCAGCCGCTCATCCGGAAAGAAGGCGTGTTGATGCTAGAGAAAAAGCGATAGGCTGAGCCTCGGCGACGAGCTCGCAGATTTAGCGGATTGGCTTCAGGCACTTACTACGCTTTCAGCCTGTCGCTTTTTGATGAGCCATGCCCCTGCGCAAATCGCGCCAAACAGCACCCAAAAGCAGACCGGGCGTCTCAAGGCGGCGACGCCGAGGCACGCGCCGAAGCTGGACGAATTATCCAGACAGACCTGGGACACACAAATATTGCGGCGGATGATCGCGCCTATCTAGTGCGCCTTGTCGCACCGCGCACCGGCTTGCCGCCGACTGACGCCGATCGTCGCGTACAACAGATCCTATGTGAATCCCGCGACGCGGCGGCGAAGGCACGCCGGAGCGCAGTAATCCTTGGGTTCACCCTTGCTGCGGCACTGGTTGCTGCGGCCGCTGCAGCGTGGGGAGCAGCATTGGCCGGTGGGCGTCACCGGGATCACGACCTTGCGCCGTCATTGCATTTTTCGCCGTGGTGATGAGGTGCAGGAAGGGCCGACTATGTCGCACCAATCCCAATTGCTAAAACGGGCCGCGCCTACTCGCCACTGCACGGAAGGCCCGCGAGGAGGGCTACCTCGATTATGCTGAGCGCTTCACGCAACGGGCCTCTGGGATACTAGGCCAGCCCACAGCACTAGAACGGCTTGGTACTCAGAGCGGCGAGAAGGTCGCAGAGCAGCCTGAGCCGAAGGCAGACCGCCATAACAGCCGACGTTCCCGCACACGAAGGGCAGCCTAGAACGTGATCGCGAAAATCGTCTCACGTTCAGCGTTTTACACGACCATCATCAACCTGGTCGTCATAGCCGCGTGCTTCGTTGAGCTCGTGAGTGCCCCTTCCGCCTCGGTCAGAGGATCAGGCGCGATAAAAAGCCCCCCAGCATTTGCGCGGCTGGGGGGAGAACGTGAAGGGTCGGAGATTGATTATCGGTTCTGCTGTCCGCCCTGTTGACCGCCTTGCTGTCCACCCTGACCCGGCTTCTGGGCCGGCTGCTGATTTTGCTGATCGGACTTCTGCTGGCCGCCGCCGCCCTGCTGGCCACCTTGGCCGCCTTGCTGATTCTGCTTATCGTTCTGATTTTGATTCTGCGACATTTCAAGCTCCATGGATTTTAAGGATACTCGTAACAATCCCTCCCATGGCAGGAATGTTCCTCTGAAAAAATGAGGCGATCCGGTTATGTCTTTTGACATTCGTCTTTAGTGGGCCGTCCAGTAAACCGGAACTGAAAAAGGGTAAGCCGAGTTGTCGCGTACAATTCATGGAGTGGCGAGGGATCTATGTCTTCAATCTTAGGAAACGTGCTTCGAATTGCGTTGTTCGCATGTGGAATAGGTCTCAGCGCTGCGTGGACCGCATTGTTGGGCTTTTGGATTTTCAAAGCGTTTGTATCGCTTATTTAATGAGAACTGCCAGCAGTCGGGCAAAAAACCAAAAGCGGATCCGAAACCGACGCGCGCCGAAATGGCGGTGAGGTCCGTCGGGTACAAGCCGGCGCGGCGGCGGTTGCCCTGATGCAGGCGTGGAACGCCTGGTGCGCGTTATCACTGCAGACCGCGCGTCTCGGTTGGGAAGCGCAAAGCGTCATCGCGCTTCGCCTGATGCGCATGGCGGTGCAAAATCCGGGAAACCAGACCGGAGCGCGCCGCATGGTGACCGAGAAAGTGGCCGCGGTCGCCGAAGCGCAAGCCGCCGCTGCCACCGTGGTCATGAAAGGCGGCAAGAACCATCATGTCGCGAAGAAAGTTTTGGGCATTTACAAGAAGCGCGTTCGCGCTAACCGGCGGCGGCTAAAAAGAGCGTAGCTCGGATCGACCGCGGCCGCGCGAACTTGCAAGGACCGAACGCGAAGACACCGCTTGCGAAAGGAGCTCTTTGCCTGGTGCGATGCCATACCTCAAATCACCCATGTCTCAGATCAGCGGGCGTTGCGGAATTTCCTCGTCGAAATATTGCCCGATCTTTTCCAGCACACGCGGATTTGTCAGCGTCAGCGAGCCGTTGGCACGCGTGAACATTCCCAAGCGCCGCAGGCGCGCCAGCGTCTTGTTGGTATGCACCAGGGATAGCCCGAGCGCATCGGCGATGTGCTGTTGCGTCAACGGAAACAGGAACGTTTCCTCGACGACGAGCCCCAACGCCTTGGCGCGCTTGTAAAGCATCACGATCAGCGCCGCGGTGCGCTCGATCGCGGTGCGCCGGCCGGCGCTGGTGAGGTTTTCGTCGACATGACTTTCTTCGCGCGAGCCGAGCCAGGCGACGTCGAATGCGAGCCCCGGCATTTCGCCGAACAACGCCCAGACTTTGCGCCGCGGCAACAGGCAGAGCTGCACTTCGGTGAGCGCCTCGATGCCGTGCTGCGCGGCGTCGAACATGGCGGCTTGGAGGCCGACGAGATCGCCCGGCAGCAGGAAATTCAAGATCTGGCGGCGGCCGTCGGACAGCATTTTGAAGCGGAACGCCCAGCCGGAATAGAGCGTGTAGATTTCCGGGCTGTCGTCGCCAGCGCGGATGATTTTGCTGCCGGCCGGCAGCACGAGATGGTCGCGCTTGATTTCGTTGATGGCGCCCAGCTCGTTGGGCGAAATGGGCTTGAACAACCCACAGGTGCGCAATTCGCAATCGAAACAGCTCACTTGCATGGCGAAAATCTCAAGATAGAGCGCCGGCCAAAACTAACGGATGGGAATATTCCGCAGTTCGACAACGCTCTCGCACGGGCGCGTGAGCGCCTGGATGGAACAGACACGCAGTCAAGTCGGGACGATTACCAAAAGTTCCACCGCCACCCCACATACTGCGACGAATAGGACCGCGCCGTGATCCACCCGGCCAGTGCCGCCGTTCGCGTCGCGCCGAGCAGCCCTACTCGGCTTCTGAATGAAGGGCTGCTTTGCCGGCGCGCAATTTCTCGATAAGCGACCTGATAGTGTCGACCGTTCGCTGATCGGTGATGCCACGGGATATGCGACTAAAACGCTCGATCCGCTCGTCGAGTTCGACGCATTTTTCACACATGGCGCGGCTCGCCAAAACTATCTCCCCCACTATGACGATTTCGTAGTGAATTGGTTGCGGCAAACTACGCGCCAGGCGATCTCATTGCGGACCAATTGTAGGGAACTGATCTCTGGGCCTTCGGCTTGGAAGCGGCCAGCTCCCCACGCCGAAGGCAGGGCGGCCGCCGGCGATGTGTGGCTAACCATCCGCTGGCGGTCGCCCGCATTCGCGTTGGTCTGGTCGGCGCCAGAATAATTTCCGCATATTTCCCCGCGCAGGCGCGGGCGAGAGACCGCGCCGCTCGACTCCGTTGGTTGGGTTGTCGTTGTCCCGATCGTCGACGTACAGGTCGCGGTCCCCTGAACGATCGCAGCTCGGCCGGCCCCAGCACGCCACACTGGACGCGAAAAAGCCCCAGCGTGTTGTGCCCGGACTGAGTCAAACGCGCGTACAGCAAAATTACGCGCGCATATCCTGCACAGCTACTGTGAAGCTCTCG
>Ga0210394_10003235_pt1 | contig 20827 bp, 18 predicted proteins | sample IncBWC12MmetaG_FD_160121 | JGI IMG/M metagenome (GOLD analysis project Ga0210394, IMG submission 160121) | Forest soil microbial communities from Barre Woods Harvard Forest LTER site, Petersham, Massachusetts, United States - Inc-BW-C-12-M | ecosystem: Environmental > Terrestrial > Soil >...
CGACTCCCCGCGCCGCCAGCGATCCCATAACTCCGTCTTCTCGGCCGCCGTAAACCCTCGACGAAAGCCTCGATCCATCGGCACACTCCATCTTTTCGCTCTAAGATAAAGTGTTGCGTCGACCGGTCGAGACCACCAGGAAAAGCGGACGTCAAAGCACGGTCGCTACGCCGCCTTCATCCGATAGTGGCTGACGCCCCATTCGCTGCCGCCGGCATAACCGAACAGGCCGGCGGTTGCGAGGAAGAACCAGCGCCAGCGCCGCATCCACAATCCGGTATCTTCGCCATAGACCTTGCGCAGGATAGTTTCGATTTCGCTTCCTTGCGAATCGAAATTGGCAAGCCAGTCGAGCGCGGTGCGCTGGTAATGCTCGCCGCTCCAGCGCCATTCCTTTTCCACCTCGAACAGATCGGCATATTGTCGGATCAGACGATGGCTCGGCATGACGCCGCCGGTGAAAAAATGCCGCGCGATCCAGTCGTCGTCGTCGTTGCGATCGAACAGATAGGCGCCGGTGCGATGGGTGAAGATATGCATGAAGAAGCGGCCATCGGGCGTGAGCCATGAGCGCAGGCGCCCCAGTAGTTCGCGCCAGTTCATCATGTGCTCGAACATTTCCACCGACACGATGCGATCGAACGGCCGCACCGGACCAAAGCCGTTCATGTCGGCGGTGATCATGGAAAGATTCGTGTATCCGCGCGCGGCGCCCTCGCCCTGGATATACATTCGCTGCGAATGCGAGTTCGACACCGCGACGATTTTGGCATTCGGAAACTGCCGCGCCATCCAGAGCGAGAGCGAGCCCCAGCCGCAGCCGAGTTCGAGGATCGACTGCCCGTCGGCGAGACCGGCATGATCGGCGGTCTGGCGCAGCGCTTCTTCCTCGGCCTCTGGCAGGCTTGACGCCGGGGCGCCGTAGAAACACGACGAATATTTGCGGTTCGGCCCGAGCACCTTGGCGAAGAAAGCCGCCGGCACCTCATAATGCTGCGCGTTGGCGGCGTCGGTGTGCGCGGCGATGACGCGCGCGGCCATTTCGCAGGCGAAAGCGGCATCGCTTGGCGCATCCTCGGCCGAAAGCCGCACTGCCGTGCGCGAACACAGCTGATGGATCGCTGCGCGGATCACGACATCAGGCAACGGCACCCGCTCGGCAGTGCCTATGACCGAGGAAATAAGCTTCACCTAGCCCCTCCCTGGTGGTCCGACTAGCGCGGCGGCAACGGAAAGAAAGTACTCGTGCGCGACTGGTACTCGCGATAGCGCTCGCCCCGCGAACGCAGCATCTGCTCTTCCAGCGGTGGGACGCCGGTGACATGCACCAGGATCCAGTACATGAAGATGGGGGCAAGCAGGCTTGCCCAGCCCCACGCATAGTCCGGCGAGATCGCGATAATGGGATAGGCGAGCCAGCCGAGCCACTGGAAGAAATAATTCGGATGCCGCGACCATCGCCACAGGCCGACGTCGCAGACCTGGCCCTGATGGCCGGGCGTTTCCCTGAATTGCTTGAGCTCGCTGTCGGCGATCGCCTCGCCGATAATGGCCGCAAGCAAGACCAGCGCAGCGAGACAATCCCGCCAGCGCAGCACATCGCCCGGGAAATGCGCCGCGACAAAAATGGCAAACACCAGCGGGATCGAACCAAAACCCTGGTTTTGCAGGAACAGGAACATCCGGCTTGGCGCCTTGATGCCCCACTCACGCGCGAATGCCGCGTAGCGCGGGTCGTCCGATATGCCTGAGGTTCGAACCGCGATATGGATGCCAAGCCGCAACGACCAGATCGTCACCAGCGATGCGACCAGCCATTGCCGTGCGTTCGGTGCAGCGTCCGCAATCGGCCACAGCGAGCTCACTGCGGCGACCAGGCCGACCGAAAACGTCCAGATGGTATCGACCCAGCCGGAATTGCCGGTGCGCTGCTGCACAACCCATGCGCCCGCCATCAGGATCGAGAGCGCCAGCGCGATTGTCGCCAGCGCCGCTAGGTATGAAATCGCCGTCATTGCTGTTTAACCGCCTGTCCTGGCGAAGCTTTGTCAAAAATACGCAGGAGGTCCAGCCAGGTTTCACGCGGAAGTTCCCACCGCCCCTTTCCGATCCGCCCCAACGCCCTTTTCTCCCGGCCTCGCTGTGCCATATTGGAGCCCGAAACGCGCTCCTGATGGATGACACCGGCAATGCCAACTTCTTCCCGCTCCACGATGGAGCTCGAATTCACCAAGCTCGGAAGCCCGCGGATTTTCCTGGTCCGGATGCTGGTGTTCCTGGTGCTGTGCGCGCTGATCATGGTGGTGCTCTACCGGCAGATCGTTACCGCCTTCTTCGCCAATCCCGGGCTCAATGCGCTGATCGGTCTCGTGCTTCTGATCGGCATCATCCTGTCTTTCCGCCAGGTGGTCCGGCTTTATCCGGAAGTCGCCTGGGTCAATAATTTCCGTATCGCCGACCCGGGGATTGCGCTCGACCGGCATCCGACGCTGCTGGCGCCGATGGCGGCAATCCTCGGCGGCGAGCGCTCCGGGCGCATGACCATTTCACAGCAGACCATGCGGCATCTGCTCGATTCCATCGCCACGCGGCTCGACGAGGCGCGCGACATTTCCCGCTACATGACCGGCCTGTTGGTCTTTCTCGGCCTGCTCGGCACCTTCTGGGGCTTGATCGAAACCGTGGGCTCGGTCGGCAAGGTCATCGACGGCCTGAAGGTCGGAGGCGATGCCGGCGCCCTGTTCGATACCTTGAAGGAAGGCTTGGCCGCGCCGCTCGGCGGCATGGGCATTTCGTTTTCGTCCTCGCTGTTTGGCCTCGCCGGCTCGCTGATCCTCGGTTTCCTCGACCTGCAGTCGAGCCAGGCGCAGAACCGCTTCTATACCGACCTCGAAGATTGGCTGGCCACCACGGTGCGCGGCTATGCGAGCGAAACCGGACCCAGCGGCGATCTTCAGGCCGCCGTCGATCGGCTGCGGACGTCGCTGGAAGACGGCGGCGCCAGCCGCACCACCACAACCGCAATGGCCAATCTCGCCGAAGCCATTCAGGGCCTCGTCACGCATATGCGCACCGAGCAGCAGATGATCCGCGAATGGGCCGACGGCCAGGGCGAGCAGAATCGCGAAATCAAGCGGCTGCTCGAGCGCATCGCCCGCCAGCCGGAGAAGAGCTAGACATGCTGGATCACGTCACGGTCGGCGTTCAAGATATCGAGCGATCTCAGCGGTTCTACGATTCCGCGTTGCGTCCGCTCGGGATCGCTCGGCTCTACGGGGACGGCGAACGTTTTGCCGGCTATGGCATCGCACCGAAGGCCTTCTTCTGGATTGGAATTCGCGACCGCCCACAGACCGGAGCCCATATCGCATTCGCGGCCGACGACCGCGCGGTCGTCGAGCGGTTTTACCACGAGGCGATCGCGGCGGGCGGCAGGGACAATGGGAGCCCGGGTCTGCGCCCGCACTACGATCCAGACTATTACGGCGCCTTCGTGCTCGATCCCGACGGGCACAATATCGAGGCCGTTTGCCGCGTGCCGGAGAATAAGTAGCCTTGCCCCGGATGCAGCGCAGCGCGAAGTGTTGCGCTGCCGATCCGGGGCCCACAAGTCAGTATGGGTCCCCGGCGCTGCGGAGCAGCGTTGCACGCTGCAACCGCGTCCGGGACACGAGAGAAGCGGAGAAACTAAATGGCCCTTGCCCGAGCACGACGCAGCGAGAGCGGTTTCAATTACTGGCCGGGCTTTGTCGATGCGCTGTCGACGCTTGTGCTTTCGATCGTATTCCTGCTTTCGGTGTTTCTGGTCGTGCAATTCTTCCTGTCGCAGGAGGTCACCGGCAAGGACAAGGCGCTGGAGCAGCTCAACGCCAAGATCGCCGAACTGAACGACATCCTGTCGCTGGAGAAGCTCGGCAAGATCAACCTTGAGGACCAGCTTTCGCAGGTGCGGGCGGGACTCGCTACCGCGGAAGGCGAGCGCGATCGCGTCAAGGGTCTCTATGAGGGCCTTGCCGGCGCGGGCAACGACGCCGCGAGCCGTGCCGGCGAACTCAACAAGGCCCTCGATTCCGAAAAGCAGGTATCGGGGCGCGCGCTGGCTCGGATCGAGGTCTTGAACCAGCAGATCACCGCGTTGCGCCGCCAGCTCGCCGCACTCGAAGAGGCGCTGCAAGCTTCCGAAAAACGCGACCGCGAATCGCAAGGCCGCATCGCCGATCTCGGCCAGCGGCTCAACGTCGCGCTGGCGCAGCGGGTTCAGGAATTGTCGCGCTACCGTTCCGAATTCTTCGGACGGCTGCGCGCAATTCTCGGCAACCGGCCTGACGTGCGCATCGTCGGCGACCGCTTCGTGTTCCAGTCCGAGGTGTTCTTCGACACCGGCCAGGCGCAACTCCTGCCCGAAGGCCGCGCCGAGCTCGACAAGGTCGGCTCCGCCCTGGTCGAACTCGACAAGCAAATCCCGAGCGAAATCGCCTGGGTGTTGCGGGTCGACGGCCACACCGACGTGCGGCCGATCAACAACTCACCGCTGTTCAAATCGAACTGGGAGTTGTCCTCGGCACGCGCGATCTCCGTGGTGCAATATTTGATCTCGCTCGGCGTTCCGGCGCAACGATTGGTGGCGGCGGGCTTTGCCGAATTTCAGCCGCTCGACACCGGCGCAAATGAGGAAGCCTACAGGCGCAACCGCCGCATCGAATTGAAATTGACGGAGCGGTAAGTGATGATGATGGCGGCGCAAAAAATGGAACAACTATTGTCATTGCCGGGCTTGACCCGGCAATCCATCACAAAAGATTTTTTCGAAGTAGATGGATGCCCGGATCAAGTCCGGGCATGACGGACGTGCTTGGATGACAGGTTCTTTCACCCTCCGCCCCTATCGCCTGGACGACGAAGACGCACTGATCGAATTGTGGCTGACGACATGGCGGCAGGCCTATCCGTCGATCGATTTTGCCGCGCGCGTGCCGTGGTGGCGTGAGCGCTGGCGCAACGAACTGGTGCCGAATGCGGAAGTTATTGTCGCAGAGCTTGCCGGCGCCCCCATTGGCTTCGTGACCATCGACCGCAAGGGCTATCTCGACCAGCTCGTGGTCGCGCCCGATCATTGGGGCACGAAGCTTGCCGAGGCGCTGCTGGACGAGGCCAAGCGGCTTTCGCCCGATTCCATTGCGCTGCTCGTCAATGACGACAACGCCCGCGCGATCCGCTTCTATGAGCGCAACGGCTTTGTTCATGGAGGCCGAGATGTAAACCCGACCTCGGGCCGGCCGGTCTTGAAGATGATTTGGAAAAGCGGAGGTGTCCGATGACGCGAACCGAATTTGCGACGGGCTCCGCGGTGTTTTTGGCTGTCGCGGTTGCGGGATTTTTCTCGGCGGCGCGGGTCGACCGGCATTATGCCGAGGCGGCAGCGCTGTCTGCCTCGCAGACAACGCCCGCGTCTTCAGCCGCCTGCGTCGGTGCGGACGGCTCCTGGAAAAACTGGGTGTGGGCCAACGTGCCGATGCTGTCGCCAAAATGCGAGTAACCATTCCAGGAATGTCATGCCCCGCGCAGGCGGGGCATCCAGTAAGCCACGGCTTCTCGGCTCAATCACTGGCGTCTCTGGAATACTGGATCGCCCGCATTCGCGGGCGAAGACAGCTAAAGCGCAAGTATGACCTACACGCCCTCGAACTGGAGTCGCGCCAGCCGGGCGTAGAGGCCGTTTTCGGCCACCAGTTCGGCATGCGTGCCCTGCTCGACGATCTTGCCCTGGTCCATCACCAGGATGCGGTCGCAGGACAGAACCGTGGCCAGCCGGTGCGCAATGACAAGCGTGGTGCGGTGCCTCATCAATTCCTCGAGCGCGGTCTGCACCAGCGTCTCGGATTCGGCATCGAGCGCGGAGGTGGCCTCATCGAGCAAGAGAAGCGGCGCATCGCGCAGGATGGCGCGGGCGATCGCGATGCGCTGGCGCTGGCCGCCTGACAACGTGACGCCGCGCTCGCCGAGCGGCGCATCGAAGCCGCCGGGCATGCGGCGGATGAATTCGCTGGCATGCGCAAGGTCTGCGGCATGTTCGACCTCGACGTCGCCGGCTTCGGGCCGGCCGAAACGGATGTTGTCCCGCGCGCTCGCGGCAAACACCACCGAATCCTGCGGCACCAGCGCGATTCGCCGGCGCAACCCGTCCGGATCCGCGGTGCGTATCGGCACGCCATCGACCGAGATCGTGCCGCCAGCCGGATCATAGAACCGCAGCAACAGATGAAACAGCGTGCTTTTGCCCGCGCCGGATGGGCCGACGATGGCGACCTTCTCGCCCGCACGCACCGAAAACGAAACGCCGTCGACCGCGAGCGCGTCGAGACGCGTCGGATAGGCGAAGCTGACATTGTCAAAACTGACGTCGCCGCGCGCGGGCTCAGGCAGCGCACGCGGCGAGGCCGGGGCCGTGATCTGCGACTTCACCCGAAGGATTTCGAACAGCCGTTCTGCCGCGCCGGAAGCCGCCGAGACCTCGCCCCAGACCTCGCTGAGCTGACCAAGACCTGCAGCGGCGAACGCGGCATAGAGCACAAACTGACCAAGCCGGCCCGGGCTGATCAGGCCACTTTCGACGTCATTGGACCCGATCCAGAGAATCACCACGACGCTGGTGAACACGATGAAGATGACGATGGCGGTGAGCACGGCACGCGCGCGGGTCGAGTTGCGGGCAGCCCCATAGGCCTGTTCGACCTCGCCGCCGAAACGCGCATTGGCCAACCGCTCCCCGGTATAGGCCTGCACGGTGCGGATCGCGCCGACCAGTTCGGAAGCGTAAGCCGTGGCGTCCGCGAGCGTGTCCTGGGCGTTGCGTGACAACCGCCGCACCCAGCGCCCGAACGCCACCAGCGGAATAACGATCACTGGAATGGCCAGCAGCACGAGACCGGAAAGCCTCGGGCTCGTGATCACCATCATCGCGGTGGCGCCGATGAACAGCATCAGGTTGCGCAGCGCGATCGAGACCGAGGCGCCGACCGCGGATTTGATCTGGGTGGTATCGGCGGTCAGGCGGGAAATCAATTCGCCGCTGCGCGAGGAATCGAAGAAAGCCGGCGATAGCGACATCAGATGGGCAAACACGTCACGCCGCAAATCGGCGACGATGCGCTCGCCGATCGTCATCACCAGAAAGAACCGCGATGCACTGGCGAGTGCCAGCACCGCGACCACCGCGATCATGACGCTGAAATAGCTGTTGATCCTGGCGATGCCTTCCGGCGTGAAACCAAAGTCGATCATTCGCCGCACCGCGACCGGCACGACCAGAGTGGTGATCGCCGCAACCGTCAGCGAGACAAAGGCGAGCGCGACGCGGCCGCGATAGCGTGCGACGTAGGGCGCAAGCGCCAGCAGCGGACGAAGCCGCGCGTTGCGTGCGGCCGGCAAGTTGACAGCCGCTTCGATCGAAGACGCGGGTTGGTTGGCGGACGGCTGACCGGCTGTCCCATCGCCCGGCGGCAGCGTTTGATCACGCCGGTCTTCAAGCCGTTCCACTGCGCTCATGAATTCGAACCACCCGATTTGCCATTCCCAGATAGGCCCCACAGCCTCTACTGGCAAATCTGCAGGCATGGGGCGGATCGCAACCCTCAAATCGGCCCCGTCAGCTTGTTTTGAGGGTCCGCTTGCGTTATAGAGCCGCCCAAATCCGACACCGCAACAACCGAAACACGGGCGCCGGCGCGCCGAAGGACCTGCTATGAAAGCCGAAATTCACCCGAATTATCATATGATTACGGTCGTCATGACCGACGGCACCGAGTACCAGACGCGCTCCACCTGGGGCAAGGCAGGCGACAAGCTGAACCTCGACATCGACCCCAAGTCGCATCCGGCCTGGACCGGCGGCGCCCAGCAGCTCCTCGATCGCGGCGGCCGCGTCTCGCGCTTCCAGAAGAAGTTTTCGGGTTTCCTCAAGAAGGATTGAGGCCTCGCGGGCCTTTACCCGTCCCAAATGCAAAACGCCCCTGCTCTCGCGGGGGCGTTTTGTTTGAGGCCGTCATTCCGGGATGGTGCGTTAGCACCAGACCCGGAATCTCGAGATTCCGGGTTCGACGCTGCGCATCGCCCCGGAACGACGGATCGGATAAATGCAAAAGCCCTATTGCTCGAACGCGGCCTTGAGGCGGTTGAGCTGCGGCACCAGCGGGTTGCCGATCGGCGCGCGTTCGGTCGGCGGTGCGTGGATCGTGGCATCGAGGCGCCGCACCTTGCTTTGCAACGCCATCGAGCGGGTGATCAGGTCCTGCAGTTGCAGCGGCAGTTTTTCGATCATCTCTCCCGGACCGGGGTCGGCGGCCGAGAGTCTGACCTTGGTCTTTTCGCGATTGGCCTGGGTCAAGGTCATCTCGCCTTCCTTGACCGCGCGATGCAGCAGCAGCCACGAGGCCAATTGCATCAAGCGCGTGGTCAGCCGCATGCTTTCGGTGGCGTAGGTCAGGCTGACGGAACGATCGAGCGCTTTGGCTTCGGTACGGCCGGCGCCGTCGAGATAGGCGGCGGTCTCCTCGACTAGATCCATGCCTTCCCGGAACAAGGTGCCGAATGCTGCCGAACTGGTCAGCCGCTCGCTGAAATGGACAAGCGGAGATTCGCCTTGCGACCGGTCCGACATCGTTAACGCCTCACGCCACTGTTCACCGCCGGCTGGGGAGCCGGATTATGATGAACAAATCATTGCGCGCGCGGGGGCGAAGAGTCCAGCCGCAAGCCGATTTATGGTTTCCAGCGCCTCTTCGAAACTCATGCGAACGTTGCGGGAACTTCAAATTGGCGCTGACCAAACGGCGGCAAAAACGCGCAAAAAAAGAGCCGCCGTTTCCGGCGGCTTTAAAGTTGATAACAGGGAGGCGTCAAACAGAGTGGACAGGAGCCACTCGGTGTCCAAAGAGGACGCCGCAAGTCATACCTGAGAAAGCTTAATGAGGCGTAAACGAGCGGATTTTTTCAGGCTTTGTTTGCCATGTCGGTCATTGGCCGAGTGGAGGTTCTCCTGCCCCGGACGCGGTGCGGCGCGAAGTGCCGCGCTGCAGAGCCGGGGCCCACCCTGTCGAGACACATAGGTCCCGGCTCTGCGGCGCATCGCTCAAGAAGCGCTGCACCGCGTCCGGGACAGGAGACTTCACGACTTGAAGAAATTATTGGCGGCGTCTTTCGAGGCGCGCTTCTTGGTGACAGCCACCTGCAAACGCTCGATCTCCGAGGTCAGAAGTGCGATCCGCTCGTTGAGTTCCTCGAGCGAGAGCAGCGACAGATCCTGCCCGATCTCGTGGCTAACTTTCTTTCGCGGTTTGTCGTCGTCTTCGATGGCCATTTGCCCGCTCCCCGCTGCGGTGACCGGTTGCAACGCCGGACGCCGGTAGCTAATCAGGTGCCTCTTCCAAAAATCTTAGCGTTTAGCCGAGGACAAATCATGGAAAAAATCCCTTCGCAAATGACCGTCATCGGCATCAGCAAACCCGGCGGTCCGGAGGTGCTTCTGCCCGAGAGGCGGCCAGTGCCCGCGCCTGGGCCAAGCGAAATCCTGATCAAGGTGATGGCCGCCGGCGTCAACCGGCCCGATGTCGCTCAACGTTCAGGTATCTATCCGCCGCCGCCGGGCGCGAGCGATTTGCCGGGCCTTGAGGTTGCAGGCGAAGTGGTTGCGCTTGGCGAGGGAGCTCACAAGCACAAGCTCGGCGACAAGGTGATGTCGCTCGTTGCCGGCGGCGGCTACGCCCAATATTGCATCGCGCAGGACGCGCAGGCGATGACCATACCCGCCGCACTGTCGATCCTTGAAGCCGGTGCGACGCCGGAAACGCTGATGACGGTGTGGCACAATGTGTTTGAGCGTGGCCGTCTTCAGCCGGGTGAAACGATCCTGATCCACGGCGGCTCCTCCGGCATCGGCACCATGGCGATCCAGCTCGCCAAAGCGTTCGGCTCAAAGGTGATCGTCACGGTCGGATCCAAGGAAAAAGCCGATGCCTGTCTAAAACTCGGCGCCGCCCACGCCATCAATTACAAGACCGATGACTTCGTTGCGGCCGCCAAATCGATGACGGAAGGCAAGGGTCCCAACGTCATTCTCGACATGGTCGGCGGCGACTATGTCGAACGCAACTACGATGCCGCGGCAGCCGATGGGCGTATCGTGCAGATCGCAACGCTTGGCGGCGCCAAGATCACCACCAATATCGCCAAGCTGATGGTCAAAAGGCTGCACCACACCGGCTCGACGCTTAGGCCCCGTAGTAATGCGTACAAGGCGGCGATGGTCGCGGCCATCGAGGCGAAGGTGATGCCGCTGTTGCGGAAAGGCCGCATCAAGCCCTTGATGGACAGCACTTTCCCGCTGGAAAGGGCAGCGGATGCGCACCGCCGCATGGAGACCAGTGAGCATATTGGCAAAATTGTGTTGGCGCTTTAACGCTCGCGAGCGATCGCGGGCCGGAAACCCTTTGATTTCCTTCGCTTTCGTGTCATCTATCCGGCACGCTGGACCGCTGGACCGCTGGGCGGCGGGCCTCGCCTGCGAACTGTGCTGCTGACTGCTGGAGAACCGAAATTGCGTCCGATCAGGCGCCTTGCGCTGGCTGCGCTGGGCCTCATGATTTTTGCGGCCACGCCGGCACGCGCCGTCGACGCAGTCAGCGTCCGCGGTGACGTATCCGCGATCGACCTGACCGCGGTCCTCGATCACCAGCGCAGCGACGCCGACCGCATCCAGGTCTCGACCGCGCCCGGCACCGACGGCATCGTTCGCCGCATCGAAGTCCGTGCGCGCGAAGGCGGCCAAAACTGGGTGGTGTTTGCGCTTGCCAACAACACCGACGACCAGCTCGACCGCCTGATCGTCGCGCCTCACTACCGCATCGTGTCGTCGGGATTGTTGTGGCCCGATCTCGGACTGTCCCGCATCGCGACCATCACGCCCTCGACCGGCGATCGCCCCGAGCGGCAGGAGAGCGCGACGGCGGACATTTTCCGCATCACGCTCGATCCCGGCTCGGTCGTTACCTATGTCGCCGAATTGCGCACCGACAAACTGCCGCAGCTCTATCTATGGGAGCCCGAGGCCTACAAGGACAAGGTCAATTCATTCACGCTCTACCAGGGAATCGTGATCGGCATCTCGGGCCTGCTCGCGCTGGTCTTGACCATCCTGTTTGTGGTCAAGGGCAGCATCATGTTCCCGGCGGCGGCGGCACTCGCATGGGCGGTGCTGGTCTATATCGGCGTCGACTTCGGCTTCTGGGGCAAGGTGCTCGACATGTCGAACAACGCCGAGCGGGTCTGGCGCGCCGGCGGCGAAGCGATCCTGGCCGCGACGCTTCTGGTGTTTTTGTTCGCCTATCTCAACCTTTCCCGCTGGCACGTGCGTTACTCCCACATCACGGTCGGCTGGCTGGCGTTTCTGGGCTCGCTGGTGGCGCTCGCGCTATTCGATCCCGCGGTCGCCTCCGGCATCGCGCGGATGTCGCTGGTGTTGATCGCCTTCGCCGGCTTTGCGCTGATCGTCTATCTTTCCACCCACGGTTTTGACCGCGCGGTGCTGCTGATCCCGACCTGGTTCCTGCTGGTGGTCTGGGTGATCGCCGCCGGCATGACGGTTGCGGGCAGCGTCACCAACGACATTGTCGGCCCGGCGCTGCTCGGCGGCCTCGTTCTGATCGTGATGCTGATCGGCTTCACCGTCATGCAGCATGCGTTTGCCGGCGGCGGCGCCACAACCGGCATCGTCTCCGATGTCGAGCGGCGGGCGTTGGCTCTTGCGGGGTCCGGCGACCTGATCTGGGACTGGGACGTCTCCGCCGACAAGGTCTTCACCAGCCCCGAGACCGAAAGCCTGCTCGGCCTTAAACGCGGCACGCTGGAAGGCCCGGCCGCCAAGTGGCTCGAGGTGCTGCATCCGCTCGACCAGGATCGTTTCCGCGCGGCGCTCGACAGCGTGCTCGACCAGCGCCGCGGCCGCCTGGTGCAGGACTTCCGCCTACGCACCCCGGATGGACACTTCATGTGGTTCGCGCTGAAGGCCCGTCCCGTGGTCGGCTCCGACGGCGAGGTTTCGCGCGTGATCGGCACGCTCACCGACGTTACCGAAGCCAAGAACGCCGAGGAACGCATGCTGCACGACTCCGTGCACGACAACCTCACGGGGCTGCCGAACCGCAAACTGTTCATCGACCGGCTGGGCGCGGTGGCCAATTTCGCCAAGAGCATGCCGAACTTGAGGCCGACGCTGATGGTGATCGATCTCGACCGCTTCAAGCAGGTCAACGATTCCGTCGGGATTGCGGTCGGCGATTCCATTCTGTTGACGCTGGCGCGGCGGCTGACCCGCATCCTCAAGCCGCAGGACACGCTGGCACGGTTGGCCGGCGATCAGTTCGGCCTGATCCTGATGTCGGAGCAGGACCCCGCGCGCATCACCGCCTTTGCCGAAACCATCCGCAAGACCATCCGCGCGCCGATTGCCTTCAACGACCGCGAGATTTTCCTCACCGCCTCGATTGGGCTTGCGCTCTCCGACCCCCAGACGCAGCTCTCCGACGAGATCATCAAGGACGCCGAGCTTGCGATGTACCATTCCAAGCGCATCGGCGGCGACCGCATCGACGTCTACAAGCCGGCGATGCGCGCACGAAAGACCGACCGCCTGACGCTGGAAAGCGAATTGCGGCGTGCGATCGAGCGCGAGGAAATCACGATCCTTTATCAGCCGATCGTCCGGCTGGAAGACCGATCGATCGCCGGCTTCGAGGCCTTGGCGCGCTGGGACCACCCCAAGCTCGGGCGGATGTCGCCGGTGGAATTCATCACCATCGCCGAAGAGATCGGCCTGATCGTCGATCTTGGCCTGTTCGTTCTCGACCGGACGGCGAGGCAGCTTGCGGTCTGGCAGCGCGCGATGCGCTCGCGCGAGCCGATCTTTGCCAGCGTCAACGTCTCCTCGCGGCAGCTGTTGCGACACGACCTGATCCACGACATCCGCACCGTGCTGTCGCGATCCTCGGTGGCGCGCGGCACGCTGAAACTCGAGCTGACCGAGTCGCTCGTGATGGAGAATCCGGAGCACGCAGCCCAGATGCTGACGCGTATCCGCGAACTCGGCACGGGCCTGTCGCTGGATGATTTCGGCACCGGTCATTCCTCGCTCGCCTACCTGCAGCGCTTCCCGTTCGACACCATCAAGATCGATCAGTCGTTCGTGCGCACCACGAGCCGCGGCACCCGCCCGGTGATCCTCAAATCGATCATTGCGCTTGCCCACGACCTCGGCATGGACGTGGTGGCCGAAGGCGCCGAGACCGATTCCGACGCCGTCGAGCTGTACCAGTTGGGCTGCGAATACGCGCAAGGCTTTGCCTTCGGCGAGCCGATGGATGCCGACGCCGCGATGCGGCTGTTGACCGAGGTACGGCTCGAAGCCGCGAGCTAGCTCAATGTCGTCCCGGCGAACGCCGGGACCCATACCCCGCGGCTTATCAATGTGGCATTGAGGCTAGCCGCCTTCGTTACGAAGGGACCCTGTGGTTATGGGCCCACGTTTCCGCGGGGACGACGGATGGTTTTCATCCGAGTGAACCGCACACCCTTTCCGTCCGCGAGCCGCGTTGCGACATAGCCGCCACCGAGACAGGCCGCGCGCTGCGGCATCTTTTCCTGCGGGCTGCGCAAGGTGTCCCACCACGACGCGCGGTGCGACGCGCGCGGCAGTGCAGCATCGATGATCTCCTCGATCTGCTCGAAGCTGAGCACGAATTCCGTCAGCTTCTGCCCTTTCAGATAATCGCGCAGCGCGTCGTAATCGTTCACGGGGTCCTCGACTGGCATGGCCGGCACCCTTTCGAGCGGTGCGGCAACCAAACATTAACGCATTATGGTTCCACCGGACGCCACTTAAGCCGGCGGCAACCATTCCCGGCGCATCCCACTCATCCGGAGCGAGATGATGGGATTTGGACGGCGCAAAGACAAGGGCAGCCGGCCCTGGCGGCTATCGGCAAAGCTGCTGATCATTTCCTCTATTGTCACGGTGATGGGCTTTTCGGCGATCTGCACCAGCGTGATGCTCGACATGCGCCGCAGCGAAGAAGAGCTGGCGCGCCAGACGCTGGAAAATCTCGCCTCCGGCATCGATTCCGACATCAGCCGCAACGTTGAACTTTACGACCTGTCGCTCCGCTCGGTGGCGACCAACATGGCTTCGCCCGAGATCAACGAGGTCTCCCGGCCGATGCGCCAGCTGATCCTGTTCGACCGCACCGCCGCCGCCAAGCACTTCGGCGCGATTCAGGTATTCGATTCCACCGGCAAATTGATCATCGACGCCTCGACGCTCGATCCGCTGCCGGAAGACCGCAGCGGCGAGGATTATTTCAGGGTTCATCGGGAGCAGCCCGATGTGGGCCTGTTCATCAGCCGCCCGACGCTGCATCGCGGCGCCTATGCCATCGTGCTCAGCCGCCGCATATCAGGCGAAGACGGACGCTTCCTCGGCGTGGTCGCAGGCTCGATCCGCTTTTCCTATTTTCACGACCTGGTCGGCCGGCTGCGCCTCGACCCGGATGATGTCATCACGGTAATCCGACGCGACGGCACCGTGATCATGCGAACGCCCTTCGACCTCGATATTATCGGCAAGAATCTCGGCGGCATGCCCGGTGTGAAGCGCGCTCTGTCCGAGCCGAGCGGTTCCTATTCCGGCGTCGCCACGCCGGTTCACTCGCCACGGCTCTATGTCTGGCGCGACGGCACGCGGCCGCTGGTCGTTATAGTCGGCAAGCCGTGGGCCGATATCCACAAGCTCTGGCGGATCGAGGCGACACGGATCGGCGCGATCATGGCGGCGCTCGCCGTATTCGTGCTCGGCGTCTCGCTGTTTCTGGCGCGCGAAATCAGCCGGCGTGCCGCAGCCGAGGAGAAGCTCGAGGAACTTGCCACCACTGACGCGCTCACCGGCCTGCGCAACCGCCGCAAATTCGATGCCGCCATCGAAACCGAGTGGCGGCGCGCGGCACGTCAGAGGCGGCCGCTGGCCCTGCTGATGATCGACGCCGATCATTTCAAGACCTTCAACGACACGTTCGGACATCAGGCCGGCGACGAGGTGCTGGTTGGGATCGCGATCTGCATTTCGGATGCGGTGCAACGGGCGGGCGACTGCGTCGCCCGTTATGGCGGCGAGGAATTCGCCGTGCTGCTGCCGGACATGTCGCCCGCGCAAGCGTTCCTGGTGGCCGAAACGATCCGGCTAAAGGTCGAGCAATGGTGCGGCGATCCGGCGATCACGACCGTCAGCATCGGCGTTGCGAGCCTGATACCCGACGCCCGCACCCAATGGACCCAGATGGTCAACGCGGCCGACAAGGCGCTTTACGCGGCCAAGGCCGGCGGGCGCAACCGCACCGTGGTCGCCAGCATGACGAAGCTGTCGTTGGCTGCTTGAACTGTCATTCCGGACGGTGCGCATGCGCACCGATCCGGAATCTCGAGGTTGTTTGAGAGTAAGAATGCGGCACGAGATTCTCCGATGTGCAATTGCACATCGTAGTTCGCATCTTCGATGCGCCCCGGAATGACGACATGAGCGCATAGCGCTTCTGTCGTCACTTCCCGGAATACTTTTTCATCACCGCGCGCAGGCCCTCGCGCAATTCGGCGCGCGCCATGCCGAAAGCGATGTTGGCGCGCAGAAAGCCGGCCTTCGAGCCACAATCGTGCCGTTCGCCGTCGAATTCGACGCCGTAGAATTTTTGGGCCTTTGAAAGCCCGATCATCGCATCGGTGAGCTGGATCTCGCCGCCCGCGCCGCGCGCCTGGGTTTCAAGGATCTTGAAGATCTCCGGCTGAAGGATATAGCGCCCGGTGATCGAGAGATTCGACGGCGCGGTGCCCTTGGCCGGCTTCTCGACCATTCCGTCGACCTCGAAGACCTTGCCGTGGCGCTTGCCGACGCCGCAAATGCCGTATTGGTGGGTGAGATCGTCGGGCACGGCCTCTACCGCGATCAGGTTGGACTTCTCGCCGAGCTTGCTTGCCGCCTCGATCATCTGCGCAAGACAGCCGGGCGTGTTGAGCACGAGCTCATCGGGCAATACGACCGCGAACGGTTCGTCGCCGACAATGTCTCGGGCGCACCACACCGCGTGCCCAAGCCCGAGCGGCGCCTGCTGCCGGGTGAAACTGGTGGCGCCGGCTATCGGCTGGTCGCGGGCGAGAATATCCATCTCCGCCTTCTTGCCGCGCGCCGCAAGCGTCGCGTCAAGCTCATGCATGCGGTCGAAATGATCCTCGATCACGCCCTTGTTGCGGCCGGTGACAAAGACGAAATGTTCGATGCCCGCCTCCTTGGCCTCGTCGACCACGTACTGGATCAGCGGCTTGTCGACGATGGTCAGCATCTCCTTCGGCATTGCCTTGGTGGCAGGCAGCACACGGGTGCCGAGACCGGCGACCGGGAAGACGGCTTTGCGAATTTTCATGGGCGTGGCACTGCCTTGGAAAGCTTGGGTGAAACCGACGTTTCGTAGCCGGTTTGCCGCCTGGAACAAAGGCCAATGTGGGCACGCAGTTCCAACCGGCTCGCTCTTTTTCAGCTAATCACTAACGCCAAAAGGCCGCCTTTGTTAATCTATTGGAAACCGCTACCGGGGCTCTTGAAGCCCGGTTACGGCGGATTTTACGGGTGGATGATGACGCGGCAAACGAAACGGCCCATCAGACGAACAGGCGCGGCGGTCCTCGCGGCGGCGCTGCTTTGGTCGGCGCCGGCGCCGGCCCAATCGGCCAGTGGCCCACTCGATTTTCTCGGCAACATTTTTGGCAGCAAATCCGCGAAATCAGATCAGACCGGCTGGGCGCCTGCGGCTCAGCCAGCCTCGAGCGGCAGCTCGACGCCCTGGAGCGGCGAAGACGGTGCCTCCGGTCATCCCTTGATGACGGCGAGCGCGATCCGCGAGGCGGCGGCGAATTTCGACAATTGCGTTGCCTCGATGTGGCCGGACGCCGCGCGGCGCAACATCTCGCAAGCGAGCTTTCAGCGCTTCACCGCGGGCCTTACCCCCGACCTGCGCATCATGGATCTGCTCGACTCGCAACCCGAGTTCACCAAGTCGATCTGGGATTATCTCGACATCCTGGTCAACGATAGCCGCCTGGCCAAGGGCCGCGAGATTCTCGCGAAGTACAAACCGCAGTTTGACGCGACCGAGAAAGCCTACGGCGTCGACCGCTACATCATCGCGGCGATCTGGGGCATCGAATCGAACTATTCGGCCCAGATGGGCGATCGCAGCGTTCTGCAATCCACCGCAACGCTCGCCTGCATCGGCCGCCGTCAGAAATATTTCCGGGACGAGTTTCTCTCGGCGCTGGAGATCCTTCACCGCGGCGATCTGCTTCCCGAACAGATGCGCGGCTCATGGGCAGGCGCTTTCGGGCCGACCCAATTCATGCCGACCGCGTTCAAGCGCTATGCGGTCGATGCCAACGGCGACGGCCGTCGCAACGTCGTTGACGACCCCGCCGATCTGATCGCCTCGACCGCCAACAACCTGAAAAAGGACGGCTGGCAGAGCGGCCAGAGTTGGGGCTACGAGGTCGTGGTGCCGAAGGGCTTCAACTACATCCTGGCGGATCGCGCCAAGGTCATGACGTTTGCGCAGTGGGAGCATCTGGGTCTCAAGCGCGCCAATGGCCAGCCGTTCCCACCCTCAAGCGAAAAGGCCTATCTGCTGGCGCCGGCAGGCGCCGAGGGGCCCGGCTTTCTGATGCTGCAGAACTTCCGTGTGATCATGAAATACAACCCCGCGGAAGCCTATGCGCTTGCGATCGGCCATTTCGCCGACCGCTTGCGCGGCGGACCGCCTTTCGTGCAGCCGTGGCCGCGGCAGGAACGGGAGTTGTCGCGCGCCGAGCGGCTGGAGCTGCAACAGCTGCTGGCGCAACGCGGGTTTTATCGCGGCACCCCGGACGGGCAGTTCGGCGGCGAGACCAGGGAGGCGCTGCGCGGCTTTCAGGCCTCGATCGGGGCGCCCGCGGACGGATTTGCCTCTTCCGACATGCTCGACCGGCTACGGGGGCGGTGATTCGGCCCCCTGTTCGGCCCTGTCGCCCGGCCGCGGCAGCAAGCCGGTTCCTATAAGCGCCAGATCGTGCTCTACATTCTTGCCTTTGGCCGTTAACGGTAGCATGTGGTGGCATCGTCCGGCGAGGCGGAAATCCGCCCGCTTACAGCCCGATTTTGTTACTATCATCGTTGACGGAACGACGATTGCGACCAAGCCGAATGCGACAGAAGAGAGCCTTTTTGCGCCTGTTCTCCGAAGCCGGTCCGCTGACCGTGCTGGCGGTGGTGCTTGCGTTGTTGGCCGCCGTGACGGCCCCGGCTTCCGCACAGTTTTTCAATTTCGGCGGGCCGCCGCGGCTGCAACCGGCGCCCCAACCTGCGCCGCAGCGGGGACCCGGCGGCTGGTTCGGCGGCGACCTGTTCGCGCCCTTCCAGCAGCAGGCCCCCAAGCGGGTGATCGAGAACTACTCCAAGGCGCCGCCGCCGGAAAAACGCGAAACCGTCGCTGAGCGTAACGTACTCATACTGGGCGACGCCATGGCGGACTGGCTCGCTTACGGTCTTGAGGATGCCTACACCGAGCAGCCGGACATGGGCGTGATCCGCCGCCACAAGACCGTCTCCGGCCTCATCCGATACCAGCCCAAGGGCGATCCGGAGGATTGGGCGGCCGCGGCAAAAGCCATTCTTTCCGCCGAGAAGCCCGACGCGATCGTCGTCATGCTCGGCCTCAACGACCGCGTTTCGATGCGCGAGCCAGAGAAATCCGAAGGCAAGCCGGGCGACAAGAAGAACGACAAAAAGGATGCCCGCAGCAAATCCGAAGGCAAGCCGGGCGATGCGAAGTCCGAGACCAAGGATGACGCGAGCAAAGCGGTCAAACCCGACGAGAAGGTGCTCGACGCCGAACTGTCCCCTGACGATGCCGCCGAGAACGGGGAAATTCCGCCGGTCATGGCGCCGGAAAGAGGCGCGCGTTCGCCGAACGGCCTGGTTGAATTCCGCGATGAGCGCTGGGTCGAACTCTACAGCAAGAAGATCGACGAGATGATCGCCGTCCTGAAGGCCAAGGGCGTGCCGGTGCTGTGGGTAGGTTTGCCCGCGGTGCGCGGCGCCAAGGCGACCGCGGACATGCTGTTTCTGGACTCGCTCTACCGCGAAGCTTCCGCCAAGGCCGGCATCACCTATGTCGACGTCTGGGATGGATTTGTCGACGAAGCCGGCCGCTTCCTGCAGCAGGGCCCCGACTTCGAAGGGCAGATCCGGCGCCTGCGTTCCTATGACGGCGTGTTCTTCACCAAGCCCGGCGCGCGCAAACTCGCCCACTATGTCGAACGCGAGATCACGCGCCTGTTGGCCTCCCGCTCCGGGCCGATCGCGCTTCCAAGCGAACCCGCAACACCCGATGCCAACGCGCTACCCGGCCAGCCGGCGCCGCGCCCATTGGCCGGACCGATCCTGCCACTGGTTGCTTCCTCCGTCGGCACCGATCAATTGCTCGGCGGTCCGGGATCGCGCCCCGCAGCCGTCGATGCACTCGTCGCACGCACCCTGGTGAAAGGCGAGCCGCTGGCGGCACCCGCCGGACGCGCTGACGATTTCGCCTGGCCTCGCCGTGAGGTAGGGCGCGAGCAGGCCAAGGGCGATACGCCGGTGGCCTCGGTTTCGCCTGACGGCACACCGGGCGCGGCGCCGCCCGCCGCGGCGCAGAAGCCGAAGCGGCCGGGCGCGCCACTCCAGGCCGCACCGCCGGCGCTCCGGAACTTCTTCGGGCTGGGCCCGCCGCGGCAAGTGCAGCCGTCGCCACCCCGTGCTGCCCCCGGCCCCGCCGTGCCGCGACCGCCGGCGAACGTCGGACGCTCGGCATCGGCGCCGCCGGGCAACATCGCGCAGTAAATCCGAATACCAGACGTGCCGCTCCGCATGGACTTCGATCCGTTGACTTCGTCACGACGGCGAGTAGCCTTTGCCTGAAGGCAGCGGGACCAAACCGCTCGCTCGTGGTCCTTTGAGGCACGCCATGACCGTGACGATCCGGCAACTTCACCCGCATTTTTTCGGCGAGGTTTCGGGCGTCGATCTGCGAAACCCGCTCACGGCGGAAGAGACGAAGGATATCGAAGCCGGCATGGACAGATACGCCGTGCTGCTGTTCCGCAATCAGGACATCACGGACGAACAGCAACTGGCTTTCGCCCGGAATTTCGGCGAGCGCGAGAGCGCGCGCGGCGGCACCGTCACCAAGAGAGAGGACTACCGGCTGACGTCCGGACTCAACGACGTCTCCAATCTCGGCAAAGACGGCAAGCCGTTGCCGCGCGACCACCGCACCCATCTCTTCAACCTCGGCAACTGCCTCTGGCATTCCGACAGCTCGTTTCGTCCCATTCCCGCAAAGTTCTCGCTGCTCTCGGCGCGAGTCGTGAATCCCAAGGGCGGCAATACCGAGTTTGCCGACATGCGCGCCGCCTACGACGCGCTCGACGACGATACCAAGACCGAGATCGAGGATTTGATCTGCGAGCACTCGCTGATGTACTCACGAGGCTCGTTGGGCTTCCTCGACTACAGCGAGGAAGAAAAACAGATGTTCAAGCCGGTGCGGCAACGCCTGGTGCGAACCCATCCCGTCCACCGCCGCAAATCGCTCTATCTGTCGTCGCATGCCGGCGCGATCGTCGGCATGAGCATTCCGGAAGCGCGGCTACTGCTGCGCGACCTCACCGAACA
>Ga0210394_10003236_pt1 | contig 20825 bp, 17 predicted proteins | sample IncBWC12MmetaG_FD_160121 | JGI IMG/M metagenome (GOLD analysis project Ga0210394, IMG submission 160121) | Forest soil microbial communities from Barre Woods Harvard Forest LTER site, Petersham, Massachusetts, United States - Inc-BW-C-12-M | ecosystem: Environmental > Terrestrial > Soil >...
GGTGGCCCGCATTCGCGGGCATCATCACGTTGATCGCGCTCCCGGCACCGAGATCATGCGTGAGTTCTTCCGCCGGGCCAATAAGAAAAGCTACAGCAGCTACTTCTACGGCGATACGGACCAGACCCTTTCCGCTTTGCAGCTGACACTCTTGCGAGACTACCCGGGCCACAAGATCGCCGGTGCATTCTCGCCGCCGTTCCGCCCGCTGACCCCTGCCGAGGACCGCGCCATGGTCGATCAGATCAACGCGGCGCGGCCCGACGTCCTCTGGGTCGCCCTCGGCATGCCCAAGCAGGACATCTGGATCCACGAAAGACTTAAGCGGCTCAACGTCCCCGTCGCCATCGGTGTCGGAGCAGCATTCGCCTTCGTCGCTGGCATCGTGCCACGCTGCCCGGACTGGATTGGCCGGGTCGGTTTTGAGTGGCTGTACCGTTTCCTGAAGGAGCCGAAGAAACTCTGGCGTCGCGACCTCCTCGATGGGCCACGTTTCCTTTTCCATCTCGGTCTGGAGTTGATCCGCAATGGCCGCTTGGACTGACGGATCGCCGATTCCAGCCGCAGGCGAAACGTCTCCTGGTCCTGCTGCACCGGAGAATCCGGTCGCCGGACGCAAACCTGCTGGAATCGTTGCACGCTTGCTGCATGGCACTGGTGCGGGAGTCGTCGCTTATGGTCTCGGAATTGGCAGTAACCTGCTCCTCCTCCCGCTTTACCTGCGCTTCTGGTCGGTAGCAGTGTACGGCGAGTGGATGGCCCTTTACGCAATGGTGAGTTACCTAGCCAATATGGATTTCGGAGTGACCGTGGCCGGGGTGAATGCCGCAACTATGGCCTATGCCCGCGCTGACTGGCCTGCGTTCAAGCGCATTCAGGGAACCGCCTGGGCCGCCTCCCTTGCTATCGCGGGGTTCGGTATCGCTCTGATTGCTCTACCATCCCTGTTCCTCTTCCGCATGCAGTGGCTGAACCTGACGGCGTTCACTCCCCGCGAAGCCCGTCTCGTATTTTGTTGCCTTGCCATTTCCCTTCTGTCCAATATCCCTGGACGCCAGTTGATTACGGTCTACATTGCGATCGGCGAGTTCGCAAAGTACCAGTGGCTTTACAACGCTTTCACTTTCGCGTCGTTCGCCGCCACGGCCGTCGTTCTGACTGCAGGTGCCGGTCCAGTCCTAGTCGCCACGGTGATGGCGGCTATGGCTCTTTTCACCATAGTCCTTGCGGCGTGGCTGCTCCGTCGGCGGGACTCCCGCCTGGTTCCACGCGTTCGTGCGGCGGATTGGCAGACGGCTCGCGCGCTCGCAGCGCCCACAGGCCAGTTCGGGCTTTCGATCCTCGCTACTGTCCTGACGCTGCAGGCACCCGTTGTTCTCCTGAGCCGCGTGCTCGGCGGTCCCGCGGTCGCGCTTTTTACAACCACTCGCACCGTCGCCAACGTAATTCGCGGGACGGTTGGTCTACTGCGAGCCCCGCTGCAACCGGAGCTTGCCGCAGTGTCTGCTACCCGCTCCAGGGATGCGCTGGGCCGCCTGTTCCGTCTCGCTATGAGCATCGACGCGATGGTAGCGTTGAGCCTGTTTGCGGTGCTCTGGTCGGGCGGCGGCTGGCTGATCCGGTTCTGGTCGCGCGGGCGCATTAGCGCCGACACCACCTTCCTGCATCTGATGCTGATATCTGTCCTTGTGGAAGGGTTTCTGCTTTTCCTGGGCAGTATGGGATGGGCGACGAACCGCGTAAAAGCGATTTCGCTGGGGCAACTCTCTACTGCAGTCACATCGTTCTGTCTGGCGATTGCGCTGGTACGCTCATACGGCGTTTGGGCGATCCCCATCGGAACCTTTGCTCCGTTGCTTTTGATCATGGCGCCGGTGGTCGTTTGGGACGTTTGCAGAGAAACAGATTTAAAACTCCGCTTCGTGGCAGGGCGTCTCCTGTTGCCCTTCGCCGCCATGGGTGTGTTCTCCACCATATTCCCTCAATGGCTCGCGAGTCTGAAAGTCGCTCCGGAATGGTTCTCGGCATCGGTCTCAGTTTTGGTAACCTGCGCCACAGTTGTACTTATTGTGGGCGGCGTCTTTCTCACTTGCGACGACCGTCAGGTCCTGCGCAGCCGGGTTTTCGCTCTAGGTTTCAAAGAGGCTGACGGTGAGCCCCTGCCGAGCGCTCAATGACGCCAATACCACCACTGGTTATGACTGAAGATAATGCCCAGGCGAAACAGCCGGGCCGTCCGAAGGTCGTTATCGGACATGCGATGATGGGTCGTGGAGGCTCAGAGTCCAACGTCATGTGGCTGATCGAGGCTTTGAAGTGGGACTGTGACGTGACCGTGGTCACGACCAAGGGGTGGGATCTGGCAGCGCTGAACGAGTTCTATGGGACTCAGGTCCGGGAGCACGAGGTGAAGGTTCGCATCGCACCGGTTCCTCTTCTGGTGCGCAACCTGACTGCATCCGCATTGCGGGGCGCTTGTTATCAGCGATTCGCATTTCAGATTGCTGGGGAATACGATGTGCGGATCAGCGCCTATAATCCGACGGATTGGGGCTTGCCTGCAGTCCATTTCATCGCCGATTTCACTTGGCACCGAATGCTCCGGGAGCAGCTCGATCCGCCCACGCCGGGGTTCATCTACCGAGACTCGGTATTTCGGAAAACATACCTGCGAATCGCCACAGCTCATGGAAAACGCTCAGGCCGGGATGTACTCCGGGATGATGTGGTGATTGCAAACTCCAGGTGGACGGCAGACCGCATGAGGTGGCATTGCGGCGTGGACTGTGCGGCGGTCGTATATCACCCCGTGTGGACGGACTTCCCGGATGTTCCATGGGAGGAGAAGGAACAAGCGTTTGTGATGATTGGCCGCATTGTGCCGGAGAAGCGGGTCGAGCGTGCGATTGCCATTCTGGATGCCGTCCGGCGGCGCGGGCACCCCCTTCAGCTTCACCTGTGTGGTCAAATTGGCGACGACATCTATGGCCGGCGAATAGCTGGCCTTTGCAGGGAACAGGCCGACTGGATCATTGTGGAAGGCCAGGTGACCGGCAAGAGAAAGGCCCAGATCCTTGCCGGGTGCCGGTTTGGTATCCAGACACGTCAGTCGGAACCCTTTGGCATCTCAGTTGCCGAGATGGTTAAGGCTGGAGCAATCGTCTTCGCACCCAACGACGGCGGCCAGGTCGAGGTGCTCAACCACCCATTGCTGTCATTTGAATCCGACTCGGATGCAGTCGGAAGGATTTCTCTTATCCTCGATGAAGCACAGGGGCAGGTTGAGTTGCGGAACCATCTCAGGCGGCAGGCTCGGCTGTTTAGTGCTGAGGCGTTCATGGAGGCGAGCCGAGCCGTTATCTCCCGATTCCTTTCGTCCAGCACTGTGGCGTGTAGTGCATAGGCCGGATCCCGCCTCAAGTGTCGAGATCCGCTGTTCTACCCGAGCGCTCAGCGTAAGCAAGAGGACAGTAGCTCATGTCGTCGGGACTAATCGGTGCACCAAACCTCCATTCCTGGCGTATGCTCTCCGCTGCCAGAACCCAAGGCATCAGCAACGACAGCATTTACGCAATGATTGAAGGGGCCATCGTTGAGCACAAACTCAAAGGTAAAGTGCTCGACTACGGCGCGGGCGCAGGTAATCTAACGCGGCGTCTTTTCCGGATGGGTGTCTTCCAGCAGGTGTTTGCGGTTGACTTGCTGCCACCTCCGACAGATCTCAAAGCGTCGAAATGGCTGCAGCAGGACTTGAACGAGCCGATCCCGGATTATGATGGCTACTTTGATGTCATTATCGCCTCGGAGGTCATCGAACACCTCGAGAATCCGCGCTTTATCACGCGTGAGCTGTACCGCCTCTGTCGACCTGGCGGCCATGTGCTCATCACAACACCTAACAACGAAAGCATTCTTTCATTACTCGCTCTGGCTATCCGCGGCCATTTTGTCCAGTTCGATAAGGGGTGGTACCCGGGTCACATAACCGCTCTCGTGCGAAAGGACTTGCGGAGGATTCTGCTCGAAGCCGGATTCCAGCCCCTTGAATTCCGCTTCACCTTAAACGGATCACTACCAGGATTCCCAACGCGCACCTGGCAGGAAATATCCTTCGGCTTGCTACGGGGACTTCGGTTCAGCAACAACCTGCTGGTAGCTGCCGGAAAGCCGCGTGCCTCGAACTAAAGCAACTCATTTTCAAATATAGGACGGCGCCTCGGCATTTTGGTGAGGATGAAGAGTCACAGGCGGCGCCGTTCCACATGTTCACCGCGCGAACGGCGCGGAGGTGTTCAGCGCCCACCAGTTCATGCGAGAGGCGCGAGCCTGCATCGGGGAAGCGCTGATGGCTGACCGGAAATGCAAAATAGGAATCCTGGCTATTGAGGGAACTTCCAACGATGCGGAATGACGCTGCGTTACTGGCATTCCAGCTTGTAAACCGGGGTTTGAGATCTGTCGGTTTTGAATTGCATCGCAAATCCAACTCCCGCGTCTTGGGATCTTACCCACCTCTGCAAGAGTATTACATGACTGGATCACCCGACGACTACTATATCCACCGTGGCTACAAACCGCGGCTGCACAATGCATTCTTCGACGACCGTTCCGTGGATGAGGAATGGCAAAAGGAGGTCTACCAGTTCGCTCAAGAACTTGCTGAGCGTGAGCAGTTGGACTCGGTCTGCGACGTCGGATGTGGGTCCGGCTTCAAACTGATGAAGTACTTTGCGGAAAAGCAGACGGTTGGTCTTGATCTTGAGCCTACGGTCAGAAGACTGAAGGACAAGTATCCGAATCGGGCTTGGACCGTCTGCAATTTCTCAACTCCTACGCCATTTTGTCCTGACTTGGTAATTTGCGCTGATGTGATCGAACATCTTCCTGATCCGAACCAACTGCTCGCGTTCGTAAAATTACTGTCGCCTCGCTATATCGTCTTCTCAACACCTGACCGTAATCTGTTGCGTGCTGGAACTCATAATGGCCCTCCGCGCAACCCTGCCCACGTTCGAGAATGGAGTATGCCGGAGTTCAGGGCCTATATAGGAAGCGAGTGTGAAATCATAGATCAATTCGTCTCCAATTCAGTGCAATGTACTCAATGCCTGCTGGCGAGACCCCTCCGGTCACGCGTGTGAAAACCCACTCTATTGTACGCTCTCAATTCAGCCGCGAAGCACCCAGCAGGTCATGGTCCAACGCTGTTCGGTGACGGTCCAACACTCATGACGCACAGAATCTCTATCGTGGTCGCTACGAAGGACCGCCCCGACGATCTCGGCGGCTGCCTGCCGCTTGAATGTTTTTCAAATGTTCCGATGGATGCGTTCACCCGAAAAGGCCAAGATGGAAATGTGAGATGAAACCATCGACCGCATCCTTCTTAAAAACTATGCCGTTTGCTCCCGTGCTTGATCAACTCCGTGACTGGCAAACGTTGCGCCAGATGAAACGGCTGGGAAGTTTCTCGCAATATGGTGAGGACAGGGTTGTCTTGCAGTATTTTGAAAACCGACCGGGATTCTATATCGATATCGGAGCCAACCATCCTTTCCGCCTTAGTAACACCTATCTGCTTTACCTGAACGACTGGCGAGGCCTTACTGTTGAGCCTCTGCCGCATCTATCTCGAAAACACCGGCGGTACCGACCCAACGATTTGCATTTCAACGTGGGGGCGGGATCGCGTGAGGGTACCATGTGGTTCTACGAGCTGACTCCCAACGTGCTTTCCACTTTCGACGAACAGTTGGCGGAGGAATACGTCAAGGCTAACCAGGCCGTCCAAAGCTCCTGTCGAGAGATTCCGGTGCGCACCATTGCTTCTTTGTGGAACGAGTTACATATTCATCAGCGCGTCGACTTCTTGAGTGTCGATTGCGAAGGACGCGACTTCGATGTGCTTAGAGGGATAAACTGGTCAGTTATTAAGCCTAAGTTATTGACCGTCGAAACGAGCCACGAACAAACGGGAGGAGAAATCCATCGTTTCTTGAAAGGAATAGGTTACAAGACATTCGTCGTAATAGGGTGCAATACCTTTTTCGAGTTGGCGAACTAGATTTGACCTAGGAGCAACTTGGTTTCTTCGATTTTGACGACTGGGCGAGTATCGTTGTCAAACTATTGTCAGCATTCGTTTCGGTTAGCCGGCCGCACCTTGGCGGAGTAAGACTCTTGGCACACGGGATCTCTCTAATTGTCGCAACGAAAGACCGCCCGGACGATCTCCGTCGGCTGCTCGAAAGCCTGCGGCTTCAGACCTTCATCCCTGCTGAAATCGTCGTTGTCGACGCCAGCCGCGACTCCGTGGAATCGGTCGTGACCGCTTTTCCGGCACTTCGTGCGCGGTACGTACGCCACTTGCCTGCTTCGGCGGCGGCACAACGAAACGCGGGCATTCGGGCTTGCGACCCATCCGCAACGCTAATCGCTTTCGCGGATGACGACACAACTTTTGAGCCGAATTCCTTCGCGGCGATGCTGCGGTTTTGGGAAAGCACTGCCCCGGACGTGCTTGGTGCCTCTTTTAATATCCTCAACTATCGCCCTCCCAGCGGGCAGTCACTCAAGCGAAGCCGCATTTCGGCGCGTCTTGGCCTCTACCCAGCGAGTCTGGGCGGGGTTGCCCCAAGCGGATGGCAGTCGGTAACTGGGCAGGTCTCACAAACGCAGTTTGTTGAATGGCTGCCATCTACGGCGGCGGTATGGCGAAGGTATGTCCTGGATAGGCATGCGTTTGACGAGTATTTCGACACCTACAGCTACTTGGAGGATCTCGATCTCAGTTACTCAATAGGTCGAAAAGGCAGATTGGCGACTGTTGCCGAGGCGGGCTACTCTCATTTTCCCTCCGCCGGCGGGCGCGTCTCCCCACGGCAGTTCGGTCGGTTGGAAGTGCGAAACCGATTGTATTTCGTCAGGAAGCACGGGCTGTCTCTCCCTCGGTGCTTTCTTGGTATCGGTATCCGCCTCGTGATGACTCTGGCGGCCGCCCTCCCCTCCTGCGATCGAGGCATGCTGGCCCGCGCAATCGGCAACGTAGAGGGACTGCTTGCTTCATGCCTGCTGGCGGCATTCGGGTCGAGTCGGCGCGCTATACCGGTTCAGCCAGAGTGAGCACCGCGATGCAGAAACAAATTGCGCTCATAATTCCGTATTTTGGCGTTCTGCCAACCTACTTTCTTCATTTTGTTGAATCGGTGAGCCATTCTCCCAACATCGATGTGCTGCTGTTCACGGACGCTCGGATCGAACATGCGGTCCCCGGCAATTTCAAGGTCTATCCGTATACGCTATCGGAGTTCAACCGGCTTGCCTCGCGCGCATTATCAATTCAGGTTTCCGCACGGCATCCATTCAAGGTAAATGACTTTAAGCCTACGTACGGAATCCTTTTCCACGAATACATTCGTGATTATGAATTCTGGGCTTGCGGAGACATTGACGTGGTGCACGGAGACCTTGCGCATTTCCTTGCGCCGCTCATGCGTGACAATGACATTGTCAGTTGCCGTAAGGGATGGTTCAGCGGGTCTCTCTGTATGCTGAGGAATCGCACCGAGGTCAACTCTGCCTACACCTGCAGCGCTTCCTGGCAAAAGTGTCTGACGTCGCCGGAGTACGAGTGTTTTGAGGAATTGGGAGGGCGCTTCTTTGGGGAAATTCTCAAGGGGGCAGACCTGCGTCGCGTCAGTCAATTGAATGGCAACATCGACACCTTTACCCACGTAATCAAAAGGCTGGCCCAAAATGGGTCTCTCCGGTGCGCATTCGAAGACCTGGCCTGCGAGCATCTAAGTTGGGGCGAAACGCTCGTATACGACGGTGGCAAGCTCACGCGATCCAGGGATGGGTCCGAAGTCATGTATTTTCACTACGTCACCATGAAGCGCCGCTTTTTTGAAGTGCCATACACGACGACCGTACCTCGCCGCTTTTACATCCGCAAAACAGGAATCTACACGGATAGGCCAGGCCCGCGAATCATCTGCCAGCAGGAGGGCCCCCGCGTTTTCCGTGGCGCACTTAGTGGCTTCCGTCGGCTCCCGGGACGATGTTTCAAGACTGCCAGTCACTGGAGTTTAAGAACGTCTTGAACGTGGAACACAACCCCGCACACCTTCGGATCGAGCGAGGACCGGCTCGCGTTTCGATCTCGATCTGATCGGCGGGAAAGACAAAAGATCTTGCCTCCGTCAATACTCCATTTCGAATTGCCGGTCGGAGAGGATGAAATGCCATTTACGACGACCCTCAGGAGCGCCACTTCCCACTTCCGCGAAGGCTAAAGGGGGCCGTCAAGGCAGCGTTGTGTCGGCTTCCTGGTGCTTCCGGAGTCGACCGTTCTTCACAGCTGAAAATCGATTGTTTCAACAGCTTTGAGGTGGCGTATCGGCAAGGAACCGCCGATGAATCGGTCCTGAAGCACAGTTTCGATCACGATATCTTCTTCTCGGGCGTTCCAGAGTACCAGCCATCTGAGAAGGATGTCATAATCGACGTCGGCGCTCATATTGGTACATTCGCGGTTTGGGCCGCATCCAAAGTTCCGCGCGGCGCCGTCCACGCAATCGAGGCCTGCCAGGATACGTATAACTTTCTCCGCATCAACGCGGCCCTAAATCGGATGGGGAACCTCTCAACACATCACCTTGCACTCTCCGACAGGCAAGGCACTAGCACTCTGTACTACGATACTGGCAACTGGGGCCATTCAGTGGTGCGCCGGCAATCAAATCGCAGCGAGACCGTGGAATGTTGCACTTTGGAGGAGTTCTTCCGAGTGGCCGGTATCACAAAATGCAGTAAAATTCAATTGTGAGGGCGCGGAGTTTCCGATTCTTTTCGCCTCGCCCGCCGACGTGCTACGGCGAGTCCGCATGATGTTAGTGCTCTACCATTGTGATTTGTGAGCGAAGAACTCGAAGGAAGACCTAGTCTCTCACTTACAGGCTGCCGGGTTTGAGTGCAAGATTCGCAACTGCACCGAGAACCGCGGCTGGATCGTCGCTACTAATTCGGCCTAACTTCGTCCAGTGATAAAAACCACCATAGACTCGGGGCGTTTAGTAGTTAGCTTCTGAGCGGCGTCGTGCGTAATCTGCGGTTGCCGCACGTCAGGGCACCCGGCTCAACTCGGCTTAGTTAATGTGAAGCCAAACGAGCAAACTAGCTACATGTATGAACGCGATTTCGACAGCCCGGATCCGTCAGTCTACATGGCGCCTTTACGCGCCTGCGTCCGCCCTGCTCCTTTGGGCTTGCCTCTGGCTCAACGTGAATACCGGCTTCTGGAATATTCAGGCGCCCCACTCGTTGGATGAATGGCAACTGCTCGGTCGGGCCATTCTTCCATTCGCCGTGCTTCCCTTGGCCGGCGTTCTGGTTCTTAGCCGTCGAAAACTGGACCTACCGGGTTTGAGCCCGTCCCAACTCTTGATGATTTACGGGCTCTTGGCGGCAATCGCGTCCGTGGTTTCCCCGCAACCGACGTGGTCTCTTTACTGGTCCATGACGTTCCTCGCTACGATCGCAACGGCATGGACATTCGCTACCACTCGCACTCCGGTCTCCTCCGCGCGACAAATGCTGCAGGTCACTTGGGCGGTCATGTTCGTAGTCTCTGTGATTATCGCCTACACGGTGCGCGGAGCCGTGTTTGGCAGCGCTCCGTCAGCCTACGGCGTGTATGCCGATTTGAACGGACTATCCCGATCCTCGGGAGTTGCCCGGTGGGCGGCAATTCCTGGATTGGTCTGTGTCGTTAAGGCATACCACACACGGCGTCCTGCCCTCATCGCATTCTTCCTAGCCGCGGCTGGCGTAGCCTTCTTCATCATCTACCGCATGCAGTCACGTGGGGCCGTCTTCGGCTCGGCGGCGGCGTTGCTCTTTGCTCTCGTTACCTCGAGCCGCCTGCGACGGTACGCGCTTCCGTTCCTGGTCTTCGCCATGGTGGTCCTTACGGTCCTGCAGTCGCCTGGCATGCTGTCCGACCGGGTTTCCGAGTACCTCAGGCGCGGACAAACCGAAGAGGTATTTTTCAGTATGACTGGGCGGACCGCCTTATACGAAAATGGCGTCGCCGCGTTTTGGGATGCTCCACTCCTGGGACGCGGGCAATGGGCGGACCGCCTGGTCAGCGGCGGGCATGTCCACAATTCTTATCTCCAAGCGCTGCTGAATGCAGGAATTCTCGGTGGCATCCCCTATGTGGCGTCCTGGATCGCGGGCTGGGTTCTGTTCTTCCGGCTCCAGAAGAAGCGTCATCTGTTGCGACCCGACGATCGCGTGGCCCTGTTGGAGGCGGGCACCGTAATGATGTTCTTCACGGTTCGCTCCGTCCCGGAGACAACCACCGCGAGCTTCGCTGTGGATCTGCTGGCCATGGCTGCGGTTTACGTGTACCTCGAAGCGCTCACCATTTCGATGGCTCGGAGATCACGATCCGCGCGAATCCGATTGCGAGCGAGCACACCAAGAAAGCGATTTTGCTCTCAAACGGCCGGCCGGTCCGTACTCGTCGCCGGCGCATCTCGCGAGTAACAGGCGATTCAATTGCCTCAGACACGTGACACAGATTCCCATTTGCCACTCCGTTGTTGAAAAGACAGCTACCTTCGCTGACCAGGTGGGGGCCACGTCCGCGCCCGGCCATCGCCGACTGAAGGTGTTGGTCGGCGCCTATGCCTGCAGCCCTTCCAGAGGATCGGAACCCGGCGTGGGCTGGGGCTGGGTCGAGGCTATATCGAAATATCACGACGTATGGGTCCTCACCGGCGACCAGTTCCGCCAAGAGATTGAAGCGGAGCTCTCGCGAAGGCCCGAGCTGCGGAACCGGATGCGGTTTTGCTACATTCCCCGAGTCCGCTACTTGAGAGCTGAAAAGATTTGGCCTCCCTCTTACCTGTACACCTATAAACACCAGTGGCAGAAAGCCGCATATGAAGCAGGCAAGCGTCTCCATGGGGAAGTCGGCTTTGACCTCGTCCATCAATTGACGTACGTCGGCTTCCGCTTGCCCGGCATGCTCTGGCACTTGGACCCGCCATTCGTCTGGGGCCCAATCGGCGGCCTTGAACAGACCACTTGGGCACTGATCCCTGCGCTCGGGTTACGCGGGGCTCTGTACTTTCTGGCGAGAAATCTGTGGAATGAATGGGACAGACGCGTCTCGCGAAATCCCAAATTAGCTTTCCACAGAGCAGACGGAGGGATCATCGCAGCTACGGCAGGCATCCAAAAGGAAATCAGAAGGTTTTACGGCCACGAGTCCACCGTCATCAGTGAAATTGGCCTTCCACACGTCAAGCATGAAACACCGGTTCGGAGATTACCATCCGAACCGCTGCACCTCCTATGGTGCGGTCTCCATATCCCACGAAAGGCGCTACCGTTCCTTTTCTCCGCCTTGCAACTGCTACCGCCGCATCTCGAATGGAAGTTGACAATCGTCGGGGATGGTCCCTGTTCAGCCCATTGGCGACGACTTGCACGGGTCAAGGGAGTCGGCGACCGCTGCGAATGGCTCGGCCAGGTGCCTCGCGAGGCCGTACTCCGGCGAATGCAAGCGGCACACGTCCTCGTGGTTACGAGTGTCTACGATCTCACCTCCACCGTCGTCGTGGAGGCACTTGCCAATGGTCTTCCAATTATCTGCCCGGATCACTGTGGATTCAAAGACGCCATCACGCCCGAGTGCGGTATCAAGGTACCGGCGTCCTCGAAAAGGCATCTGGTGCGAGGACTCGCAGGCTCCATCCAGCTGCTCTTTGAAGAAGCCCGTCGGTGGGAACTTGCTAGAGGAGCGCTGGCTCGGAGCGCCGCTTACCGCTGGGAAGCCAAGGCCCGAGCGATAGACGAGACTTATCGCGCCAGAATGCGACACAATCGATTCACAAGAGCCAGCGCAGCAGCAGCTGAAATGATGGCGATATGCCCGAAGTGACTGTTTTGATGCCGATCTACAACGCTATGCCATTCTTGCCGATGGCTGTAGAAAGCGTATTGGCACAGAGCTTGTCGGCATTTGAGCTTTTAATTGTTGATGACGGCTCAACTGATGGCACTCGCGCATATCTAGAGTCTCTCCGCGATGAGCGAATAAGGATCGTGAAGCGCACGCACGCGGGTCTCGGTGCGACTCTAAACGCTGGCCTAGGCCTCTGCAACACAGAGTACATAGCCCGCATGGATGGAGATGACGTAATCCATCCGCGCCGGCTGGAGGCGCAACTGGAATACCTAATTCAAAATCCCCATCTCTGTATGGTTGGCTCTCAGGTTGAGTTCCTTGTGGGGGTACCGACAGGATTGGTTGCGCAAGTTCCGACTCAGCACAACGATATCGTCGAGCGATTGCTGGCAGCGAAGACCGGTATAAGTCATGCGACGCTAATGATGCGCTCCGCCGTTGTTCGGCGAATTGGTGGTTATCGCATAGCCGGCGCCGGCGAGGATCTCGATTTCTGTATTCGAATGTGCGAAGCCGGCCAAGCGGCAAACTTGGCAGGAGTCTATTACTACTATCGTCTCATCCCAAGGTCCGTATCGCTCGGCCGGAGGGCGGAGATGCGGCTGGGATACACGTACGCGGTTGAATCGGCAAACTGCCGTCGTAACGGATCTGCCGAACCTAATTTCGAAAGCTTCCGGACGCTGTGGGGTCGGCGGAACATGATCAGAAGATTAGTGGACGTATTGGAGGACTGGGCGACTTGCGAGTATCGGCTAAGTATCATCGATCGGGCTGAGGGGAGACCCGTACGAGGATATATCAGACTATTGACTGCTGCTGCTGCTCAACCGCACTGGTGTATTTGGCACTTGAGACGCCTGGCTCAGGCCATTCACAAATGTAACCGTAGCCGTGGCTATCGCGCCGTTTGAAATCCAACCGAAGTGGAACTCATTGCCCTCGAAACGTAAGCGAGCCACGCGGGGTCACAAATTCATCGCCGCCAAGGAGAATCATCATCGCAGGGCTGGAGCCGGCGTCGTGCGTGAGAGGTCGCGTTTGGGCGGGGTGGCACAATGAAGCCTCGGAACATCCTAGTGACAGGCAGCAGCGGCCTAATTGGGTCGGAAGCGGTCGAGTATTTCGACCGGCAAGGGGATCATGTTGTCGGCGCGGACAACAACATGCGACGGGTTTTCTTCGGCCCGGCAGGCGACACGCTGTGGAATCTAGAGCGGCTCAAGCGCAGCACGCATCGTTTCACGCCAACCACGGTTGACATTCGCGATCGCAATGCTGTCATGGAACTGTTCCGCGAGCATCGCTTCGACTTTATTGTCCACTGCGCCGCGCAGCCGTCGCATGACAAGGCGGCCGACATCGCCCTGCTCGACTTCGAGGTCAACGCGCTTGGGACAGTGAACCTTCTTGAGGCCACGCGCCAGCGCTGTCCGGAAGCGGCCTTTGTCTTCATGAGCACCAATAAGGTGTACGGTGACGCACCCAACGAGAAGCCGCTACGCGAAATGGAAACGCGCTACGACTATGCCGAACTAACCGACTACCCGGGCATCGACGAAACCTGCCGTATTGACCGCACGCTTCATTCTCTTTTCGGCGCTTCCAAAGTTGCAGCCGATGTTTATGCGCAGGAGTACGGTCGATACTTCGGCATGGGCGTGGGCATATTCCGCGGAGGATGTCTAACCGGACCTTCCCACTCGGGCGTCGAGCTGCACGGGTTCCTCTCCTATTTGTTGAAGGTCGCCCTGTCCGGCCGGACCTACACGATTTATGGTTACAAAGGCAAGCAAGTCCGGGACAACATCCACAGTTTCGATGTCGTTCGAGCGTTTGATGAGTTTGCGCGAAATCCGCGACCCGGCGAGGTCTACAACCTGGGCGGGGGGCGCGCCAACAGCATCTCCATGCTGGAAGCCATCACGCGAATTGAATCGCTGACTGGACGGAAGATCAACTGGACCTACTCGGAGAAGGCGCGTAAGGGCGATCACATGTGTTACATCTCGAATCTCGCGAAACTGAAGAGCCACTATCCGAGCTGGAGCTTGACGCGCAGCCTCGATTCCATACTCGAAGAAATGGTCGTTGCAGAGCACGAACTCAGCCAAACAGTTTCATTTCAGCCCGGGGGCAAACCGAGGATCTCTATACGCGATCAGCTCCACACTGGGGCGAGGGCGGGTTGAGATAGAGTGGGTAGACTACGCAATTGCTCAGAATAATCGACGGATTCAGACTGATTTCGTGCCGAGACTCAGTACGAACAATTTCCGACTCTCAGAAACCATTGATGTCTCGACGATCCATGACGTCCATGGCTCTCCGTCGCTGCAGGGATGAAGTCTGTCGTTTTGCTTTTTGATTTCTGAACTCTGACCGCTGCATAGTTGCCGTGTACTCGCTACTTATGCTCGCCGTCTCGTCCTTCTGTGTGGCAGTCGCCCTCACGCCGCTGTGCCGGAACCTCGCTATGTCGCTTGGGCCTGCCCTGATGGCAAATTCGTCGTGCCGTGTATAGGGAAGCATTTGATATGAAAGCCGGAGGTCCAAATCAGAGATTTCGGCTAGAAAATCAATAACTGACGGAGATTTGCTGAGAGGTTTCCATGGAGGAAAATCGGTCTCAATATTCCGACGGTGTCTATCTTGAAAAGACGGGCGGTAAATGGCATTTGGAGGATGCTCCGTTTAAGGCCCATTGGGTGTTGAAAATGCTGGCGAGGCACCCTGAGATTGAGCCAAAGTCTGTTTGTGATATCGGGTGCGGTTCAGGCGGCGTGTTGGCAGAACTGTTAAAAGTGCTTCCTGAGTCTGTCCTGTTCAAAGGCTACGATATTAGTCCTCAAGCTCTCGCCATAGCCCAGCGATTTTCAAGCCCACGTTGCGTGTTCATCCTGGGCAATGCATTCAGCGATGCCTCTGTCTATGACCTGGTTCTGGTAATGGATGTCGTCGAGCACGTTGAAGACTGCTTCAAGTTCTTAAGGGAGTCGCGGAAGAAGGGACGTATGAAACTGTACCACATTCCGCTAGACGCCAACGCCAGCAAGATCTTGCGCGGTGCCAGTGACTGGGACTCTGTTGGTCACATCCATCTGTTCTCGATACAGACAGCGATCAAGACACTCGAGTACACAGGCCATCGTATAGTCGACTGGCTTTTGACGGACTCGGCATTCGAGACTCAGCGGCCCCTCTTTCGAACCCGTCTCGCAAATCTTGTTCGTAGGCCGCTGGGTATGGTCAGTGAGAACTTCTGCGCACGTGTGCTAGGCGGATATTCGTTGCTCATACTCGCCGAGTAACGCACAGGGGACAAATCTTTCCGGAGCAACTGCACGTCCTCGCAATGCGCAGGTGGCTCAAGCGAACGACGGTAGGGTACAGGGTTTGTCAAGGGAACAGAATTTCGAAGGAAATCCATGGGCGGAACAATGACAAAAGTGTTGGTTGGCGGCGCCGGTGGATTCATCGGCGGTCACTTGGTAAGGAGATTGAAGCGCGAGGGCTTCTGGGTGCGGGGCGTTGACCTCAACTATCACGAGTTTTCAAAAAGCCCGGCTGACGAATTCATCATCGGCGACCTCCGCGATCCCTGCGTAGTCGCGGAGGTTGCGCGCGGGATCGACCTCCTCTATCAGCTTGCCGCGGATATGGGAGGCGCCGGATACATCTTCACGGGTGAGCACGATGCCGCTGTGATGCACAACTCGGCGACAATCAACCTGAACATGCTTGAGGCAGGGCGTCTGGCGGGAGTGAAGAAGCTCTTCTATTCCTCTTCCGCGTGCATATACCCCGAGTACAACCAACTCGACCCCGCCAACCCGAAATGCTCCGAGGATTCTGTGTATCCCGCGGCGCCCGACAGCGAGTACGGCTGGGAGAAACTCTTCAGCGAGCGCCTGTACCTTGCTTACATGCGCAACTATGGGATCGAGGTGCGCATCGCGCGGTTTCACAACATCTTCGGCCCCGAAGGAGCCTGGCGCGACGGCCGAGAGAAGGCTCCGGCCGCCATCTGCCGCAAAGTGGCAGAAGCCGTTGAGGGCGGTGAAATCGAGATCTGGGGCGATGGCGAACAGACCCGTTCGTTCCTCTACATAGACGAGTGCCTGGAAGGTGTGCGCCGCTTGGTGGAATCACCCTTTACTGGCCCCGTCAACATCGGATCGGAAGAGATGGTGACGATCAACCAACTTGCAGCCATAGTCATAGACATTGCGGGCAAGAGCTTGACCGTGAAGCATGTGCCCGGACCACTTGGCGTCCGCGGGCGTAACTCGGATAACCGTTTGATCCGCGAGAAGTTCGGCTGGGCGCCTTCTGGACTTCTTCGTGAGGGCCTTGAAAAGACCTATTCTTGGATTTCCGCGCAGGTTGGTGCGCAAATTGAGTCCATGACACCACGGCTCTCCTCCGTTGCAAGCACGAAGTCTTTTGTTTTTTGATTTCTGAATTCTGACCTCTGTCATAGCTGCCGTGTACTCGCTACTCATACTCGCCGTCTCGTCCTTCTGCGTGGCGTTCGTTCTCACGCCGCTGTGCCGGAACCTCGCGATCCGCTGGGGCTTGGTGGATCAGCCTGACCGCATCCGCAAATTCCACACGAGAGCCATCCCCCGCGTCGGCGGCATCTCCATCTTCATCGCCTACCTGGCTTCTTTCGTTCTCCTTCTTCTTTCACCTCTCCAAGCCGCTAACCTGATCCGCGGTCACCTCGACATCGTCCGAAACCTCTTCCCCGCCGCCACGATAGCTTTCTTCACGGGCCTCCTGGACGACCTGACGGGGCTCAAGGCCTGGCAAAAATTCGCAGGTCAGTTCGCCGCTTCCGTCGTCGCCGTTTGGGCTGGCGTCCAGATTAACGGCATCGCCGGGCACCATCTCCCCTCTGGGTTTGCTATCCCTGTCACCGTTCTTTGGCTGGTCGGCTGCACGAATGCCTTCAATCTGATCGATGGAGTGGACGGCCTTGCCGCCGGTGTCGGTCTCTTCGCCACCACGACCACCTTGATAGCCGCTCTTCTCGAGCACAACATTGGACTGGCCATTGCCACCGTTCCCCTGGCTGGAGCTCTCCTGGGCATTCTGCGCTTCAACTTCAATCCTGCTTCCATTTTCCTGGGCGACTCGGGCAGCCTTTTGATCGGCTTCCTTCTCGGCTGCTACGGCGCCCTCTGGAGCCAAAAATCAGCCACGATCCTGGGCATGACCGCGCCCCTGATTGCACTCTCGATTCCACTATTGGATACCGGCCTCGCCATCATCCGCCGTTTCCTCCGCCGCCAGCCCATCTTCGGCGCCGATCACGGCCACATCCACCACAAGCTTCTAGCCCGCGGTCTCACGCCCCGCCGGGTTGTCGTTCTTATGTATATCGTCTGTGGCCTTTGCGCGGCTCTCTCGCTCCTTCAGAGCTTTGCGCACGAACGTTTTGGAGGAGCCATCATTGTTCTCTTCTGCGCTGGGGCTTGGATTGGCATTCAGCACCTCGGATACGCGGAGTTCGATATGGCCCGCCGCATGGTTCTCGCTGGAAACTTCCGACGCCACCTGAACGCCGAGCTCCAGCTCAGCACGTTCTGCGATGACCTGGCTGCTGCCGCTACACCAGATCGGTGCTGGGAAGTCCTCCAACATATTTACAGCGAGTTCGGCTTCAATGAAATCAGGTTCAAACTCGGAGACCGTCTCTACACCCACACTACAAACGGCCATCACGTTGCAAACACGTGGACCATCCGAATCCGGTTGTCCGAAAATAATTACCTGAATCTCTCCCGCGAGTTCGACACCGAGGCCCCGCCGATTGTGGCTCGCTTTACCGATGCCATCGGCAAGATGCTCCCCACGAAAACCTCCGAGATGTTACGGACCGGCCTATCTCACCCGGACATTGCAATCGCCGCCGGACAAGTACAGGCAGCCGATTGAGTAGGAAAGCTTCTACAGCCGATTACCACAATGATCCGGAGCTCCTAGCTCGCGCCTAATCATGCCAAGCAAAGAGGACCAGCCATGCCGAGGTTAAGCTCCCATGTGCTCCAGCGCACCTTGGTAGAACGGAGCCCGCGAGAGGAGAAAAGAACGCGCGCGCTGACAGCAGTGGGAGGGCAACGATCAGTGAATCGGTGGGCAGTCCTGGTGCTGTTGGTGTTGGCCGGGGTTCTTGCTTACACAGCGTTCCAGTGGGGCGGAGTGGTGCGAACTGGTCGGTATCAGTACCTTCTGGTCCTGGGCTTGCTGGCGATGATACTAAGTCTCGGTCGTTCACAAAACGCGAGGTTACCGCTTCCTTGTCGTTTGCTGCGGTGGGCAGCGGTGCTCCTGCCAGCGTATGTGCTGTTCCAGGTAGTTCCATTGCCAGCGGCAGTGTTGCGCGTGCTATCGCCAGCGCGGGCGGAGGCGATGGACGCACTGGGACCGGTCGGAGCAAAGGTGAGCTTCGCTTCGTTGAGCGTTTTTCCCGCTGGCACCTTCCAGTACTTCTTGCTCGTCTGTGGGTACCTAGTCATCTTTTTGCTCGTTCGCGAGCTCGCGTGGCGTTTTCGAGATAGGCGCTGGCTGGTGACTTGGCCCATTCTCGGCATTGCTGGACTCGAAGCTGGGCTGGGACTCTGGCAGTATTTCGGGGGAACCGGGGAGCAGGTTCGATGGGGCACTTACGCCAACCACAACCACTATGCGGGTTTCCTCGAGATGGCGCTGCCGTTTGCCGTGATGTATCCAGTGGCTGACTTGCGCCGCGCGCACTCCAGGTGGCATTCGTCGGCTGCCCCCGCGCTTGCGGCTTCCGGTGCGTGGGCCTTGGCTGGGTTGATGTTCGCCGGGATCATTTATTCCTTCTCACGAATGGCATTCATCGCGACGCTTTTTTCTTTGTTTCTGATGGGCACCTTGGCGCTCGGGACTACGCAGCTGAGCTGGGTGATGCGGTCCCGAAGGCGCCGCTGGGTCGGAGTTGGGATGATTGCTGCGCTAGTGCTGGCCGGTTTTGTATTCCTGCCTCCGGAGAGACTGATCCGGCGATTCGCAGAATTCGTTTCGATAGATGGACTAACCAGCAATGGGCGCACAGATCTTTTGGCGGAGACAATTCCCTTGATCCGAGCGTATCCGGTCTTCGGCTGCGGGCTTGGCGGGTACGAGACTGCATTCTCAAGGTTCAAGATATCCGGAGTACTCGTAACCGATGATTTCGTGCACAACGATTACCTCCAGTTACTGGCGGAGTTGGGGCTGGTAGGGTTCGCGATTGGGGCTGTGCTGGCGTTTTCTGTCGTGAGAATAGCGCTGCATGGCGCCGTAAAGTCCTTGGACCCAGAGGCGCGCTATTTCGCGGTGGCGTGTGTAGGTGCTTTGGCCGCGATTGGGCTGCACAGTTTGGCGGATTTCAATTTGTACATTCCTGCAAATGCGATGCTGCTGGCATGGATAGCGGGTATCGCGATGGCGGCCGGTGTGCGAGAGACCAGCATGAATGTGCGGGAGCACTTCGAATACCCGAATGTTGCGATCGGGGAAGCGGTTGCGATCGGTTCCAGCGTTAGATAAATGGGTGATCCTGGTAAGACGGCAGAATGATCTAATCCCCCATTTCCGATTTGAATCTGACGAATTAGGTTTATGATGCCCTTGGAGGCCTTGATTCATTCGGGTTCCAGCATGCCTGAGGCTGTTTGGAGGTCCACAACCGATGGGTGAGAAACAAAATCAGCCCTTTCAGCTCTTGTTCAATGCTTCCTTGAAGGTCGCGTTGTTATTCCGCTTTGAGTGAGGAGAGCACTCATGCGCATTTCACGGCTTCGGTGTGTTCTGCTTGGCATATCCCTTTTGTCATGCTTGTCATGGACCTCGCTTCCGGCTCGCGCTCAGCGCCAGGACCACGCCGATCCGGCCCGCCAGCGCCGGGAGGCGGTTCGGTGCGCATCGAGCGATGATGCGACACCGAACGGACTAGCCGTCGTTATACCTCCAGGAGAGAAGGGATACCAATCGGGGAATTTAGAAGCCTTGAATAATCCTTTCGTCAGCGGTGTCGCCGTTCAGATCGATTGGCGCGACATCGAACCAGTCCAGGGAAAACCGGATTGGTCGAAGCTAGATGCGCTCTTTGCTGCCGCGATAGCATCCCCAAAATGGGTGCAGCTCGACATCTTCCCCGGTTTTTTTTCTCCTGAATGGGCCTTGGTAGGAGCACAGACCGATTTGTTCAACCTACCATATGGCCCTGCCCATGGCACCGTCGCGAAGCTTCCCATGCCATGGGATCCCGTGTACCTCGACCGTTGGTTCGCATTCTTGAAACAACTGAGCGAAAGGTATGGAAACTCGCCGGCTTTTAGAATGATCGGGGCCTCCGGACCGACATCGGTTTCCGACGAGATGACGTTGCCCAGCGACTCTCCCCCGGCCGTTAAAAAATGGCTCAGTGACGGTTATACGCCCGCTAGATATTTAGGCGCATGGGAAAAGACTTTTCACGTCTATGCCGATTCCTTCCCCAATCAGTGTGTTTCTCTGGCGGCCCCGGGCCTCCCAATTCTTGAGCGGGGGGAATCCGGTCGTCCTGCGCGTTTGCGCGCAAAGGAAGACATCGTCGAACGGGCAGTCAAGGTCTTTGGACGCCGGCTTGCAATTCAATCGAACGATCTTCATGCCGGCCACGCGCAGGTCGAAGCTTTTGACGGCACGGATTTTATCAACAGCTATAGCGGACGAATTATTACTGGCTTCGAAATGCGCGGTGGTTCCCAAGGCGCCGGGCCCAGCCAAGTTATGGGCGCTGCAGGAAATCCTCCCCTCGCCCTGAGAAAATCGGTGGATAAAGGAATGG
>Ga0210394_10003237_pt1 | contig 20825 bp, 16 predicted proteins | sample IncBWC12MmetaG_FD_160121 | JGI IMG/M metagenome (GOLD analysis project Ga0210394, IMG submission 160121) | Forest soil microbial communities from Barre Woods Harvard Forest LTER site, Petersham, Massachusetts, United States - Inc-BW-C-12-M | ecosystem: Environmental > Terrestrial > Soil >...
CCTCCGGGCTTGTTTGGCGTCGGGGGCTGCGGGATTCCAGTCGACACCGCTTCAGGATCTGAGTTTGGTGTACCAGTTCATTACGGTGGCGCAGTTGGAACTTGGTCGTCTTGACGACGCTCTGGGCACCGTTTCTGAGTGGGAGATGCGGGCCGATTCCGTCCGCGCTGCCCGGGCGCGCGAAATCATCGAGTCGAACCGCTCTGACTTAGAGCGGGCTATCTCCCTGTTGCGTTGATGGGTGCGCGAGCGCGAGCGGGGGCGTTTGCTTTATACAAGGATGAACGGTTGTGCGTGAGGGGACGTGCGTCCCAATGTCTGGAGGTGGGTGTCGCCAGCCAGTGAGGCCACGACGCGGCGGCCGAGATCCGCGTAATTGAGGGAGGTTGGGCGGCTTAAACCTCAGCCCTTTCGGGAGGCAAGTGCCCTTAGATTGACCTGTTTTTCCTTGAAGGCGGGCGTATACTGATTGGACCGGCGAATGGAGCCTCCTTCGAACGAGCCTCGCGTGAGGTACAATCCGCCCTGGCTGGCCGGGCTGGCGAACCTGATCCTGAATGGTAACGGCTTTATCGCCGCGATCCCGTTCCTGTTGCGGCGAGCCGGGCTGGCGGTTCCCGAAATCGCGACCATTACCGCGGTGCTGTTGATCCCCTCCTTTTCCTTTTTCCTGTGGACCCCGATCGTCGAGCTAGGGCTGAGCCGGCGGCAATGGTGGATGCTGCTCTACACGGTTGCCGCTTCGCTCCAGTTTCTGGCATTGTTGCAGCCGCTGCCGGCGCATCTCCTCAGGTTCGCGGTTCTGCTTTTCGCGGCGAATCTGGCGCTCTTCGCGCCCACCGGAATCCTTGGGCCATTGGTGAGAGACACGGTTCGTGCGCCTCTTCGGGGGCAAGCCGCGGGATGGATCAGCGCCACCGGTCTGATTTCCGCGGGCGGAGCGGGATTGGTTATCTGGATCGCGGAACACTGCTCCCGTCCGGTGCTGGCGGCGTCGGTGGCGGGCATGGGAACGATCCCGGTGGCGGCGATGTGGTTCGCCTATGAGCCGCCGCGAATCAGGAGTTCGGGACTCCATCAACAGCTAAGGGCCATCGGCCGGGACATCCGCTCGGGGTTCGGCGCGCGCAGCGTGCGCGAGGGTCTGGCGGTCTTCATGTCGCCCATGTCGGCCGTGGCGATGACATACCTGTTTTCCGGAATCGCCGTCGACTATCACGTTAGCGGACAGACCACGGCGTTTCTGGGCGGAATCGGATGGAGTCTTGCGGGCGCGGCGGGCTCGATCGTGGGAGGCAGGTTCGTGGGCCGGGTGGGTCCGCGGCGCGCTTATCCACTGGCGGGAGTCCTGGCCGGCCTGTGCGGAGCCAGCATGATGCTGGGTTCCTTCTCGCCTCTCACATTCGCCATCGGATCGACGCTCTATGTGGGGATCGCGGGCCTGTGCGGCGCCGGGTTCGTGGCGCTGGCGATTGAGTTGACGGCAGGAACAGGACACGCCGCGTCAACATGGTTTGCGACGCTGTGGGCGACAGCCAACCTGCCGTGGGCGTACATGCAGTGGGCCGACGGGCGAGGCTATCAGCACTTTGGACCACGCGGCATGCTGGCGGTGGATGCGCTGGGCAACGCAGCGCCGGCTTTGCTGTTTCTTGCATACCTCCGACGGAGCGGAGCGGCACGGGAGGATGTGGGCGACGCCGCGGCGGAGGCTCCGACGATTTAATCAGAGCTCTGGTTTGCCCTGGAACTGCATGTCTTCCGGGAAGAAGAACTGGGACACGAACAGCCGTCCGATCTGGGCGACGAAGCGGACGTTAGAATCGTTCCCGGTGATTTCGGCGGAACGGGGAAACAGATAAACGACGGTCATCAGTCCGTTGTCATGAGGCAGGATCTCAACACGGGAGGGCTTCAAATCCTTCTTCTTGTCGCGCTTCAGAAACGCAAGTCCCTTGAGCTCGTTGGCCAGGTTCCAATGAAAAGGAGGCTCGACGTCATAGACGGAAATGGCATAATAATCCCCATTCCAGACTGGAGCGCCGACCTCGCCGGTCTTGCGTTCCGCGGCGCGGACCGGAAGAGCGCTCTCCCACCGGATCACTACGTTACCGAGATCGGGCTGCCAGCGGCGGGCACGCTCCATTGCCACGGCCTCGGGATTGGCGCCGAACAGGCCACTGAGGCCGGACAGGTCGAGCCAGAAGGTTCCGACGTACGGAGGGACGCCTGCCGACAAGTTTCCGCCGTCCCGGCGCTGAAACTTACTCAGGTCGCGGACCCGCTCCAGCTTGACGCTTTTGACCCAGGGCGAGTCGGAGAGGATCTGCCTGGCGTCTTGATCGTCCCATTGCGGAATCGATTTCTCCTTCCAGGTCGAATCGTCTCCAGCGAACGGCCGTCCGGAAAGGAGGACGGCGGAAGTGACAGCGAGCAGGCTTAGCCTCGGGATCGGGCGCATATGCTCTTTGACCTCCTGGGGGTTGGGCTAAAGAGATGGGATCGGCATAGATCGGTTTACAAATTAGCTTACCAAGAAGTTGTACGGTTTTCTCGCGAGTTTGGATGATGAGCACCTTGGCCCGGCGCCGGCGGCTCGATGCCAGCAGCTGAGCTGGATAAGCATGGTGGACGGGCCCTTCCGTCCCGCGACCGTTATCAGGCATTGCTTCGGCGCGGGCGGCGCGAGAACACCGAGCCGATATTTGCGTGACCATGCTGCCTGTTCGCAAGACTAGCCGGGCAGTCCTTCCTGGATGCTTGAAAGCGATTAGTCTTAGCGGATGGTAGCGCGTGGTATCTTTGAAATGCACCGCGGGATGCAAGACCGTAAAGGTCTCTCCAGAATCAGCCGAAGGGGGGGTGGATGCCAGAGCAGAAACGCAAGATGCCGATCTTCGGGAAGGAGATAGATGTGGCCGATGTTCCTGTCGTGACGGCGACGGAAACTATTAATGAATATAAGCTGGAAGACGGATCGCTGCTGAGGGTCAAGAATGTCGTGACATCTGTAGTAAGAATCGAGGACCAGTTCAACGCGGACGGAACGCCGATCTACCTCATTTTCTCGACCCCGGTCACAGTGGTAGTCAATTCACCGCTGTCCAGGCCTCCCAAGTAAGGCACCTCAAATGATTGCGCCGCAGATGAGTCAGGGATCGTTCACCGCGGTTGTAGCGGCTCTATCTGTGCAGTTGCAGGCCACGGCGCCGGTACCCAATTTTCAGATTACTGTTCCGCTGATGCCGCGACTTACCGAGCGCAACAGGGCCATTGCGGATCTCAGGCGATATGTAGATATGTGTGAGGAGGGTGGCTTTATTAGCGCGCGCGTTCGGGACGCAATATGGTACACATGGCAAAGGCTGAATTCCGCCGTGAAGGACAACCTGGAAGTTCCAGATGCATGCCCTGGTTCAAATGGGGAGATTCTACTCACGTGGGATCAAGGCAACGATCATTTCGAAGTTGAAATAGGACCTTCCACAGAGGTCGAATTCTTTTATCAGAATACCAAGTTGGGGGACTCTTGGGATGTGGCGGCCAATGATCCACGCGGACAGCTTGAGGAGCGCGTTACGGGAGTTCTTGAACTATTCAAGTTGGCCAAGGCTGACGCCATCGCACGGCCATAGGCTCCCTGGATGCGAGGTCGTTCTAAGAGTTCCGAATGAACCGTTGCCCAAGGATTTCGCCAAGAGTCCAAAGGCGAATCCAATGTGGTTCAGGCTGTCATCGCGCGACGAGAGACAGACGCCCCCTAGAATTTCGGTATTCTCATCTCGCTTCACCACGCCGATGGAAGCGTGGCGACTAGCGGGTTCAAAAGCCGAGCGGATGGTAGTTGCAGCCATTCGGGTTCGAACGGTAAGGAAAATTCATCCGATCTCCCAATCGACCGCATTCAAGCCCCTCGATGTGATCTGGGATCGAGAGATCGATACCAACAAGCCAGGAAGCTTGGGACATGCAGGAATCACAGGGCTCGATTCGCGAGCGCTCGATCCGGCTGCCCGTAAGTCGTGCCGACAACAACTAGCCGATAGTGCGAGACTCCGCTTCCTTTGATTGGCCATTCGCGCGAGACGGTGGTCCGATTGGGCCTGTTAGTTGTTCCCGCGCAGCAGGCGCATCGCTTCGGCCAGCGCGGCGGCTTCCTTGGCTTCGCCCTTCGCGCCGTTCTCCTGCACCGTGTCGCCTTCCCCGGGTGCGAGGAACAGGTTGGCTTCCAGGCCGTGCTGGCGCGTGTATAAATCCCAATAGCGTCCGCCGAGAGCGTACAGTTGCTCATGGGTACCGCGCTCAACAAGCCGGCCGCCTTCGACCACCAGAATCTGGTCCGCTCTTCGAATGGTAGACAGCCGGTGGGCGATCACGAACGTGGTCCGCCCCTTCATCAGGTACTTCAAGCCTTCCTGAATGAGCGCCTCGGATTCCGAATCCAGGCTGGAAGTAGCTTCATCCAGAATCAGGATGCGAGGGTCCGCGAGAATCGCGCGGGCGATCGAAACCCTCTGGCGCTGGCCGCCCGAAAGCTTCACGCCGCGCTCGCCCACGATGGTGCCGTAGCCCTTCTCGAAGGCCTCGGCGAACTCGTCCACGCGCGCGATGCGGCAGGCTTCCATGATCTGCTCATGCGTGGCGTCGGGGCGCGCGAACGCGACATTTTCCTCGATCGACCCGTCGAACAGGAAGGTGTCTTGCAGCACCACCCCCAACTGCGTCCGGTAGGAATCCAGACGCACGGTGGAGAGATCCACGCCGTCCACGGTGACCACCCCCTCATTGGGAATGTGAAAGGCCGCCACCAGGCTGATGATGGTGGATTTGCCGGAGCCCGAAGGGCCTACCAGCGCCGTCACCGTTCCCGGCGCCGCGCGGAAGCTCACGTCGAATAGCACCTGCTTGCCCTGTTCGTAGGAGAATCCCACGTTGAAGAAATCGACTTCGCCGCGAATGGTGCCCAGCGCCACCGCTCGTCTGGGATCGCGATCCTCGGGCCTCTCGCGCAGCACTTCGCGAGTGCGCTCGAGGCCGGCGAAGGCCTCGGTCAACTGCGTGCCGATGTTCACAACCTGCATCACGGGCGCGATCAGGAACGCGAGAAACGCGACGAAGGTCATCAGATCGCCCAGCGACATCTTCGGAGGCACGGCCAGCACCTGGTGCGCACCCACGAACCACACCACCGCGCCCACGATGCCCATCAGCACGGTGGCTGAGAGGCTCATCAGCGACATGGCCGTCAGCGACTTCAAGACATTATTCAACAGACGCTGCACGCCGCCGGCGAAGACCTCCGCCTCGCGCGCCTCCGCGTGATAGCCCTTCACGACGCGCACTCCGCCCAGCGATTCGGTGAGCCGTCCGGTCACTTCCGCGTTGATCTTGCCGCGCTCGCGGAAAATCGGGCGGATCTTGGCGAACGCCTGATTGAGGGTGAGGGAAAAGGCGATCACGAAGAACGTCGTCATCCCGGTCATCAACGGGCTGATGCGCAGCAGCACCACCAGGGCGAACACGGCCGTGAGCACGCCGCCCACGAAGTCCACCAACCCGGTCCCCACCAGGTTGCGGACGCCTTCCACGTCGCTCATGATGCGAGCCACCAGCACGCCGCTCTTGTTGGCGTCGTAATAAGACACGGCCAGCCGGCCCACATGCTGCTGGACCTTGGCTCTCAGCTCGGCGATCAAGCGCTGCCCGGCTTTGGAAAGCAGATGCGTGAGGTAATACGACGTCACGCCTTGCAGCAGCGTGGCTCCGAGCACCGCTCCCACCAGCGGCGCCAGCAGCTCCACCTGGCGATGCCCGATGACGCGGTCGATCAGCGGCTTGGTGGAATACGGCAACACCAGAGAGGCCACCCGGTTGATCACCATCAGCAGGAAGCCCATGGCGAAGATGCCCCGGCGGGGCAGAATCATCTCCTTGATATCCGGCCACAGTTCGCGGAAACGCTCGGATTGGCTGGCCTTCACTTTAGAGGACGCCTCCGTGTTCCGCGAGCGGTTCGCCCGCCGGTCGCCGTGTCCCATTCCCCCCATTCCTGGTGTCATTGATTTCAGTGTAGCCTGCAATAGATGGCATCTCTATACGCCGGCACCTCGGGCTTCGCTTACCCCGCCTGGAAACCGGACTTCTACCCGCCCAAACTTCCGCAAAAGGACTTTCTTAAGCACTATGCCACGCACCTGAACGCGGTGGAGATTAACTACACCTTCCGGCAATTACCTTCGGCGTCGACGCTGGAGAATTGGATGAAGGCCACGCCGGAAGGATTCGTCTTTGCGTTGAAAGCGCACATGCGCATCACCCATCTGCTGCGGCTGAAGGAATCCGAGTTCACCCAGGTCTTCTTCCGGGCCATCGATCCCCTGCGCGTCACCCGCCGCCTGGGGCCCGTGCTGTTCCAGTTGCCGCCGAACTTCAAGGCGGAGGTTCCCACGCTGGCGGCGTTCCTGGAAGCGCTGCCGAAAGACATTCGCTGCGCCTTCGAGTTCCGCAACGCAAGCTGGCTGAGCGACGAAATCTATAAGCTTCTGGAGAAGCATGGAGTCGCGCTGTGCCTGGCCGAATCGGAACGATTCGAAGTGCCGGAGGTGTTGACCGCGGGCTTCGTCTATGTGCGTCTGCGCAAGACCGACTATTCCGCCGAAGACCGCGCCGAAATCGCCGAGCGGGCGCATCGTCTACTCGACGGCGGCCGCGACGTGTATGCTTTCTTCAAGCATGAGGAAACTCCGGCGGGGGCGCTCTATGCCGGGGAGCTGCTCAAGACCTAGTCCGCATTTCTCACAACCCGCCAGGGGATGTGGCGCACGCACCTACCGCGACCCGTGTCGAGACTCGCTCCACACCACTTCGGATGCAGGCATAATGTCGCGGCCATGCGTCGGCAGAAGTGCCGACGCGGCACGCAATGTGCGTGCGCCACAGATCCCGTCTGACTCGGCGGAGACTTCGCGAGTTTCTGGCAGTTTGGGAGGGCCAAGCCGGCGCCACTTCTGAAATATTTTCCAAACGGCGGAAATTCCGCCACCGTCGAATCGTTCCGGCAAAACACAAAACATGGGATTTCGGCCGATGGCCCCCGGCGTGCCAGTGCTATCTCCGAAAGGGGCATGGATTATGCCGACCGATGGGAATAACAGGAAAGTTTGCCTCTTCGAAATTGCGACGGTGGCGTTGGGAGTATGCCTTCCGGCTATTGGCCAGAGCCCGGAGCGCGACGCTCTGGACGTCCAGCAAGGCAGAATCACGACGATTGACGCTGGGACGCCGGTCCCGGTCCGCATCAAAGAGGACATCTACGTTGAAACCAGAAGCGAGCAAGTCTTCCGGGGCATGGTGGCCGAGGATGTGCGCGACGCAAAGGGCCATATTGCGATTCCGCGGGGCTCTCCCGTCGATCTCAAAGTTCGGGTTGGCCCGGATCAAGAGCTGGTTCTCGATCTCGAATCCATCAATGTGAATACCCAGCGTTTTGGCGCTTGGTCCGAGACCGATCAGGTGGAAGCCTATCGCCGCGAGACCTTGCTTGCGACCGTCGTCGATCCGGCTCCAGGCCTAGAGGTTCGCGGCCCCGCCATACGGGTGCCGGCCGACTCTGTGGTGACCTTTCGCATCGATCACGCCCTGATCGTGGGAGTCCAATTCCACGAGCCCGGCGAGCCTTTGTATGCGCGGCAAAACCTCCAGGGTTTGAGGTAGTCCTTTTTTTAGGCGTTCGCCGCCAGTCCAAGCCGCTCGCCGGATACGGACCATCAAGTCCACAGTAAGGCTCACGCGTTGCTCCGCCGCGACCATCAGACCATCAATGGTCAAAATCCGAAGGTACAGGTTCTTCGCCGCGCAGCCCAGATGAATGGAATACACGACCGTTGGTGGCCTATCTTATTGCGGATGCTGCACCAAGAGTCACCTGGCGCGCGGCAATCGTTGGGTTGTGGGGGTGGCATCGAAAGTGCCAGCATACACCCGAAGGGGACATTGAATTATGTTTGACAATCGAGATTATAGAGTTGCTCGGATGGTTGGGACTGCGGCGATGGCCTTGGCGCTTTGCGCTCCAATGGCCGTGGCCCAGGATCAGGATCACGGGGATCGGGATCGTGAACGGGAAAGGATGACGAGGATTGAGCCGGGCACCCAGATTGTGGTTCGGACCAGCGATAGAATCGACGCCGATAGAAGAGATGACAGGATCTACCGGGGCATTGTGGATCAGGATGTGCGCGGCGAGAACGGCCGAATGGCAATTCCGCGAGGCTCACCGGTCGAGCTAAAGGTGCGGGTGACGCCCGATAACGACCTGATTCTCGATCTCGAAGCGGTCAGCGTGAATGGCGAGCGCTATGGGCTGAGGGCCGATGCGGATCGCATTGAAGCCAAGCATGACGATACTGTGCTGGGCACTATCTTAGGCACGGTTGCCGGCGTAGAGGTGCGGGGCCGCGCCGTGAGGGTGCCTCGCGACTCGCGGTTGACCTTCCGCCTCGAGCGCCCATTGGAGGTAGGCCGCCTTGACGAGCACCGCGACCACGACGACAAGAGATAACTATTTCTGGCGCAAAAATTAAAGGTTCTAACCGCTCCCTCTGGTCACGGCTCTGTAAGTGGCTGAAGATTGGGAGCGCCGATTCTACTCTGAGACCGCATCTCGTGGACGCCATAGCCGCTCTGATGCGGTCTCTTCCCGTTCAATCCGGCTCCGCCGGAGGCCCGGCTGAGCAGCGACCAAACGTGAGCGTCATTCCGGACGTGGGGCGAAAATGGCAGGTCGGAGACCTGCCCCACTGCTGAAGCCGCTCAACCGCTCTTTCGGATCACTCGCCGCTCGTTCAAGCCCGTTTGTCGGAATCCGCTCATCGAATCCATGCGAGCATGGTATATCTGGTCCCTCGGATACCCGGCTCCGCATGATCTTGAAGACCCTGATTGTAGACGACGAACCGATTGCGCGCCAGGTGTTGCGCGAGGAGCTGGAATTGATCGCCGGCGTCGAAATCGTGGGCGAGGCCGATAACGGCGCGGCGGCTCTCGATGAAATTCAGCAACTCCGGCCGGACCTGGTGCTGCTGGATTTGCAAATGCCCCTGATGGGGGGGCTGGACGTCGTCCGCAACTTAAAGGGCGGAACCCACATGCCGGTGATCGTCATCGTGACGGCTTTCGACAGCTACGCGATTCAAGCCTTCGACGCGGGCGCGGTGGATTACCTGCTCAAGCCGGTCGGGCAGGAGCGGCTCGCCCGAGCCGTCGAGCGAGCCAAACGCGTCACCGGCAGGGAGGCCGTGGAGCAGGTGGCGCGGCTTCAGGAGATCGCCGGCCCGGCCTCCCTGCCACGCGTGGGAAAGGTGGTGGGCAAGGTCGGCGAAGAGTATTTTCTGCTCAGCACCGCCGATATCTCCGCGTTTCAAGCCGAGGGCGATATCGTCTGGATCATCGCGTCCAAGCGGAAGTACACGGCCACCCAGACGCTGAAGGCTCTGGAGGAGCGCCTAAAGCACACCAGCTTTCGCCGCATCCATCGCAATGCGTTGGTCAACGTCGATCACATTCAAAAGATGAGCGCCATCACCAGCCAAAGGTGGCTGATTACGTTGACCAACGATCAGGAGTTTATTGCCAGCAAGCGCCAGGCGCGCGCGGTGCGCGAGCTCCTGAGGTGGTGAACCGCTCCCTCTGGTCGCGTCTCTGTAATGGCTTCCGAGCCGTCTCATTTCCGTCGCAAAATGCCCGATGCGCGCCAGAGGACCACTCGCTTACGCGCGTGGTTCAGTAACGCTTGTTGACAAGTAAACGCCTCGTTCCGAACAGCGACCGTAAAGTCGTCCGGGCTGGAAATGGCAGGTCGGAGACCTGCCCCACTACTGCCCGCTCATTCACGGCATTAGTTCACTCACCGCCTTTCGAAGTTCATCCGTCGGATTCCTTTAGGCAAATTGCTCCTACCCAGCGCACAATTGAAGAATGAGGCTCTTCGCGGCTCTTGCCTGTCTGGCCGTATTCTTCCCCGTAGCCCTTCGCGCCCAGTCCACCAGTGCGAATTCAGGCACGGTTCGCGGCTCGATTCTCGATCCTTCGGGAGCCTCGATCAAGGGCGCCGCGGTAGAGATTCAGAATCCCGTTTCCGGGTACAGCAAGAAAACCCAGACCGACGCCCAGGGGAATTTCGAGCTGGACAACGTTCCGTTCAACTCCTATCACATGAAGGCCACGGCGCCCGGGTTCCGGACCGGGGAGCAGGATGTGGACGTTAGGTCCGCCGTGCCCCTCCAGATGATGCCCATCAACTTGACCATCGGAACCTCGGTCGAGACGGTGAACGTGGTCGAAGCCGGCGACTTGATCGAGACCGATCCGGTGACGCATACCGACGTGGATCGCGCGCTTTTCGACAAGCTTCCGCTTGAAAGCCAGACCTCCTCGCTCAGTTCCCTGGTGACGCTGGCGACGCCCGGAATCAGCGCCGATTCGAACGGGCTGTTTCACGGTATGGGCGATCACGCCTCGAATTCTTTCTCGCTCGACGGAGAGCCGATCACGGATCAGCAAAGCAAGGTCTTCTCCAATCAGATTCCGGTCGACTCGGTGCAGTCGATGGAAGTGATCGAGGGCGCGCCTCCCGCCGAGTATGGCGACAAGACCAGCGTCGTGATCGTGGTGACCACCCGGTCGGGCCTGGGCGCGACGGAACCCCACGGCGACATCACAACCTCATTTGGCTCCTTCGGCACCGTGAACGGCGGATTCAATCTCTCCTACGGCGGCCCCAAATGGGGCAATTTCATCTCGACGAACGGGATGGACACCACCCGGTTCCTGGATGGGCCGGAGTTTACCGTGGCGCACGATCGCGGCAATCAGCAGAATTATTTCGACCGCTTCGATCTGAAACCCAGCACGCCGGACACAATCAATCTAAACGTTGGCTACACGCGCTCCTGGTTCCAGACGCCGAATTCCTACGACGCCCAGGACGCGACGGCGTGGTCCGGGCCGGTCTGCGCCAACTATGTGAGTTATTCGACCACCTGCAACGGCCTCGGTCCCAACGGGCAGGTGGCCGGCCCCACCGATCAGCGGTCGCAAATCCGAACCTACAACATCGCCCCCAGCTATACCCATTTGATCGGCTCGAACACCGTGTTCACCTTCGGCGGCTTTGTGCGGCAGGACCAATACAACTACTACCCCAGCCGGGATCCTTTTTCCGACCTCATCCCGGATCTGCAGCTTCAGACCATCGGGCAAAATCGCAGACTCACCGATCTGGGGCTGCGCTCCAACGTTTCTTATGTGAAGGGCATTCACAATATCAAAGTGGGAGTGAATTATTCGGATACAATTCTGACGGAAAACGATAGTTTCGGGATTGTCGATCCGACTCTTAACGCGGTTTGCCTGACGACCGGCGGGGGTCCCGACCTGAATCCCAGCCTGACCAATCCCGCGGGCTGCACCGGCGGGTTGCAAAGGAATCCGGGCTTCAATCCTCTGCTGGCCTGCTATGACCTGACCAGAACCGCGCCCCTGCCGGCCTCCGACGGCTGCCCTAGCTCCACCAGCGGCATGTACACGTTCAACGGCCATGCCGACATCCGGGAGGTGGCCCTGTTCATCCAGGACACCATTTCCCTCCACAACTGGACCTTCAACGTGGGCCTGCGTGAGGATATTTACCGGGGTCTCACCAGCGCCAGCCAGGCGGAGCCGCGCCTGGGCATCTCCTACAACATTAAGCCGACCCACACCGTGCTGCGCGTTTCCTACGCCCGCACGCTGGAGACGCCTTTTAACGAGAACCTGGTCCTGGCCAGCGTCGGATGCAACGATCCGGTGGTCAACGCGATCATGTCGTCGACGGTCAGCCCGTGCGTAAGCTCGACGCCCTTGAGCCCGGGGTTTCGCAATGAGTTCCATGTGGGTCTCCAGCAGGCTTTCGGACGGTTTCTGGTGATCGATGGCGAGTACATCTGGAAGTATACGCACAACGCGTATGACTTCAGCGTGCTCGGCGACACTCCGATCACATTTCCAATCGAGTGGGCCAGATCCAAGATCCCCGGTTATGCGATTCGCGCTACGATGCCGGCCTTCCACGGGCTATCTGCATTCGTGGTGATGTCCAGCGTGGCCGCGCGGTTCTTTGAACCGCAGGTGAGCGGAATCGGCGCAACGCCGACGGGAAGCCAGGTCTTCCGCATCGATCACGACGAGAAGTTCAACCAGACCACCCATCTCCAATACCAGCCCTGGAAAACCGGGCCGTGGTTTAGTTTCAACTGGCGCTACGATAGCGGGCAAGTGGCCGGCTCGGTGCCCTGCGCGGGAGGCAATTGCGCCAACGGGCCGAACGGTTCCGATAGCGTGGTGGACGTCTCCGGCCTGACACCGGATCAGCAATTCCAGGCCGGACTCTTTTGCGGGAGCGTGCATGCGACGCCAACCACTTCGATAAGCCCGAACGGGCTTTGCCCGGCGGCGCAGTATGGGTCCACGCTGCTCCAGATCCCGGCGCCCGGAACGGAAAGCAACGATCACAATCCGCCGCGCATCGGCTCGCGCAACCTCTTCGACATCGCCATCGGCGACGACAACCTTTTCCACGGCGATAAGCGTAAATGGAGCGCACGGATTGCGGTGGTAAATATCACGAACACGACGGCCTTGTATAACTTCCTTTCGACCTTCAGCGGAACGCATTATGTGACGCCCCGCGCGGTCACGGGCACCATCGGCTTCCACTTTTGAGGCCGCGTCTGGAAAGACAGGCGAAACCGCCTGTCCCACCCCGCGACATCATCACCTGTAAGCTTGGTGGGACAGGCTTTCAGCCTGTCTCTGGAGTTTCTACATTTCTGAAGAGGAATCCCTCGAATCGGACACCGCTTGTAGAGCAGGCCTTTCGGCCTGCAGCCGGATTTGAGAGTGCATTACCACCGACGGAACCTGCCTCATTTTTATCCGCCACGGGCCAGACTATTCTGAACCTGGCGGTTATCGAAGAGCGACCGCGGTCCAGCGGCGGCAGGCCGAAGGCCTGCTCTACAGCCGGCCCCGAATGTAGAAACTCCAGGGACAGGCTTTCAGCCTGTCTGGACACGCCGCCGCACCGAGCAGAATCTGGCCGGGATCACGGATAAACTAAACGGCCTGCCGCCTTCGGCGCCCTCCTGAAACGCCAGGCCTCCTGGAGCGTCTCAATATGAGAAACTAGAAACCACTGGTTTCAAATAAGGAGGACCGTTTTTATGCTCATTAAGAATTTGATTAACAGCGCGCTCTGGGCCACAGCCCTGGGCTCGCTTGCCGTCTCGCAGTGCGCTGCACAAGACATCTCCGTGAACTTTAGCTACAGCTCGTTCTACGTGCCTGGAGCCGTCACCTTGGGCGTTCAAGGCATCAACGATGGCGGAACGATTTCGGGATACTTCGTCGATTCGTCCGGAAACACGCGAGGGTTCGAGCTGCCTCCGAGCGGCACCGTCGTGACCTTGATCGAGCCCGGCGACACCGGCTCTCCCGGCTACACGGAGGGCTACCAGATTACCCAGACTGGAACGATATTTGGCCAATTCTACGATGACTCTATTACAACGTACACCGGCTTCATCTACAAGAGCGCGAGAGGGACTTACACCACCTACCTTCCCCCGGGCCCACAATACACCACATCGGCCCTTTTAGGCGGTAACGATCTCGGAGATTTCTGCGGATTCATTTATCCTCCGCCCTACAGCACAGCCAGCGCCTTGGTCAACCTGAACGGCACGTTTAACACCTACCAGATCGAAGACTCCCCCGTAAGTGAATGCACAAGTATGAACGCATCCGGCACCGCGGCGGGCACCTATACCGACAGCGCCGGCGTCGACCATGGTTGGGTCATGACCACCAGCGGCGTCCTCACCCTCATCAACGTCTCGACCGCGGCGTCGGTCGCCGGCGCCGCTCCCTGCGTGACCGGAAATGTCGCGGGAACGGTGGTGGACGGTATCAACAACCTCGGGGATGTTTCGGGGCATTTCTGGGACACCTCCTACAACGAGCATGGTTTTCTCATGACGGCCGCCGGAAAATTCTATCAATTGGATTACCCGGGAGCCTACCAGACTGCTGGGGGCGGCTTGAACGATAAAAGAAACGTGGCCGGGCATTACATTCCCAATTCCGATTCCTGCAGCGCGCCCGTCGGCTATATCGCCAGTTTGAGGTAGCTCACGGCCGCCAGGGCCGGCGAATTCCACGCCGGCCTTACCAGATTCGATCCGGCGTCTGAGCCGGTCTTACCTTCGCGTCGCCGTGCTTGAGCTCCGGCCGGGACGTTATCGCCGCCACGCCCGCGATCAAGCAGGATCTGGAGCGCCTGGCCGCCGCCTCAAAGGCGCTTGGGATTGACAAGCGCCCTCGAAGGGTGCAATATATCCGTAGCGGATGTATATGAACAACCACCCTTCGCCCCAGGATCTTCTCCCGCTCACTCCTCCGGTGTTCCACATTCTTCTCGCGCTCGCCGGTGAGGAGCGCCACGGTTACGGCATCATGCAGGACGTTGCGCGGCAGACCAACGATGCGCTTCAGCTGGGCCCCGGCACGCTTTACGGTTGCCTGAAGCGCATGCTGGCCGCCGGTTTGATTGAGGAGTCCGAAGAACGGCCTGACCCTGCCCTCGATGACCAGCGCCGGCGCTATTACCGCATGAAGCCGCTGGGCGAACGCACCGTACGTGCGGAGGCGCAACGCATCGCCGCGGCTTTGGCCGCCGCAAAGTCCAAGCGAATGTTCGCTGGAGGGAAAGCATGAAATCCGAACCTGACCAATTTAGATGGGTGGGGCTTCTCTGTCGCGTCTACGCAATCGCGCTGTGGGCCTACCCCAGGGCGTTTCGCGCGCAGTTCGGCGGCGAAATGCAACAGGTTTTCCGCGAGCGCTGCCGGGCCGTCGCGCGAGCGCACGACTTGGCGAATCTGTTTCGGTTCCTCGCGTTGAGCGTCAAGGACTGGCTCACCACTTCGTTCAGAGAAAGGTTCGGGCACAACGCTGGCATCAAGGCAAGCTTGAGCGCAGTGGCTCGCCACCCCGCCACCATCTGGATGCTGGCAATCTTCATCTGCTTCTTTGCCAGCACGACAATGGTGCGTGCCTACGTAATTTCCGCCGGGTCCATGGAAGGAACTCTGCGCGTCGGTGATCACGTGCTGGCGGACCGGCTTCATTCGAAGGCGCGCGACATTCAACGGGGGGACATGATCACGTTCCTTTATCCGGAGGATACCGGCCAAACCTATGTGAAACGCGTAATCGGACTGCCCGGCGACCGGATTCGGCTGAGCGGAAAACAGGTGATCCGCAACGGACACCGTCTGGAGGAGCCTTACGCGCAGCACGTGGCCTCATCGACCGACCCTTACCGCGACAATTTTCCGGTCGAGGCGCCATCCTACATCAGCGCCCGCGGGCGTGAGATGCTCGCCAGGCATGTTAAGAACGGCGAAGCGATCGTGCCATCCGACTCTTTCTTTGTTCTGGGAGACAACCGCGACATCTCATCCGACAGCCGCTACTGGGGGTTTGTGCCCCGCGAGAATGTGATTGGGAAGCCTTTGATCGTCTTCTGGTCTTACGATGCTCCTACCGATGAACTGGTGGGATGGAACCGGACGTACCTTGCCGATCTCGCGCAGCACTTCTTCACGAAGACACGCTGGGCGCGGACACTCTTGGTGCTTCGTTCTCAGCCGGCTCAGGAAATACAACCGTGAACTTCGTGAAGAAGCTCGCCCTTGCGGCGGCGGGGATCGCGGCTTGCGCGGCGCCCGTCGTCGTGGGCATGATGAACGCGCGTGCCGTCCAGGCGCAATCGCCCGCAGCAACGAAGGCGAAATTTGAGGTGGCCGCTATCAGACCTTGCGGGGGCGGGAGCGCAGGCCCCGGTGCTGCGAAGGGCAACGGAGGAGGGTCCGGTAGGAGGAACAGCGTCTCGCCCGGAAGGCTGAATCTGAGCTGCGTGACTGTGGCCGACCTGATTCGACGGGCGTACCTCACCTCCTGGAGCACCCGGCTCATGCCCAAGCTGTCCCCAATCTCGGGAGGCTCGCCCTGGATCGATTCCGACAGGTACGATATCAACGCGAAGGCAGAGGACAACGCGAGTTCGGAAACGATGCAGGGCGCCATGCTGCAGGCGCTTCTAGAAGACAGGTTTCGGCTGAGGATGCATCGCGAGACCAAAGAGGTCCCGGTCTATGCGTTGACGGCGGTGAAGAGCGGACCCAAACTGCAACCGTTTCAGGAAGAGAGTTGTGCGCCGACAAACCAGGACGCCGCGCTGCCTGTTTCGCCGCCTGCGCCGGATCAGAAGCCCAACTGTAGTCAAGCCATCGTTAGAAATGGATCAAATCTGGTGCTGGTAGCTCAGGGGGCGACTGTCGACGAGTTTTCGCAGCTGCTCGCCGTTGTCTTTAACCGCCCAGTCATCAATAAAACCGGGATCGTGGGAAGGTTCAATTTCCGGGCTGAATATGCGCCTGACCAGGCCACGCCGGGTCTCAGCGGCGATGCGTCTCCCACATCGGCGGACGGTACGTCCGGTCCATCGATCTTCACCGCCGTGCAGGAACTCGGCCTGAGAATCGATTCAACCAAGGGGCCCGGCGAATTCCTGGTCATCGATAGTGTGGAGCGGCCCTCTGAAAATTGATGCGCTGCTGCTGGCTCGATTCGTACCGCGGCATGTATCTCTCTTCCGGTTACGAATTTCCAGGGCGTTCTTCGCGCTGGGATACCGCGGCGCTCGCTCCGCCTCTCGAGCGCTCCGCGAGGCTGCTTGCGGCTCCTGGCTCACTCAGTCTACGTTGGAAGTATGAGCAAGCCTCAGCGGGTCGATCCGTTTGCGTCCGACGAAGCGGAAGTCGAGGTGGATGCCATAACCGTACTGAAGCAACGAACGAAAACTGCGCAAGAAGGCCGCCTAGTTCCACCAAGGCGGCACGCGAGCGAATCCAGCAATGGCTTTCAAGGTCCTCTCTACCACGATGACACGTGGGCATCCTCGGCGATCACCACGCTAATGCAAATTTGTTTTGCCCCTCTCCTCAATCACTTCCCGCCTACGTCCGCCCTCGCGCGCTTGCTCCATCCTGCATCATTGGGCCAGAAGGACGTTAACGGCCTGGCCAGGCAACGTCGTCTGTGATGAATCCGGCGAGCGGTAAGTAGCAAGCCGGAGGGAGAATCGGTTCTCTTGACGAAGGAAATCTCGACGATTTCGGTTGCATCGGTCTAACAAACCGGTGTTTGCCGAATCGTTCTAGAGGAACCTTTCCATCCGCGGTGGGTCTCGTTCGCGAATGAGGCCCGCCGCGTAGGCGATGTACCGCCGTAGTGTCTCTACTCGAAGCCGTCCGTGATACTCTCAATAAGTACCCACCCGCAGGTTCTTTATGAGTCCCGAAATCTATCCAACGGGCGCGTCGGCGCCCGCAAAAAGCGCCAGAGGCGCTTATTTAACGCCCTCCGGCATTGCCGTCGAGCGCACGCATTCCAAGGTCCCGTATCAACGCGGCCTGGATGCTCTGCTGCGCAAGCTCGACACGCAACGCGGCATCTATCTTTCTTCCGGTTACGAATTTCCGGGGCGCTATTCGCGTTGGGATATCGCGGCGCTGGCTCCGCCTCTGGAACTCTCGGCGCGCGACCGCGAAGTGGTTTTCACTCCGCTGAATCCCCGCGGGGAAATCATCAACCGCATCCTGGAGCCGGTGCTCGCCTCGCATCCGCATTGGGAGTCCTTCGCCAACGAAAACGGGACCCTGCGAGGCCGATTGAAGCCTTTGCCCGCGCTTTTTCCAGAGGAACAGCGCAGCAAGCAGCCCTCGGTCTTCTCCATTGTGCGCGCGCTGATCGCCGAGTTCCGCCACCCCCTCGCCAAACAGCTCTCGCTTACCGGAGCCTTCGGCTTCGATCTCCTGTTCCGTTTCGATCCCATCAAGCTCCGGCTCCCTCGCAACGATGTCCACGACATCCGTTTGTTCCTCTGCGACGACATCTATTTCATGGATCGCAAGAAGGAGACCATCGACCGTTACCAGTACGATTTCGCCCGCGGCGAGGATTCCACGCGCGGCCTGAAGCGCACCGGCGCGCGCGTCAAGCCGCCGAAGAAGCTGCCCTCCGCGCCCATCACCTCCGATCACGAGCCGGAAGAATACATGGCCAACGTCGAAACGGTGCGCGAGGGGATGCGCCGCGGCGATTATTACGAGGTGGTGCTGCGGCAAACCTTCTCTGCGCCCTACTCCGGCAGCCACGCCGAGCTGTTTGAGCGCATTCGCAAGGCCAGCCCCAGTCCGTATCAATTCTTACTGCAATTCGGCGACGAGCAATTGATCGGCGCGTCGCCGGAGATGTTCGTGCGCGTGGAAGACCACCGCGTGCGCAGTTGTCCGATTTCCGGAACCATCCGCCGCACCGGCGACGCCATGCGCGACGCCGACAATATCAAGGAGCTTCTCAACTCGCTCAAAGAGGAGTCGGAGCTCACCATGTGTACCGACGTCGACCGCAACGACAAGTCGCGTGTGTGCGTGCCCGGCTCGGTGCGCGTCCTCGATCGCCGGTTGATCGAATCCTACGCCGGTGTTTTCCATACCGTCGATCACGTGGAAGGTATGCTCGCCGAGGGCTTCGATTCTCTCGACGCTTTCCTCACCCACATGTGGTCGGTCACGATGATCGGCGCGCCCAAGAAATGGGCGGCGCAAGCCATCGAAGATCTGGAAAAGGACGCGCGCGGCTGGTACGCGGGCTCAGTGGGCATGATCTCGCTCGACGGCGATATCAACACCGGCATCACCATCCGCACCATTTTCCTGCGCGACGGAATGGCCCGCTATAGCGCCGGCGCGACGCTGCTCTACGATTCCGTCCCGGAAGCCGAGGAGCGCGAAACCCGCCTGAAAGCCACGGCATTTTTCCGCGCGATGCGCGCCGAGCCGGCGGCTGCGCCGGTGTACGCTCCGAAGTCCGAAGACGGCCGCGGCGTGCGGCTGCTGCTGGTGGATAACGAGGATTGCTTCATCCACACCCTTGCCAACTATGTGCGCCAGACCGGCGCTGAAGTGATGACTTATCGCGCCGGCTTCGCGCACGACATGATCGAGCGTCTGGCGCCTTCGCTGATTCTGGTTTCGCCCGGTCCCGGACGCCCCTCCGATTTCGGCGTGCCCGAGCTCATTCGCTACGCCGCAAAACTGGAAGTCCCCGTCTTCGGCGTGTGCCTGGGCTTGCAAGGCATGGTGGAGGCATTCGGCGGTGAGCTGGGCGTGCTGGATTACCCCATGCACGGGAAGCCGTCCACGGTTCGCCACATCGGCGTCGGCGTCTTCGAGGGACTGCCGCCGGCATTCCGCGTGGGCCGCTATCATTCCCTTTATGCGATCCGCGAGAGCCTGCCGTCGTGTCTCGAAGTCACCGCGGAAAGCGACGACGGCGTCATCATGGGAGTCCGCCATCGCGATCTTCCCATGGAAGCGGTCCAATTCCATCCCGAGTCCATTCTCACGCTCGACGGTCAATGCGGGTTGATGCTGATGGAGAACGTGGTGAAAGTACTGGGCCATGTTCATGCGGGTACGGGGAACCTTAGTACTTGATGATTCGGAGTTTATTCCGGCATACTGTAAACAATACATGGACATCCAACCCTCCGACGTCGTCTTCATCGCCTTCGTTCTGTGGCTGGCATGGCAAGCTATTAACGGCGGCGGCGGCGGTGGAAAGCGTTCGCGCTCGCGAGTGCCTGTCGGCGCCTAGCTTGGCTTCATGATTCGACCAGACCAGCGGTTTTGGTGGAGCGGGTCGCATGTGGGACGAAGCCCGTGGCAAGAGCCCAGACAGGCTGAAAGCCTGTCCCAACAAGATTGCAAGCTGCTGATGTCGCGTGGTGGGACAGGCGGTTTCGCCTGTCGTTCCAGATGCGCGGGGCTTCTGCCAAAGGCCGCTCGCCCGCAATCATCTCCGGCCGCGACGTGGCGCACGCACTCGTGCGTGCCGCGTCGCCACTCGTGGCGACGCTCGACGAGGTGTCGAGAAGAGTCTCGACACAGCACGCGTAGGCGCGTGCGCCACATGGCCGCGCCAAGCCGGTGGACGTAATCGTCATCGGCGGCGGGTTAGCCGGGCTCGCGGCAGCCGCGGCGCTGGCGGGCGATGGATACCGCGTTCGACTTCTGGAAGCCCGTCCGTTCCTCGGCGGCCGCGCCACCTCCTATCAGACCGGCGGTGAGACCATCGACAACTGCCAGCATGTCCTGCTGCGCTGCTGCGTCAACCTTCTCGATTTTTACTCGCGCCTGGGCGTCGCGGGCGAAATCGTCTTCTACCGCGAATTCTATTTTGTAGAACCCGGAGGCCGCACCAGCGTCATGCGACGGAGCTTGCCGTCACTCCTCGGCCTCCGTTTTCTGAACCTCTCCGAAAAGCTAGCGGTAGCGCGCGCCTTGATGGCCATCCGCCGGGAACAGTCCACGCGTTCCGATCTCGAGCGCATCACCATGCTCGAATGGCTCCAGGAAAAGCGCCAGCCCGCGCGAGCCATCCAGCGCTTCTGGCGTCAGGTTCTGGTCAGCGCCATCAACGAGGAACTCGACCGCATGGCCGCCATCCACGCCTTGCAGGTCTTTGAGCGGGGGTTCCTTACCAACCCCGAGTTCTATCAAATGGGCGTGCCCTCGGTGCCGCTGGCGCACCTGTATGGGGCCGAGGCGTGGAAGAAGTTAGGTAACGTCGAGATCCTTCCACGCACTCCGGCGCAGCAA
>Ga0210394_10003238_pt1 | contig 20821 bp, 17 predicted proteins | sample IncBWC12MmetaG_FD_160121 | JGI IMG/M metagenome (GOLD analysis project Ga0210394, IMG submission 160121) | Forest soil microbial communities from Barre Woods Harvard Forest LTER site, Petersham, Massachusetts, United States - Inc-BW-C-12-M | ecosystem: Environmental > Terrestrial > Soil >...
CATTCATCGAGCTCGACCGGCTGGTCGAGGAGGATTACGGCGCCAGCATTCCCGATCTCATCGAGATGGCCGGCACGGCGACGTTCCGCCGCCATGAGCGCAGCGCCCTCGACCGCATCATCACCGCGCACGAGTCGGCGATCATCACCACCGCCGGCGGCATCGTCGCCAACCCGGAAACCTACGCGCTCCTGCTTCGCCGCAGCCACACGATCTGGATCAAGGCGCGCCCGGAAGATCACATGAGCCGCGTCATGGCCCAGGGCGATTTCCGCCCCATGGCGCAAAACCGCGCCGCCATGGCCGATCTCGTCGCCATCCTCGAGGCGCGCCGCGCCGACTATTCCCGCGCCGAGGCCGAGATCGACACCTCGGGCGAGGCCATAGAGCAAAGTTTCGCCCAGCTTTTGCGTACCGTGATGGCGTTGCTGGAAGGGAGATAGCGGCCATGATGGCCAAGACGCTCTCTGACACCACGCTCTCCGATACCGGCATTCTCGATCTCGATCCGCTGCGGCTCGAATACCGCATGATCGGCCCGCGCCCCGGCGTCGCGCCGACCATCGTCATGCTGCACGAAGGTCTTGGCTCCGTCAGACTGTGGGGAAGTTTTCCAGACGCCGTCGCTGAGGCGACCGGCGCCGGCGTGTTCGTCTATTCGCGCGCCGGCTACGGCAAGTCGAAACCCGGAGCGATGCCGCGCTCGATCGCGTTCATGCACGAGGAAGCCTGCACGGTGCTGCCGCGCGTTCTCGACGCCATCGGCTTTCAGCGCGGCCTCCTGCTCGGCCACAGCGACGGCGCCTCGATCGCGACGATCTATGCCGGTTCCGTGCAGGATCATCGCGTGCGCGGGCTGGCGCTCATCGCGCCGCACTTCTTCATCGAGGACATGGGCATCGCCGAGATCGAGCGCGCGCGCGACGCGTTCAATGCCGGCACGCTCCGCGAAAAGCTCAAGCGCTGGCACGCCGACGTCGATTGCGCGTTCCGCTCCTGGAGCGAGCCGTGGCTGCATCCGGATTTTCGCAAATGGGATATCACGGAGGCACTTGGTTACATCCGCGTGCCGATCCTGGTGGTGCAAGGCGCCGACGATCAATACGGCACGCTCAAGCAGGTCGAAGCGGCGGAGCAGGAATGCTTCTGTCCGGTCGAGACCGCGGTGCTGCCGGACGTGCGCCACGCGCCGTTCCGCGAAGCGCCCGAACTGACGCTCAAGATCGTGGCCGACTTCATCAACCGGCTGTTTCGCGACCACCACGAAGGCGAAAAACAGGCCGATTCAGGGGTTGCGGCGATATGAATTATAGTGCATATTAACTGGATAGCTGCACTATAATACATATTACCGTTGCCGAGTGAGGCAGAGATGGCTGAAACCGCAACTACGCATCCGCTGGCCAACGGCAAGACGCGGATCGATTTCCAGACCGAGCCGGCGCGCTATCGCCATTGGCGGCTCAAAGTCGACGGCGACGTCGCCACGCTCGTGATGGACGTCGACGAGAAGGGCGCGCTGTTCGAAGGCTACGAGCTGAAACTCAACTCCTACGATCTCGGCGTCGATATCGAACTCGCCGACGCCATCGAGCGGCTGCGCTTCGAGCATCCGCAAGTGCGCGTCGTGGTGCTGCGCTCTGGCAAGTCGCGGGTTTTTTGCGCCGGCGCCAATATCCGCATGCTGGCCGGCGCCACTCATGCCCACAAGGTCAACTTCTGCAAGTTCACCAACGAGACCCGCAACGGCATCGAGGATCTGAGCGAGCATTCCGGGCTCAAATCCATCTGCGCCATCAACGGCACCGCCGCCGGCGGCGGCTACGAGCTGGCGCTCGCCACCGACCACATCATGCTGGTGGACGACGGCTCGGCCTCGGTGTCGCTGCCGGAATTACCGCTGCTCGCGGTGCTGCCCGGCACCGGCGGCCTCACCCGCATCTCCGACAAGCGCAAAGTCCGCCGCGATCATGCCGACGTGTTCTGCACCACGGAAGAAGGCGTCAAAGGCAAGCGCGCGGTCGAGTGGCGGCTGGTCGACGACGTGGTGCCGGGCTCGAAATTCGATGACACCGTTCTGGCGCGCGCCAAGGAATTCGCCGCAAAATCGCCGCGCAACGGCGCCGGCAAAGGAATTACGCTGACACCATTGACGCGCACGTTCGCCGCCGACAGCGTCGAGTACGGCTCGCTCGCCGTCGAATTCAATCGCGCGGAACGCATCGCCACCGTCACGCTGCGCGGGCCTGCCGCGCCGCCGCCGGCGTCCGCCGACGCCATGGTGGCGCTCGGCGCAAAGTTCTGGCCGCTCCGGCTCGCCCGCGAGCTCGACGACGCGATCCTCAATATCCGGCTCAACGAGCTCGACACCGCCGCGATCGTCTTCAAATCCTCCGGCGAGCCGGCACAGGTTTTGGCCTACGATCATTTCCTCGATGCCAACAAGGAGCATTGGCTGGCGCGCGAGATACGCCATCTGTGGAAGCGCGTGCTCAAGCGCGTCGATCTCACCTCGCGCTCGCTGGTCAGCTTGATCGAGCCGGGCTCGTGCTTCGCCGGCACGCTCGCGGAGCTGCCGTTCGCCAGCGACCGCTCCTACATGCTGATCGGCGCCCGCGACGGCGACAACAAGCCGCCGGCGACCGTTGCGCTGACCGACGTCAATTTCGGCGCCTATCCGATGTCGAATGGGCTGACGCGGCTCGGCTGCCGCTTTCTCGCCGACCCCGCCGATGTCGAAGCCGCCAAAGCCGAGCGCGAGAAAATGCTCGACGCCGCGGCCGCCGAGCGGCTCGGCCTCATCACCTTCGCGCTCGATGATATCGACTGGGACGACGAAGTGCGCGTGTTTCTCGAAGAGCGCGCCAGTTTCTCGCCCGACAGTCTCACCGGCCTCGAAGCCAATCTGCGCTTCGCCGGGCCGGAAACCATGGAATCGAAAATCTTCGCCCGGCTGACCGCGTGGCAGAACTGGATTTTCCAGCGCCCCAACGCGATCGGCGAGGAAGGCGCGCTCAAGCGCTACGGCACCGGCCAGAAGCCGGTGTTCGACACCCGCAGAGTTTGAGGTGAAGCCATGACCATCGAGAGCGTCGACTACACCACCAAGATCCCGAACAACGTCAATCTCGCCGAAGACCGCCAGGTGCTGCGCGCGCTGGAGAGCTGGCATCCCGGCTATATCGACTGGTGGATGGACATGGGGCCTGAAGGTTTCCAGAACGCCGAGGTCTATCTGCGCACCGCGATCTCGGTCGATCCGAAGGGCTGGGCAAAATTCGACTATGTGAAGATGCCCGAATATCGCTGGGGCATCCTGCTGGCGCCGAAGGAGGAGGATCGCAAAATCCCGTTCGGCCGCCATAAAGGCGAGCCGGCCTGGCAGGACATTCCGGGCGAATACCGCGCCATGCTGCGCCGTCTCGTCGTCATCCAGGGCGACACCGAGCCGGCGTCCGTCGAGCAGCAACGCCACTTGGGAAAGACCGCGCCGTCGCTCTACGACATGCGCAACGTCTTCCAGGTCAATGTCGAGGAAGGCCGCCACCTCTGGGCGATGGTCTACATTTTGCAGAAATATTTCGGCCGCGACGGCCGCGAGGAGGCCGCCGAGCTTCTCAAACGCCGCTCCGGCGACGCCGACAAGCCGCGCATGCTCGGCGCCTTCAACGAGGCGACGCCGGACTGGCTGTCGTTCCACATGTTCACCTTCTTCACCGACCGCGACGGCAAGATGCAGCTCGAGAGCCTCGCGCAATCCGGCTTCGATCCGCTGTCGCGCACCTGCCGCTTCATGCTGACCGAAGAGGCACACCACATGTTCGTCGGCGAGACCGGCGTCGGCCGCACCATCCAGCGCACCTGCGAGGCGATGAAGGCGGCCAGCATCGAGGACCCGAACGACATCGGCAAGGTCCGCGACCTCGGCGTCATCGACCTGCCGACCATCCAGAAAAAGCTCAACCTGCATTATACGTTGTCGCTCGACCTGTTCGGCTCGGAAGTTTCGACCAACGCCGCCAACACGTTCACCGCCGGGCTCAAGGGCCGCTTCCAGGAAACCAAGATCGACGACGATCACCAGCTCGAACACGCGACCTACCCGGTGCTGAAATTCGTCGACGGCGAGATCAAGAGGATCGACGAGCCGGCGCTGACCGCGATCAACATGCGGCTGCGCGACGACTACACCGCCGACTGCCAGCGCGGGCTCGACCGCTGGAACAAGATCATCGACAAGACTGGCGTCGCATTCAAACTCGAACTGCCCCATGTCGGCTTCCACCGCCTGATCGGCGAGTTCAAGGACGTGAAAGTGTCGCCAACCGGCAAGCTGATCGACGACGCGACCTGGAAGCGCGATTCCAGTCAGTGGCTGCCGTCGAAGGACGACGGCGATTTCATCAGTAGCCTGATGCAGCGCGTGGTCGAGCCCGGCCAATTCGCCAGCTGGATCGCCCCGCCCCGCGTCGGCATCGACAACAAGCCCGGCGATTTCGAATACGTGAAGATCGCGGCCTAGGTCAGAATCCCTTCGGCTCCGCCAGCGGCCCTTCGCGCAAGCGTGCAAGATCGAAGCGATCGATCTCGCGGAGCAGCTCCACGAAGGCGCGCGCGCCTTGCATGAGCGACGCCTCGCCTTTTTCCGCCGTCGCCAGCGTCGCATCGCCGAGCGCGCCGCTCGGATGGAGATCCTGCGTCATCCAGGCAAAGCCGGCGGGCCTGTAGGCGCCGAGCCATTTGAACTCGCGCGCCATGGCGATGGTCTCAGGCGTCGCGTTCACAGCCTTGTCCATGCGCACCGTGCCGGGCTGCGCCGCCAGCATCAGCGAGGTCTCGATGTCGCCGGCATGGATGCCGTGCCGCTTCTCCTCGGCCCCGAACGTGCCCTCCGGATAGCCGAAGCGATGCCAGCCCACCGTGATCGCCAGCATGCCAAGCCGGGTGCGCAGGTCGCGCGCCACGATTTCCATCGCCGCGACATTGCCGCCGTGGCTGGTGATCAACACCAGCTTGCGCACCCCTGCCCGCGCCAGGCTCTCCCCGAGCTCGGTCCAAACCGCAATCGCGGTGGTCGCCGCAAGCGTCAGCGTGCCGGGATAGGACAGATGCTCGGCCGAGACGCCGATCCGCTGCACCGGCAGGAACGACACCGGCAGCTCGTCAGGGAGCATTTTCTCGACCCGCGCCAGATAGGCTTCGGCGATGTAGGTATCGACGCCGAGCGGCAGATGCGGCCCGTGCTGCTCGACCGCGGTCAGCGGCAGCACGGCGATCCAGCGCGCGGCGTCGGCGCCGGCGCCGGCGACGTCCTGCCAGGTCATGTCCATCCAGTTGCGTTTGGGCAGCGGCATCAGGGTCCCACTTTCCGGCAGCATGCTCTATTGTCGCGTCGCTTATGAAAAGGAGCAACCGATGGCTGGACTATACCGGGCGATGCTTTTTGGCGTTGCCCTTGGCGCCGCCGCGGCGGGCCCGGCATCGGCGCAGGCCCTCGACAAGGTCTCGTTCGGCACCAATTGGGTGGCGGAGGGCGAGCACGGCGGCTTCTACCAGGCGCTGGCCGACGGCACCTACCGGAAATACGGCCTCGACGTCACCATCGTGCCGGGCGGCCCGAGCACGAACAATCAAATCCTGCTGCCGGTCGGCAAGATCGATTTCTTCCTCAGCGCCAACTCGCTGCAAGGTTTTGATGCCGTCGCGCAGAACGTGCCGGTGGTCGAGGTCGCGGCGCTGTTCCAGAAAGATCCCCAGGTCTTCATCGCCCATCCAGATCAGGGCATCGAGAAATTCGAGGATTTGAAAAATCTGACGCTGTTCGTGTCGGCGGAGGGCGTCGCCACTTATTATCAATGGCTCAAGGCCGATTACGGTTTCAAGGATTCGCAAGTGCGGCCCTACACTTCGAATTCGCAGCCGTTCATCGTCAATCCGAAGAGTGCGATGCAGGGCTATGTGACGTCGGAGCCGTTCGCCATCGCCAAGGCGGCGAAATTCACGCCAAAAGTGTTCCTGCTCGCCGACCAGGGCTTTTCCGACTATTCGACCTTGATCGAGACGCGCCGCGATCTGGTCGACAAGAAGCCCGATGTGGTGCAGCGCTTCGTCGATGCCTCGATCGTCGGCTGGTACAATTACATCTATCACGACAATTCCGCCGCCAATGCGCTGATCAAGAAACAGAACCCGGAGATGACCGACGATCTGCTGGCCTATTGCGTCGCCAAGATGAAGGAATACGGCATCGTCGATTCCGGCGACGCCACGACGCTCGGCGTCGGCGCCATGACCGACGCGCGCATGAAGGATTTCTTCGACAAGATGGTGCGCTCGGGCGTCGCCAAGGCCAGCCTCGATTACCGCAAATCCTACACGCTGCAGTTCGTCGGCAAGAAAGTCGGGCTCGATCTGCGGCCGAAGTGACAGCCCTTGCCGCCGTCATCCACGCTATTGTCATCATCCGCGAAGGCGGATGATCCAGTATACACTGGCATTGAAATAATCTGCCGAGGCGCCGATTACTGGATGCCCCGCCTTCGCGGGGCATGACAGGCATAATGACGACGACTTCACATCATTCCAGTGCTCCCATCGTCGCCCTGCGCGGCGTCGGCAAGACGTTTCCCAGCGGCACGGTGGCGCTGGCCGGTCTCGATCTCGACGTCCGGGAAGGCGAATTCCTGTCGCTGCTCGGCCCATCGGGTTGCGGCAAATCGACGGCGCTGCGCATCATCGCCGGGCTGACCGAGCCGACCCAGGGCGCCGTGGAATGGACCGCCGCGGCCAAGACCGAAAACGAGAACCGACTGGGTTTCGTGTTCCAGGAGCCGACGCTGATGCCGTGGGCCAACGTGGCCAACAATGTCCTGCTGCCGCTCAAGCTCAAAGGCGTCGCATCGGAGGAGGCATCAAAGCGCGTTGCCGCGGCGCTCGATCGCGTCGGCTTGCAGAAATTCGGCGCCGCCTATCCGCGCGAATTATCGGGCGGCATGCGCATGCGGGTTTCGATCGCGCGTGCACTGGTCACCGAGCCAGCGCTGCTGTTGATGGATGAGCCGTTCGCGGCACTCGACGAGATCACTCGCTTCAAGCTCAATAACGATCTGTTGCAGGTCTGGCAGGCGCTGCGCACCACAATTGTGTTCGTCACCCATTCGGTCTTCGAGTCGGTTTATCTGTCGAGCCGCATCGTGGTGATGGCGGCGCGGCCGGGCCGCGTCTTCACCGAGCTCGCGATCGACGCGCCCTACCCGCGCGACCAGACATTCCGCACCTCGGCCGAATACGCCGCGCTGTGCCGCCGCACCTCGGAGGCGCTCAGCCAAGCCATGGCGGCGGGAGGCAAAGAATGACTCAGCGCAGCTCAGCGCAGGAACGCCGCGACCGCGTGCTGCGCGTCGTGCTGCCGGTCATCGTGCTGGCGCTCAGCCTTGCGGTCTGGGAATTAGTGGTGCGGCTGGCACACATTCCGCCTTATGTGCTGCCGGCGCCGAGCCTCATTCTGCAAACATTCGTCGCCGACAGAGCGCTGCTGACGCAATCGCTCCTGGTCACGCTCATCACCACGCTTGAGGGTTTTTTGCTGGCGGCGATCGGCGGCGTCGGGCTTGCCGTGCTGTTCAACCTGTCGCGGCTGGTCGAATATTCGTTTTATCCCTTCGCGGTGATCCTGCAGGTGACGCCGATCGTCGCCGTCGCGCCGCTGCTGTTGATCTATCTGCCGCAGCCCTTGGCGGTGCTGGCCTGCGCCTGGATCGTGGCGTTCTTTCCGGTGCTGGCCAATACCACGCTCGGGCTCAACTCCATCGACCGCAATCTCGCCGACCTGTTCGCGCTCTATGGCGCCACGCGCGGCCAGGTGCTGTGGAACCTCAAGCTGCCGTCGGCGCTGCCCTACATCCTCGGCGGCCTGCGCATTGCCGGCGGGCTGTCGCTGATCGGCGCCGTGGTCGCCGAAATCGCCGCGGGCTCCGCCGGCGCTGGTTCCGGCCTCGCCTATCGCATCGTCGAGTCGGGCTATCGCCTCAGTATTCCGCGCATGTTCGCCGCGCTGGTGCTGCTATCCATCGCCGGCATCGTGATTTTCTACGCGCTGGCATTCGTTAATCATATTGCGCTGCGCCGCTGGCACGAAAGCGCACTGGAAGCCGGGAGTTAAGGGTAGGCGGTGTATTGACCATAATCCGGGGGCGAACTTGCCCGGGTCATTGGTCCCACTATATCCGAACCTGCAAAATGTTCGCGATGCGTCTGCCCAGTTCCGTGAGCCTGCCACGAAGCCGCGCGAAAACATGCAAGATACTCCGCTGAAAAATTCTTCGCTGGTATCGACCGACGCGGCGCGCGCTGCCGTCTGGACCGGAATCCTCGGCGCCGCCAAGCACCTCGGCAAGCGCGCGCCGCTGCCGCTGCGGCAGCGTCCCACGGTGGTTCAGCTGCGGCAGGGCACGTCCGAGGCGCCAGTCTATTTCATCGGCGCCGGCCTGTACGAACTCCATACCGCGCAATTGATGCCGCCGCAGCATTCGATCTTCGCCGCCGAGATCGCCTGGCCGGCGGCATGGCATGACGCCGCGGCCAGAAACGACACCGACGCCACGCCGGTCCTGGAAGACATGGTGGTGCCGTACGTGACGGCTTTGCGCGCGCACGCCGGCTCAACACCATGCGTGCTGGTCGGATATTCGTTCCACGCGTCGATGGCGTTCGAGATCGCGCATCAACTCCAGGCAGGAGGCGGCCAGGTCGACCTGGTGATGATCTTGGATGCGCCGGCCGAGTATCCGCTGCCGCACAAGATTGCCTGGAAGAACCTGCGAGATACCTGGATGCCGGGCGCGAGCGAACGTGCGGTATCGATGGCGCCCCGTTTCGCAGTCTCGCTGTCGATCGTGCGCTGGATGCTCGCGGTGGCCGGAAGATTCCTCAAGCGCCGCTTCGTCGAGAACGCGTTGCGCGATCCGGGCGAGCTGACCACCAAGCTCGATACGCAGGGCCGCCCGATGCATTGGCCGCTGATCGAGCGGCTCTACGACAATTCGCTGCGCTCATACCGGCTGCGCCGCCTGGACTGCCGCGGCGTACTGTTCCGGGCGGACCGGACGGAAGATTGCCCGTCGGCGAAGGTGGATCATAGCCTGGGCTGGGCCGATCTGTTCGGCAAGGGGCTCGAAATCATCCAGGTGACCGGCGATCACTACACGATGATGCGGGAACATCCGCACGATCAAAATCTCGCCCGGAAAATGAGCGATGCGCTCGATCGGTATTGCGCAAAGCCGCAACGCGCGACCGAGAGCCCGGCAATCGCGATTTCATAAGTCCGCGCGACTTATCCAAGACTCATCGCCAGTACGCGCGCGACATGCATCGCTTCGCGCCCCGCGCCATCCTTGATCTGATGCCGGCACGACGTGCCGTCGGCGACGATGATGGCGTCCTCCGGCGCTTTGCGCACCGCGGGCAATAGCGACAGCTCACCCATGGCGCACGACACGTCAATCGTGTCGGCATGATAGCCGAAGGCGCCGGCCATGCCGCAGCAGCTCGATTCGATGGGTTCGACGTCGAGATCGGGAATGAGTTTCAGCGTCGCCGTCACCTCGGCCATCGTATCGAACGATTTCTGATGGCAATGGCCGTGCAGGAGCGCCCGCTTTTTCGACGGCGCGAGCGGCAGGTTGAGTCGGCCCGCTGCGGCCTCACGCGCCAAGAATTCCTCGAACAGCAGCGCGTGGCTTGCGACCTTGCCCGCCGTTTCGCTGTTCAGCAGCGAAGGTATTTCGTCACGGAAGCTGAACAGGCAGCTCGGCTCCAATCCGATGATCGGCGTACCGGCCGCGGCAAACGGCGCCAGCGCAGCGAGCGTCCGTTCAGCCTCCTGGCGTGCTTCGTCGACTTTACCGACCGATAAAAAAGTACGGCCGCAGCAGAGCGGCCGTGCGCCGTCAACAGGCGTTGCCACAGTAACGCGATATCCGGCGGCAGCGAGCACCGCGAGCGCGGCGTCGATATTTTCGCGCTCGAAATAACGATTGAAGGTGTCGACGAACAAAACGACTTCGCGACCTTGTCCCTGCCCGTTTGCGGGCGACACGGCTTCGTTGAACCAATCCGAACGCCACTTCGGCAGGCTACGCTGCGCGCTGAAGCCGGCGATGGCTTCCGACAATTTACCGGCGCCCGGAATCACGTCGCGCAGATTGAGCAGCCAGGACAGCTTTGCCGCCGTCGGCGCGTAGCGCGGCAGATAGCCGACCAGGCGGTCGTGCAGCGACAGGCCGATTTTTTCGCTCCGGGCGCGCAACACTTCGATCTTCATGCGCGCCATGTCGACGCCGGTCGGGCATTCGCGCCGGCATGCCTTGCAGGAGACGCAGAGTTTCAGCGTCTCCGCCATGGCGTCGGACGTGAGCGCATCCGGGCCGAGCTGGCCGGTGATGGCGAGGCGGAGCGTGTTGGCGCGGCCGCGGGTGACGTCGCGTTCGTCGCGGGTGACGCGGTAGCTCGGGCACATGACGCCGCCCGAGAGCGCGCGGCAGGCGCCGTTGTTGTTGCACATCTCGACCGCGCCCTGGAAACCGCCGCCGGCACCCGAATAGGCCGACCAGTCGAGTGCGCTGGCGATGTCGTCGGCGCGATAGTCCGGGCCGTAACGGAAATTGCCGCGGTCGTCGAATTTCGGCGCCCGCACGATCTTGCCGGGATTGTACAAGCCGCGCGGATCGAAGCGGTCCTTCACCTCCTCGAAGGCATGCACCAGCTCGGCGCCGAACATCGCCTCATGGAATTCCGAGCGCACGATGCCGTCGCCGTGCTCGCCCGAATGCGAGCCCTTGTATTCGCGCACCATGGCGAAGGCGTCTTCGGCGATGGCGCGCATGGCGCGCACGTCCTTGTCGAGCCGCAGGTTGAGCACCGGGCGCACATGCAGGCAGCCGACCGCGGCGTGCGCATACCAGGTGCCGCGCGTGCCGTTTCGTTCGAAAACTTCGGTCAGCCGCGCGGTGTAATCTGCAAGATGCTCGAGTGGCACGGCACAATCTTCGACGAACGAGACCGGTTTGCCGGCCTCCTTCATCGACATCATGATGTTCAGCCCGGCCGTGCGCACTTCGGTGATGCCGGCTTGCAGTTTTGGATCGAGCACCTCGACGACACCGCCCCACTTCACACCGCTATGATCCCAGGCCATGCCGAGATCGCCGAGCAACTCGCCAAGCCGCTTCAAGCGACGCAGATTTTCGTCCCAGTCTTCCTCGGCGAACTCGACGAACAGAATCGCTTCCGGATCGGCGCGCAGAAAAGCTTCGACCGTCGGCTTGAACATGGCGATGTCGGCCGCTAGCCCCAGCATGGTGCGGTCGATCAGCTCGACCGCGATCGGCCCGAGCGCGACGATGTGCTGCGCCGCCTTCATCGCTTCATGAAAGCTGCCGAAATGGCAGGCGCCTACCGCGCGGCGGCCAAGCAGCGGCGAAAGTTTTAGCTCGATTTTTGTCGAGAACGCCAGCGTGCCTTCGGAGCCGACAAGAATATGCGCCAGATTGATGTCATTGCGTCCGGGAACAAGCGCATCGAGATTATAGCCGCCAACGCGGCGCTGCACTTTTGGAAACCGCCGCTCGATCTCGCCAGCCTCGCGCGCCGCGATGGCAAGCAGGTCGCGCACCAGATCCGGCGGCACGTTGAAGCCAGAGTCGCCGATGCGGCCGAAATGCGCGCGCGTGCCGTCGGCCAGCATGGCGTCGATCGACAGCACGTTCTCGCGCGTATTGCCGTAGCGCAGCGAGCGCGCGCCGCAGGAATTGTTGCCGACCATGCCGCCGATGGTGGCGCGCGAGGCGGTCGAGATATCGACCGGAAACCACAGCCCGGAGGACTTCAGCTTGCGGTTGAGCTCGTCGAGCACGATGCCCGGCTCGACCACACAGCGCCGGCCGGCGACATCGAGATCGAGCACACGGTCGAGATTGCGCGAGCAATCGACCACCAACCCTTCGTTGACCGTCTGCCCGGCCTGCGAAGTGCCGCCGCCGCGCGCCGTCACCGGCGCCCCTTCCGCGCGGCAAATCCCGATGGCGCGTTCGGCTTCCTCCATGGTGCGCGGCGTCACCACGCCGAGCGGCATGATCTGGTAGTGCGAGGCGTCGGTGGCATAGCGCCCACGGGTGAAGGCGTCGAAACGCACCTCGCCCACCTGCGCGGCCTTGAGGCGGCGTTCCAAGCCGGGCAACAGCCGTATTGGCAAATTATCCTCCGCGCAAATCTGCCGCGTTCACAACAGCATGGAATTGCCGTCGATTGGGCTTGACCCGAATGTCGCATTCGCTATTCAACCCCACAAGCCGCGCGCGCCCTCGGACTGCGCCGCCGTGACACGTGAATAGTCCGAAGGAGTGCCGATCATGCCGCAGAATACTTCGCGCGCCGCCGGGCGTCATTTCCTGCAGATTCCGGGCCCGACGCCGCTGCCCGACCGCGTGCTCCGCGCGATGGACACCCCGATCATCGACCACCGCGGGCCGGAATTCGCCAAGCTCGCCAAGCGCTGCCTCGACGGCGTCAAGACGATTTTCAAGACCACCAATCCGGTCATCATCTACACCGCGACCGGCACCGGCGCGTGGGAAGCGGCTTTGGTCAACACCCTGTCGCCCGGCGATCACGTGCTGATGTTTGAGACCGGCCAGTTCTCGACGCTGTGGAAAGTGATGGCGGAAAAGCTAGGGCTGAAGCCTGAATTCATCAAAGGCGATTGGCGCACCGGCGCCGACCCGGCCAAGATCGAGGAGCACCTGCGCAAGGACAAGGCCCATGAGATCAAGGCGGTCTGCGTGCTGCATAACGAGACTGCGACCGGCTGCCTGTCGCCGATCGAAGCGATCCGCAAGGCGATCAACGCCGCCGGCCATCCGGCGCTCTTGATGGTCGACACCATCTCTTCGCTGGCCTCGGCCGATTACCGCCATGACGAGTGGGGCGTCGACGTCACCGTCGGCGGCGCGCAGAAAGGCTTGATGCTGCCGCCCGGCATGTCGTTCAACGCCATCAGCGACAAGGCTCTCGATGCGGCGAAGACCTCGAAGCTGACGAAGTCGTTCTGGGCCTGGGACGACATGCTGACCATGAACAAGATCGGCTTCTTCCCCTACACGCCGGCGACGCAGATGCTGCAAGGCCTAGCCGTGTCGATCGACATGCTCCATGAGGAAGGCCTCGACAACGTGTTCACCCGTCACGCCCGGTTCGGCGAAGCGACGCGGCGCGCGATACGCGCCTGGGGCCTCGAAATCCTGTGCCGCGAGCCGAAATATTATTCGCCGACCATCACCGCGGTGCTGCTGCCGGAGGGCCACGACGCCGATACGTTCCGCAACCTCGCGCTCGATGCGTTCAACATTTCCTACGGCGCGAGCTTCGGCCCTTACACCAAACGCTACTTCCGCATCGGCCACCTCGGCGACATCAACGATGGCTGGCTGATCGGCGTGCTCGGGATGACCGAAATGGCGCTCGGCCTTGCCGGCATCCCGCACAAGAAGGGCGGCGTGCAGGCGGCGATGGATTACATCGTCTCGGCGCATTCCGGCGGCGCGCGGGCGGCGGCGGAATAGAGGGCGTGCCCTCTCCCCTTGCGGGAGAGGGCGGCTCAAGAGTTTCAGTGAACTCGATTGGGTGAGGGGTGCAGGCCGCCCCCTCACCCTTTCTTTTTGTTGGAATGCTGAGGAGCCCTCTCCCGCAAGGGGAGAGGGCAACGCCACCAGCGCCGCATTGCGCTACGTCAGCGGCACCGAGCCGACTTGATCCTTGAACGCCTGCCGCGACGAGATCGCGGCGTACCAGCGCTCGAAATTTTTCAGCGGCGGACGTTCCGGCACCAGCTGCCGGTAGCGGTAGGCCATGATGCCGACCGGAATATCGCCGTAGGAAAACGCATCGCCTGCGAGATACGCGGTTTTCCCAAGCTGCTCGTCCATCATGATCATGGCGGTCGTGGTATTCTTTTTTCCAGCCTCGATCGCCGCGTGATCGCGTTTTTCCGGCGGCGTGCGGATCAGCCCCCAAAACACTGGCGTGATCGCGGGCCCGGCAACGGACAATTGCCAGTCCATCCATTTGCTGGCATTGGCCCGCGTGCGCAGATCGGCCGGTTCGAGCACTGCCGCTTTATGCTTGGCGGCGAGATAACGCACGATCGAGTTCGATTCCCACAGCAGGAAACCGTCTTCCTCTTCGAGCGTCGGCACCAGCCCATTCGGGTTCATCGCCAGGTACGCAGCCTCGCGATTCTTGCCGAACGGCCCGCCGATATCGATGCGCTCGTGCGGCAGGCCGATCTCGCCGACCGCCCACATCACCTTCTGCACGTTCGACGAGGTATTGCGGCCCCAGATTTTGATCACGTTTTTCCTCCCGCCCACTGTCATGCCCCGCGAAAGCGGGGCACCCAGTAAACACGGCGATCAGGATGAAAAGCAACGTCCGTGTTTACTGGATCGTCCGCCTTCGCGGACGATGACACGGAGATCAATCCAGCCGGCGGGCTTCCTCGGGCAGCATGATCGGGATGCCGTCGCGGATCGGATAAGCGAGCTTGGCCGCGCGCGATATCAATTCCTGCTTCTCGGCGTCATATTCCAGCGGACACTTGGTCAGCGGACAGACCAGGATTTCCAACAGCTTCGGATCGACGGAATCGGCGGGCGGTGTGGACATCGAATGTTTGCTCCGGTTCGGCCATCACATACTAAACCCTCCCCCGCTTGCGGGGGAGGGTAGGGAGGGGGTCTGCGGCCGCGATGCTTGCGCAAGCGTCAACACGTACCCCCTCTGCCATCGCTTCGCTCGGCTCTCCCCCGCAAGCGGGGGAGAAAAAATTCACTGCAGCGGCGTCTCGCCGGAGGTCTTGCTCTTGGCGAGCTCGATCTCGGTGACAGCAACCAAAATCTCGGCGCGGGTTTTCAGGTCCGGCGCTTCCAGCATGGCCTGCTTCTCCGCGGCTTCATAGGGCGACATCATCGCCAGCGCATTGACCAGCGCCTCGTTGGGCGCGTTCTCGATGCCTTCCCAATCCGCTTTCAGATTGTTGGCCTTGAGGAACGCGGTGAGCGCGCGCAGCAGCGCCTTGCGGTCGACTTCGTCCTCGCCCATGCGCGGGGTGAAGTCGTCGACGAAGGGCTGATAGGTCACCCGGCACTGACGGTATGGCGTGGTGACGGAGAGCTCTTCCTCGATGCGAAAGCGCGCGACGCCGGTGAGCTGGATCAGGTAGCGGCCGTCACCGCTTTCCGCAATTTGCGTCATGCGGCCGACGCAGCCCACGTGAAAAAGATGCGGCTTGTTCGGATCCGCCCCGGGATGGGCGGGATCGGGCTGGATCATGCCGATCAGGCGATGCCCGGACCGCAGCGCATCGTCGACCATCGCCAGATAGCGCGGCTCGAAAATGTTGAGCGGCATCTGCCCGCGCGGCAACAGCAAAGCGCCCGGCAAAGGAAACACCGGGATCACATCGGGGACGGCCTCAGGCCCCCTGTAAGCCGTATTCATCGGCATGCCGCACTCCACTCCGCGACGGTACCGAAGCGCAATGAGCAAGTCGCGCTAGGCAAAGAGGATTGAGGACAGCCGCCTGCGCCCGTCGATGGTGGCTTCGTCGGTCGGACCCCATGCATCGAAAAACTGGACGAGCTGTTTGCGCGCGCCGTCGTCGTTCCATTTGCGGTCGCGCTTGACGATGGCGATCAGCTGCTCGAGCGCGTCGGCGCGGCGGCCCTTGCCGTTGAGCGCCAGCGCCAGATCGAAGCGCGCCTGATGGTCGAGCGGATTGGCGGCGACCTTCTGCTCGAGCTCGTCGATCGGTCCGAGCGTCTTGGCCTGCTCGGCAATCTCCAGCGCGGCGCGGGCCGCGGCGACCGCGGCGTCATTCTGCTTGGCCTCCGGCACCAAGGCGAGGGTCTGCCGCGCCTGATCGAGCGCGCCGGTTTCGACATAGGCGCGCGCCAGACCGCCGAGCGCCGGCACGTTGGCGTTGTCCTCGGCGAGAAGCTGCGCGTACATCTCGGCGGCGCCGGCCGCATCGCCTTCGGCGAGCGCCGCGTCGGCCGCTTTCAAGAGATCCTGGGCCTCGCCGCCGATGCGTTCCTTGGTCAGCCGCTCCAGAAAAGCGACGACTTGGCTTTCCGGCAGCGCCCCCATGAAGCCGTCGGCCGGCTGGCCGTTGACGAAGGCGATCACGGCGGGGATCGACTGGATGCCCATCTGGCCGGGGATCGCCGGATGATCGTCGATGTTCATCTTGACGAGCTTGACCTTGCCCTTAGCCGCCTTGACGGCCTTCTCCAGGATCGGGGTGAGCTGCTTGCACGGCCCGCACCAGGGCGCCCAGAAATCCACCAGCACCGGCTGGCGCTTGGATTCCTCGATGACGTCTTTGACGAAGGCTTGCGTCGTCGTGTCCTTGACGACGGCGTCCGCCGTGATGGTTCCCGCTTCCTGCAGCATGTTTCCTTGCCCTAAAACCCTGTTCACCCGATTAAATGGTAAGATCGCGGGCGAATGCAATCAGGGTTCCCCGCCCGTCGGGCCCGAAACCGCCTCGATCCGCGGCCGATGCCCGGTCGCTTCGAGGAATTTGAGCAGTCCGGCCTGCGAAATCGTCGTCGTGCCGGTATTCACCAGGGGATGAAAGTTGAGCACCTCGTGCGCCATCATGGCGGCATCGAGCACCACCGTGACGCGGCCGGCAGTGTCGTTGATGGCGGCGAACGGGGTCACCGAGCCGGGCTCGACGCCGAGCAGCTCGCCCATCAGCTCGGCCGAGCCGAACGAGAATCGTCCGGACGCGCCCAGGAGCCGATGCAGCGATTTCAATTCGATCACCGCGCTTTCGAGCGTCACAACCAGGAACGCGGCACCCTTTTTGTCGCGCAGGAACAGGTTCTTGGTATGGCCGCCGGCAATCGTGCCACGCAGCTCGCGCCCCTCATCGACAGTGAACACCGCCGGATGGGTGACGGTCTTGTGGGCGATGCCCAGCGTATCCAGGTAGGCGAAAAGGTCGTCCGGCGAGGCAGGCATTAACGGTTTCATAGGCCGCCCCGGCCAAGGTTGCCAAGCCGGTCGCTCTTTGGCATAGCAAGGCTGCGGTCCCGGCGTGCCGGATAGCCGCTACCCTTCTCGGATGCGGGTGTAGCTCCGGGGTAGAGCACAACCTTGCCAAGGTTGGGGTCGAGGGTTCGAATCCCTTCGCCCGCTCCAAGATTTCCGGTCTTTCAAAAGTCTGCCGTCGTTTCCGTGAGACGATCATCAGCCAGCGCCTGATCCCCCTCCTCCTGCTCTGGCTGTCCGGCGCGTGTCTGCGGCTCACCGTTTTGGCGACGCCGCCGGTCATTCCGCTGTTGCACGCCGACCAGCATCTGTCGGAGACGCAGATCGGCTGGCTGTCGAGCCTGCCGCCGATGCTGTTTGCGATCGCGGCGGTGCCGGGCTCGCTGTTGATCGCGCGGGTCGGCCTGTTGCCGGCTTTGTTGGTCGGACTGTTGCTCACTGCGCTCGGCGGCGCGGCGCGCGGCGCAATGGCGGACGTGACTTTTCTTTTTGCGTCGACTGTCGTCATGGCGGCCGGCGTTGCGATCATGCAGCCGATATTGCCGCCGCTGGTGCGGGCCTGGTTTCCCGCGCGCATCGGCTTCGCGACGGCGGTCTACACCACCGGCCTTCTCATCGGCGAAATCCTGCCCGCAGGGCTGACCATTCCCTTGGTGCTGCCCCTGGTCGGTGGCAGTTGGCGGCTGAGTTTCGTGGTCTGGACGATTCCGGTTTTGCTGACGGCGGCCGTCGTTGCGCTCTACGCCAAACGACTCGATGGCGCCAAAAACGCCGCGCCCGCGGCCAGCACCCAGTGGTGGCCCGATTGGCGGCGGCCGCTGATCTGGCAGCTCGGCCTGATCTTCGGCAGCGTCAACACGATCTACTTCGTCAGCAATGCCTTCCTGCCCGATTATGTGGTCGCCCAAGGCCGCCCCGACCTGGTCGGCGCCGCGCTCACCGCGCTCAATGTCGGCCAGTTGCCGGCGGCTTTTTTGCTGCTGGGTTTGGCGGGACCGCTGGTGACGCGGCCATGGGCTTATGCCGCAACGGGCCTGGCGTCGCTCGCCGCGCTGATCGGCATGGTGGCGTCGCACGGCGTGGGGATCGTGGTCTTCGCCGGTGTGCTCGGCTTCACCAACGCGCTCACCTTGACGCTGGCGCTGGCGCTGCCGTCGATGCTGAGCGCGCCCGACGACGTGCACCGCACCTCGGCCGGCATGTTCACCATCAGTTACAGTTGCGCCATGCTGCTGTCGATCGTCGGCGGCTGGGTATGGGATTTCACCGGCATGCCGGTCGCGAGCTTTGCGCCGGTCGCGCTGTGCGCCATCGTCATTGTCGTCTTGGCGTCGACGGTGAAGAATGCGCGGCAATGACGCGCGAAACCGGGAGGGTGTTGTGAGGTCGGTGAGGCTCGTTGCCGCGTTGACGTTTGTCGCTTTGCTCGCAGCGCCGGCGCGCGCCGAAACTTTTCCCGATCATCCCGTCCGCCTGATCATTCCCTTTGCGCCGGGCGGCAGCATCGACACGCTCGGCCGCATCCTCACCGACAAGCTCTCCACCCTATGGGGACAGTCGGTGTTCATCGAGAACCGCGCCGGCGCCGGCGGCACGGTCGGCTCGTCGGTGGCGGCGCAGGCCGCGCCCGACGGCCACACGATCGTTTTCGGCGGGCAGTTCATGGCGGCGAACGTGACGATCGCGCCTTCGGCGAATCTTGACCCGGTCAAAAGCTTCGCGCCGGTCATTCTCGTCGCCACCGGCCAAGATGCGCTGATGGTGCCGGCGGATTCACCGTTCCATTCGGTCAAGGAGGTCATCGATTACGCCAAGGCGCATCCGGGAGAGCTCACTTACGCGTCGCTCGGCATCGGCTCGAGCGGCCAGCTTGCCTCGACGCTGTTCAGCGAAGTCACCGGCATCACCTTGCAGCACGTGCCGTATAATTCCTTCAGCCAAGCCGTCACCGACGTCTCGGCGGGGCGGATTTCGCTGTGGCTCACGACGCTCGGCGGCTCGATCGGTCATATCCAGGCCGGCAAGCTGCGCGCGCTCGCGGTGTCCGGGCCGACGCGCGCCGCGCAGCTGCCCGACGTGCCGACCTTCGACGAGCTCGGCGTCGCCTATGGCAACGACACCAGCTGGTACGCGCTGTTCGCGCCGGCCGGCACGCCGCCCGCCGCCATTGCCAAGACCAACGCCGACACCAACAAAATCCTCGCCGACGCCGACATGAAGGAGCGCGCGACGAAACTCGGCTTCCGCCTGGTCGGCGGCACGCCCGAACAGCTCGGCGCGCATCTGCGCAGCGAAATCGACAAATGGGCCAAGGTCGCCAAGGCGGCGGGGCTGGAGTTGAAATAAAAGTTAGAAGCCGACTGCAAGTCCGCCACGGGTGCGCGGATCGGCGGCGCCGGCGAACCCTTCCGGCGTGACGACGATGGAATTGACCGATGTGAAACGCCCCGTCGACACGACCTTGTCGCCGCGTGCTTGCAGCGCCGCGATCACATCGGGCGAGACGCCGGGCTCGGCGAACACCTGGTCGGGCATCCATTGATTGTGAATGCGCGGCGCCGACTCGGCACTCGCGATGTCCATGCCGCGGTCGATCACGTCGACCACCACCTGCAGCACCGCGGTAATGATGCGGCTGCCGCCCGGCGAGCCGGTGACCAGGAACGGCTTGCCGTCTTTGAGCACGATGGTCGGCGTCATCGACGACAGCGGCCGCTTGCCGGGCCCCGGCGCGTTGGCCTCGTAGCCGATGAGCCCGTAGGCGTTCGGCGCATCGGGCTTCACGGCGAAATCGTCGAGCTCGTTGTTGAGAATGATGCCGGTGCCTTCCGCGACCAGCCCGACGCCGTAGCTGAAATTGAGCGTGTAGGTATTGGACACCGCGTTGCCGAAGCTGTCGACCACGGAGAAATGGGTGGTGTTGCGGCCTTCAGGCTGAACGGTGCCGCCGGGACGGATCGCGCTCGCCGGCGTCGCGTGCTCCGGATCGATGGTGGCGCGCCAGGTGGCGGCGTAGTCCTTGGAGATCAGCTTCTCGACCGGCGCCTTGACCTTGTCGGGATCGCCGAGGAAGAGCGCGCGGTCCGCATAGGCGCGCTTCATGGCCTCGACCATGAGATGCAGCGCTTGGCCGTCGTCTTCATGGCCGAGATCGTAGCCTTCGAGGATGTTGAGCATCTCGATCAGTTCGACGCCGCCCGATGACGGTGGCGGCATGGAGACGATGTCGTAGCCGCGATAGGTGCCGCGCACCGGCGTGCGCTCGAATGCGGCATAGCCTTTGAGATCGTCGGCGGTCATGACGCCGCCCGCGGCCTGCACGGCGGCGGCGATCGCGTTAGCGATCGGCCCGTTGTAGAACGCGTGCGGCCCGTCCTTGGCGATGGTTTTGAGCGTATTGGCCAGATCGCTTTGCACTAGTGAGTCGCCAAGCGCGAGCGCCGTGCCGTCGGGTTTGAGAAAGATTTTTGCCGAAGACGGCCAGCGCTTGAGCCGCGTCAATTCGTTGGCCGACATATCCGCGATGTCGTCGGTCACCGGCATGCCGTCGCGCGCCAGTTTCAGCGCCGGCGCGATCAGGTCGGCGAGCGTGAACCGGCCCGAACCGTAGCGCCGCGCCGCGAAGGCAAGACCTTCGACCGTGCCGGGCACGCCGATGGCGAGCGCGGAATCGCGCGATTTTTGCGGATCGGCGTTGCCATCCGGA
>Ga0210394_10003239_pt1 | contig 20817 bp, 19 predicted proteins | sample IncBWC12MmetaG_FD_160121 | JGI IMG/M metagenome (GOLD analysis project Ga0210394, IMG submission 160121) | Forest soil microbial communities from Barre Woods Harvard Forest LTER site, Petersham, Massachusetts, United States - Inc-BW-C-12-M | ecosystem: Environmental > Terrestrial > Soil >...
AGGGTGAGGTTTTGGGGCACGCTCGTCGAAGTCACGGCCAGACCGGAGATCGTTCCATTTCCCACGTTTGCCGCGCCGCCGGTTTGCGGACCGTAGACCGGAGTCCCAGCCCCGCCGCTGGTTCCGATCAGCGTTCCATTGCCATTGAAGGTCAACGTGCCCGTGGCCAGAACCCCGGTTTGAGGGACTCCATTCACCGCATTAAGCTCGGCTGGCGGAAGGTTGAGACTGTAGCTCCATGTGTTCGGTCCCGTGTTGGTGAAGTTATAGGTCAAAATGTGAGAGGCGCCGAGCGAGTCGTAAATCGTAACCGGCGTTGAAAAGGTGGCGCCCACGCCAGCGGCCGCGTTCAGGTTCGTGGTCAACGAAACGTTGCCGGTTGCGGTCGGAGGGCTGATCGTCCCGGCGCCCAGCTCCAGAGGCCCGATTCCAGCGCCTGTGTTCACGACTCCGTTGACTGCGGGGTAGCCCAGCACCTGCTGTCCCGCGGAAGTGACTAGAAAGTTGTTGGCATCCGTGGAAAAGTCACCTGCCCGCGTGTAGTCGACGGTGCCGTCTGCGTTCTGTACCGCAAAAAACCCATTCCCTTGAATGGCCACGTCCGTGGGCACGCCAGTGGAACTGACGCTGCCCTGCGTAAACAGCAACGGCATGGCCCCAACCTCAGTGCCGGCTCCCTCCTGGATCGGATCGCCCGAACCCGTCGTTCCCAAATTCTGGTAGAACAAATCGCTGAACAACACGCTGGTATCTTTGTAGCCCGTGGTGTTCTGGTTCGAAAGATTGTTGGCGATGGCCGACAGTGCAGTGGACTCAGCCGTCAAACCGGATAGAGGAATTGAAAAATTTGGCATTTTAAAACACTCCTTGGATCTTGCTGGTAAGGGCTGATAGAGACGGCGCTGAAAAGTTGGGCAACATTTGCGCCGCAGAGGGAATTGCCCCGGAAAACATAGTCGAGGCCGCGGCGGCAGCGGTGGGCACCAGAGAATTTGCAGTCAGATTTGCTGTCGGGTTCGCGCTGGGATTCAGTAGTGAACTCAACGGTGAATTTGCCGCCTCGTTCGAGTTGCCGCTCGTCGGCGAAGTTCCCGCGCTTGAGCCCGTGGTTGCGCTGCCCGCGGGAACGAATCCCTGCAACAGCGTGTAGATCGAGGTAACTTCGCTGAGTTCGCTGAATTGCGCCAACTGCCCGACGAATTGCGACGGATCGACCGGGCTGGTCGGATCCTGATTCTGCAGTTGTGCTACCAGCAGTTGCAGAAACATGTTGTTCAAACTCTGCCCGGTTGGCAGACCGGTGGAAGCCGGCGGCGTGGGCGTCGTCGGTGGTGTCGGAGTAACCGGGCTTGTGCTCATAAATGTTTCTCCTTAAGCGAGAATGCTGAGACCGCGTCTGCTGCCGTATTCACTTGCGCTTGTGCTCTCCACGGAATCGACGACCGGCTCCGCCAGCTGGGAATCGGAATATCCGCGCTGGGGAACAAAAAATCGCTGCTGAGAATCGCCACCGCCGGAACCGTTCCCATTTCCCAATGACGCGAATCCCTGCATAAAACTCACGCTGTTCAGCCGCAGGTTTTGCTGTTGTAGGCTGTTCGTGATGCCTGGCATCTCGTTCGACATCAGTCCGCGCAAGTCTCCCTTTTCGCTGCCGATCACGAGCCCAACATCGCTTGCGTGAACCACCGTTCGCACGTCCACCGTTCCGAACGCGGAGGTATTCATGCCAATCCGCATTTCGGACTGTCCCACCCGGCTCACCATTTGCGCCACTTGCACCGGTCCTGAGATCGCCGTGGGTGGGGTCGGGGGAGGCGCTGGAGCCATGATTACGGGGCTCTCGGGTGCGGGTGCGGGCAGCGTTTCCGGCTTCGCCACCGAGTCGGCAGCCAGCGCCACCGGCGACGCCGTGATTCCGCTCGCGGCCGGCGGAGCCGGTGCGGCGATTGCCGCGGGTTGCGAAGGAGCAACCGCAAGTCCCGTTATGCTTGGGTCGGTTTCTCGGCGGAGTGCTTGTGCGGTTTGTAAGTTTCCGCTGCCGGTTCCAGACAATGTATCCTTCGCGCTGGAATTCTGCGAGGCCGCACTCTGTGAACTGGTCTGCGCGCTTGTTCCCTGCGTGCCAGCAGCGCTCGAATTCGTGAGGCTGGGATTCGCGAGATGCATCGCCGAAGCGTTCACCGGCGTAACGAGCTTCGGCAAAGCCGATGCCGCGGATTCCGTTCCCGGCCCGGCATTCGAGAAGAAAACCGAAAACGGTGTCTGGCTCGCGATCGGCAACGTCGTCGCGGAATTCGATCCCGCAGCCGATGTCGAAGTCGAGGCTGGTGTACTCTGGCGTCCCGCCGCGGCGCGGACCGGTATATTGTTCGACGCTGTCGTCGACTGAGGAACAGCAGCCGGCAGCGGCGCTTTGCTCGCCAGCATCTGCGCCGCAAGATTCAAAACTGCTGCACTAGGAGCCTGCGCGCTTGGAGTCGATACGTCAGGAACCGGCGCAGCAGTTGCTGAGATTGGAAAGCTGGGAGTTACATAGCTTTGCGCACCGTCGCCAGAAGCACTCGCCTCGCCCGGTTGACCCGCATCGACGGACGACGGCAGGCCTTGTTGCGAGACGGCTTCAGGAAGAGCATTCGCTAACAGATTCGGCGAAGGCGTCGTGACATTCACTGTTTGATTTTGTGACGCCAGCGTGGACGATACCGTTTGCCCGAATGCACCCGAAAACTGAGAGGGAGGCGTATTCTCAGCCACCATCACCGGTTCGCCCGATCCCCAATTATTTTGCGAGCTATTCCCATTGGCGCTTGTGCTTTGGTTCACCGGCTCAGGATTCGATGTTGCAGCCGAGGCCGTCACGTTCACCGTTGCCGCAGTTGTTCCCGCTGGAATTTCGTATGCATCCGATTCGTCAGACACTCGTGTCGCGGCGAAGGCTCCCGCGGCTACGGGTAGAGACGACCTTCCGGACCTCAGATTTTCTGTGTCAGGCGCAGGGCTAGGAGCCAAAGTGTTAGAAGCTGAAGCGTTAGGAACTGCACCAGCAGCTGTGCCCGCGCTGAAATCGCTCGCCGCCAACGTGGTCTGAATACTTCCGCCTGCAACCGCAGAAGTTTGTGCTGAAGTGGCAGCGCTCGCTGAACTTGCAGGAAAGCTAGGTTGCGGAAGGCTAGATTGCGGGACACTCGATGGCACCCCGCCAGATTGTTCGGGTAAAGATTGTTGAACACTCGTCTGCAAGAAACTGGCTGGCAGCCCGTTCGCCTGCAGCAAATTCGGAAGTGGCGCACTTGGTTGAGGGAACGTCACTGGCAGCGGAATCGCTGACCCAACCGGAATCCCCGTTGTCGCCATCGAAATCGCCGGCACAATCGCCGGTGTCAGCGGCACTGCGGTCACGGCAATCGGTTGAGGCAGCGGAGAATTCACTACTACAGCCCCGGCTAACGCCACAGCCAGACTGTTGTTCGATGCAGAGTTGCCCGTCGATTTCCTGAGTTGGGCAGTCCCCGAAGCTGTGCCTCGCGCGTTGAAATTGTTAGCGAATCCCAGCGTTGCATTCGTCGTTCCGCCGGAGGCCGATCCATTCGAATCTGGGGAATCCGACCCCTGCCCGTTGCGGCTACTCTGCGGCGTGGTCGCTCGCTCCTGCACCGCCGCAAGCGCCGCCGCAAATCCTCCCGATCCGCTCGCGCCTGAAAAAGATGGTGAAGCCGAAGCCGCTGTCGGCAGCGCAGAAACGGTATTCGCCAGCGACTCAAGCATGGGCATCATAATGACGGCCTCCGCTGTTATGCGAAGGCTCGCTGTCACTCAATGCATTCGCGTGGCCAAGAATCGAACGGATCGCCGATCGGCGACCCGAAAACTGCAAACACCGTGCATTCAAGTCATTCCGGGTTCCTGCCGACGAAAGAAGAGGAAAGAAGGAAGGAGCCCCGCAACACCGAACCCGCGCACTGGGCAAAGTGTGACCTCACACCCGGCAACTTTAGCTCCGCCGCAAGTATTCGCGCCTCATCAGGAACAAATCATCCAGGCTTCTCTGCTCCCGACGCGCGGCATCCTTTTTATACATGCCGAGCTGCTGATCACGCAGGCTCTCCAGCATCTCCCGCCCGCGGCGCGCCTGCTGAAAAATCTCTCGCTGCTGGTCGCGCAGTTGTTGCATCCGCGTCAGTTGTTGTTCGAACTCCCGCCTGCGTCGCAGCAGTGATGCCTCGCGAAGCAAGCCGAATTGCAATTCTGCCGCGCTGGTGCCCGAACTTAGCTCCTCCATCTCCATCGACAGCAGCTCTTTCCTCTGCAAATCCATCTGTTCAATCAGGTGCTGCGCCCGCGCCACCTGCTGGTTCGCGGCGCGCAGCCTTAACTCCTGCTGATGTTCCACGCTCTGCCGGTAATGCAGCACCGTTTGTAACGGAAAATGGAAAGGCATGGCTTACCCCGGTAACGCCAGCAGCTTGGCGGTCGTCTCCGCCAGCGGCGCGGGTTCGCCCGGCTTCTGCATGCGAAAATGGTCGAGCTCGGGAATTAAAGTCAGAGCCTTGTCGAGCGTCGGATCGCTTCCTTTTTGATACGCGCCGATGCGAACCAAATCTTCCGACGCGCTATAGGCTGCCAGCAGCCGCCGCAGATTCTGCGCCTTCTGCAGATGAGCCGGCGACGCCACGGCCGACATCAGCCGGCTCACGCTGTCCAGTACCGCAATCGGAGGATAGTGGCTGCGCACCGCCAACCGCCGGTCCAGCATGACGTGCCCATCGAGCAACGCGCGCGCTCCATCCACCAGCGGGTCGTGTTCATCGTCGCCTTCCATCAACACCGTATAAAAGGCGGTAATGCTGCCTTGCGCGTAGCGTCCTGCCCGCTCGATCAATCGCGCCAGCATGGTGAAGCACGAAGGCGTGTAACCTTTAGCTGTCGGCGGCTCTCCCGCCGATAATCCAATCTCCCGTTGTGCCATCGCCAGCCGCGTGAGTGAGTCCACCACCAGCAGAACCTGCTTGCCTCGCGAACAAAAATATTCGGCGACCGCAGTCGCGGCCAGCGCGGCGCGAATCCGCAGCAGCGGAGACTGGTCCGAGGTTGACACCACTACGCAGGCCCGCTTGCATCCTTCCACGCCCAGAGCGTTCTCTAGGAAGTCGCGCACTTCGCGGCCACGCTCTCCCACCAGCCCCAGTACCGTGAGGTCGGCATTGGTGTTGCGCGCCATCATTCCGATCAGCGTGCTCTTGCCCACTCCGCTGCCCCCGAAGATTCCCACGCGCTGCCCGCGCCCGCAAGTCAGAAATCCGTCGATTGCTCGAATCCCGCAGCCCAGCGGCTCGCTGATTGGCACTCGGTCGAGCGGCAGAGGCGCGGCAGCATCGAGCAATCGATATTCGTTGCCGCCGTAGCCTCCAAGCGAGTCCAGCGCTTCGCCGCCGCCGTCGATCACTCGCCCCAGCAGGCCGTCACCCACTCGAATCGACGGCCGCTCTCCCCACGTCGATACCCGGTCTCCATAGCGAACCCCCTGCGGCAATTCCAGAGGCATCGACAACACCGTCGTGCCGCGAAATCCTACAATTTCTCCTCGCAGCACGCGCCCCTGCGAATCGGCGATCTCGCACAGCTCGCCCACCGAGCAGAACGGTCCTCTGGATTCAACCAGCGGCCCCACCACCTGCGTGACACGGCCCTGCCATCGCATCCCCGAGCAGGACTCCAGCCGCGCGAAATAGGGCGCCAGCAGCGCTTCCGGCATCACTGTGTTTTCGTCCTTCGTCCTGCCCTGAATTCTTAGATCTTTATTCTTAAATCTTCAAAACCGATTTATCTTTATTTCGGTCGCGCGGCCAGCAAGTCCGTCAAGCCCGCCTCAATCTCCTTCAGTTGTCCTTCAAGACCCAGATTGGCGGTCCCCATGGAGGTTCGCAACCTGCACTGGTCCGGCTCGATCGCTGGATCTTCCACGATTTCAAGCGGCTTCCCCGCCGGCATGACCGCGGCGAGTTGCCGCCGCCAATCCTGGGCTCTCTGCGGATGGACCAGCAGCGCGACTTCGGTGGCACCTTCGATTTTGTCCAGCGTCACCTTCACCACACCCATCAACAGCAGCGGATCCACCTGCGCCTCGCGGTGCAGTATCTTCCGCGCAATACTCAATGCCAGTCGGACGGCTTCCTCTTCGAGCCTGCCGTAATAGGCCGCACGGTCTTGGGCAAAATCCGTCACTGTTTTGGCCACCGCGGCACGCTCGCGCACCAGTTGCTCTTCAAACTTGGCACGTTGCTCCGCCTCACCCTGCTGGCGTCCCAACTCGCGCATCTGCGCATCCCGCATCGCCGCCACCGTGGCTGAATCCAGCTGTGCCTTGTCGGCTGTGGCGGGTCTCGCGGGCAAAGCATTGCCAGCTGCGCTCGCCGCCGCCACCTCGGTGTAGGCGAATGGGATGACGATCGCTCGCTCAGTTCGCGCCGTGGGCGCGAGCTCTGGCGCAGCGAGCGCCAGGCTAGCTGACGAACTCATCTTCCGTCTCCTGGCTCAAATTCAGCTTGCCTTCGGCTTCCAGCTTGCGCGCGATTGCTACCGTCTCCAGTTGCGCCTTATTGATCTCCCGGCTCTTTACTGGTCCCAGCACTTCCATGTCTTCCTTCAACATTTCCACCGCTCGCGACGACATGGACTTGAAAATAAAATTCTTCAACTCGTCCGTAGCACCGCGCAAAGCGGTCGCCAGCGTCTTCTTATCCATCTGCCCCAGCAGTTCGCGGATCCCGCTCTCGGGAATAGTCAGCAGATCTTCAAAGGTGAACATCAGGTTCCGGATGGAGAGCGCCAGCTTCGGGTCTTCTCCTTCGATCGATTCCAGGATGGTTTTCCCCACCGCCACATCGAGCCGGTTCATCAGATCCGCCACGCCGCGCAGTCCGGCGTAGGCTCGTCGGCTCTGCTCGCCCAAAGTCTCCAGACGTTTGTGCAGAACCACCGAAACCCGCTCCGCCATCTCCGGCGAAAATTGCCGCAGCTGGGCCAGGCGCTTGATAGGCTCGGCGCGCAGCTCGGGCGGCAGCTTCATGAGCACGGTCGATGCCTGCTTCGATTCCAGGTGCCCCAGAATCAGCGCAATAGTTTGAGGATGTTCGCCTTCGATGAATTTTGCCAGTTGCTGCGGATCGGCCTTGCGCAGCGAGTCGAGCTTGGCTCCGCTAAGCTCGGCTGCCCGTTTGACCTGGCGCAATAAGTCTTCTGCCCCTTCTTTTCCAAAGGCCTTCACCAGCACCTTGTTCGCATAGTCCATTCCCGCCTGTGTGATGTAGTCGCCGGTCGCAATCAGGTGGTCGAATTCCTCAAGCACCGCCAAGCCGGCCGCTGGCTCGACTGAACTGATGGTTGTAATTTCCTGAGTGATCTCCTCCACTTCCGCTTGCGGTAGATGGCGATAGATTTCTCCCGCCGTGTCTTCTCCAAGAAGCACCATCAGGATGGCGGCTTTGCGCAGGCCGGTAAAATGGTGGGCGGTCACTTGTCGCTGTCCTCTCGTACCCAGGATTCGACCAGGCGGCTGGCCGCCACCGGCTCGGCTTTCACCTTCTCGGCGAGCATCTTCTTTAATTGCGTAGCTCGCTGTCCGTCGCCCTCAGGCTTCCCGTCGGCCGAAAGCGGAACCCCTGCGGCCGAAAAAATCTGCGGCGAAGTCTTTCCGATCTTTCCCGGCAACTCGCGAAACGCCGTGAGAATTTGCTTTTTGACGGGACGCAGCATCAGGAAATAGACCACCAGAAACAGCGCAGCCAGTCCGACATAACGTAGCAGCCAGACCCAGGGTTCGAGCAGCTTGCGCCAGCGCTCAAACTTGCTGGGTGGCGGAATGGTTTCAAGCGGCAGTTCCTGGAAGGAAATATTCTCCACCGCCAGCACGTCGCCGCGTTGCGCATCGACTCCAATCGCCGCCCGCGCCAGTTGCTCCAGTTGCTTCATCTCGTCGGCCGTGCGCTTGCGCCGGGTGCTCACCCGCTTGCCAGCCTGCTCGGTGACGTCGACCGCATCGTCGACCAGTACCGCAGCCGCAATCCGGCGCACCCTTCCCGCGGGCTCGAGGCTGCGATGCACGTTCTTGCTGATGGCATATGTCGTCGAATCGGATTTCGACGAAGACTGCTCCGTGCCCAGCGCGAACGTTCCCGGAGCCGTTACGGCCGGCGTTGCCGGAGCCGCACCCGGCGCGGCTGGTGCAGTCACGGCCGGAATGTTGCTCGCCGTGCCCGGCACTCCTGCAGGAGCTCCGCCCGTCGAGCTCTCTTCGGTATGCTCCTGGGTCAGCGCGGTGGGAGTCTTCGGATCGTAAGTTTCCTGCGTATCTTCACTCGTCCCCAGGTCGTACTCCACATGTACGCTGGCTCGCACATGCTCGGCGCCCACGACGGGTTCGAGAGTATGAACCAGCGTCTTCGCCAACTCCTCATCCGTAGCAAACGCCCGTCCTCCCGCGCCATCGTGGCCGTGCAGCAGTGGCAGGTTGCTGTCGGCGTCGACCACCGTCACGTTCTCCGGACGCAGGCGGTCGACCGCGCTTGCCACCAGTTGCGGAATGGCTTGCTGCGCCTGCTCCGACAAGCGCCCGCTGCGCGTCTTCAGGATCACCGCTGCCTTCGCCTCATGTTCCTGCTCGGTGAACAGTGATTCCTGGGGCAGCACCAGGTGGACCCGCACTGCTTCGACTTCACTGAGCGCGGCCAGGGTGCGCTCCAGTTCGCCCTCGAGGGCGCGCTGGTAATTCACCTTCTCGGTGAAATCCGAGCCCGCCCAGTTGGGTGTGTCGAACAGCTCAAATCCCATTCTCGCGTTGCGCGGTAGCCCAGCCGCCGCAGTCTCCAGCCGGCTGGCGTCAAGTTTGTCTTCCGGCACCAACAGGGTTCCGCCATCTGGCGAAATCTCGTGCGGGATGTTTTTAGCCGCCAGCCGCCCCGCCAGCGCCTGCGCGTCTTCAGGACGCAGCCCCGAATACAGCGTGACGTATTTCGGCTGGCCCAGCAGCGCGGCAAAGACCCACACCGTTCCCGCTACCAGCACCGTGCCCGCGAGCAGCCAAAGCTTGTGCTTGAAGCTCAGGCCCTTAAAGAAATCCCCCAGGCGATGCGTCAAGTCGTCGAAGGATTGGATTTTATTGTTGGCCATCGCTGCCCCAGTCGCCAGGAGGACCTCTCGCTCCAGCCGAGTTCGGTGGCCCGGTTCGTCCCTACTTCAAATTTGCGCCTGCTCCAGAATCGAATGGCAAACCAGCCGGCCATTTAAAACTGCATGCGCGAAATCTCCTGATACGCCGAAACGATCTTGTTGCGTACCTGCATCATCAGCTGAAACGACAGGTCCGCTTTCTCTACCGCGATCAGCGCGGTGTGCACGTCCGTGCCGTTGCCTTCGAGCACGCTCGCGACCTTGGTTTCCGCCTGCGAACTCAGGTGTCCCATCTCGCTCACCGCGTCCCGCAACGTGCTCGCAAAATCTCCGCCCGCTGCCGACGGAGACTCTTCGACCGCGCTCTCCGCAGCAGGTAGGATACGCAGGGAAGACACTGGACTGCTCATTCTGCTTCACCCCGTGCTCCACCTTGCGCTCTGCGTTCGTCCTTAACACTCGTTATACGCGCCATGGAATTCCCGGTTTCTTAACTGTTTCTTAATCGATTCACTGGAGTTGCTGGCCGCTTGTGCGACTAATTCTTGCGCCTAACTCAGAATCTTGCGCCTAACTCAAAATCTGCAGCGACTGCTGCAGCATGCTCTTGGCCGCCTGCACCCCGGCGGCGTTCAGCTGATACGCCCGCACCGCGCTCAGCAAATCCGCCATCTCCATCACCGGATTCACATTCGGATACGTCACATACCCTCCTCCATCCGCATCAGGATGTCCCGGCTCATAGCGTCGCGGCAACGGCGTCGGATCGGCCACCACGCGCTCCACCCGCACCCCGCCATCCGGAGTGCCCCTGTGCAGATGCGCCAGCATCATGGGAAAGCGCGGCATTGGCTGCGCCCGGAAGACCAGCAACTGCCTCCGGTAGGCCCCGCCCTGTGCCGAGCGAGTGGTCTCCGCGTTCGCCATGTTCGCGGCCACCACCTCGGCCCGCCAACGCTCGGCTCCGAGAGCCGAGCCGCTCATCTCCAGCATGCCAAACAGGTTCATGACGACGTACCTCCCGAGTTGATCGCCTGCGAAATCCCGTGAAACTCATCTTTCAGCAGCTGAATGCCCAGGCTGTACTTCATCTGGCTTTCGGCCAGCAGCAGGCTTTCGCGCTCCACGCTCACATTGTTGCCATCCGGACGCTCAATCAGTCCGCGGATCTTCTGCACCGCCGGCGTGTATGCGGCATATTCCAGGTCCGTCATCTCGCTCGCCGCGGCGTGCATGCTTGACCGCATCAGCTCGGCATGGAAGTCGAGATCGCGCGTGCGATAGCCCGGCGTGTCGATGTTCGCCAGATTCGCCGTGATCAGCTTGTGGCGGGCCACATCCACATCGAGATAGCGGCTGAGCGCCCCCGTCATCGGAGTATCAATCATGGACATAACTGCTCCAGCTCGGCAGCCCGTAGCTGCGGATTTTATTTCTCACAGTTCGCAGGCTGACGCCCAAAAGTCCGGCGGCCCGTGAGCGGTTTCCCCCCGTAGCCTGCAGAGTCATCTCAAGCAGCCGTCGCTCCATGTTTTCGAGAGAGACTCCGGCACGCAAGCGGTCGTCGGATACCGCACCGTCCGGCACACGCTCACGAGAAACATGACTGCTTGAGACGTGCTCGCCGGAGAAACCGTCACTAGGAAAACCACCGCCGCAAAGCTCTGTCTCCGGGACAACACCATCGTGCGGCACGGCTTTCTGGGATGAAGCTCTCTGCGATAAACCGTTCTGCGAGAAATTTTTCTGCGATGGATTTTCTTGCACCCCGGCATCCTCCCACGCCCACCCCTCCAAACTCTCTCTTCCAATCTCGCTGCCCGTCGCCAGCGTCACGGCACGGCGCAAACAGTTGGCCAGCTCGCGAACATTGCCCGGCCAGTTGTGCGCTTCAAGCCTCGCGATAAATTCCGGAGTCAGACGCAGAGTTTTGTTTTTCGCTCCGTAGAGCCGCAGAAAATATTCGGCCAGCTCTCGAATATCCTGCGGACGCTCGCGCAACGGCGGCAAACTTAAAGGAATCACATTCAGCCGATAAAAGAGATCGGCGCGGAACTTTCCTTCCTTCACCATTTCCCCTAGCGTGCGGTTCGTCGTCGCAATCACACGCAAGTCGACATGAACCGTGCGCGTATCGCCGAGCCGGTCAAATTCCCGCTCCTGCAGAACGCGCAGCAGCTTCGGCTGCAATCCGAGTGGCATCTCGCCCACCTCGTCGAGCAGCAGAGTGCCGCGATGCGCCAGTTCGAAGCGGCCTGGCTTCGCCACCACGGCGCCGGTAAAGGCGCCGCGCGCGTAGCCAAACAGTTCGCTTTCGAGCAGCGTCTCGGGAAAAGCCGCGCAATTTACCGCGACAAAGGCGTGATCGCGCCGCGGGCTTAGCCGATGGATCAGCCGCGCCACCATCTCCTTGCCCGTCCCGCTCTCGGCCTCAATCAGCACATCCGCATCGGTTGCCGCAATCTGCCGCGCTAGAGCGAGCGAGCGCAGCCAGCGCGCCGCATGCCCCACCAGCCCTTCCTGGGCCTCGGCCTGGGTTCGCGCCTGCACCAGAATCCGCTCCGCCGCCTGTTCCAGCTGTTCAAACGACACCGGCTTCACCAGGTAATCGCAGGCTCCATCTTTCATCGCCGCCACGGCATCAGGCACATTAGCAAACGCCGTCAACAGCACCACTGCTGTGTGCGGAGCGAGCGCCCTCGCTTCGCGCATTACCGAGAAGCCGTCCGCTCCCGGCATGCGAATGTCGGTGACCACGAGGGGGTGCAGAACCCGGCGGAATTTTTCGAGGGCCTCGTCCGCGTTCGCCGCCGTGTCCACCTGCCAGTCGCGCCGCAGGAAGTGCGCTTCGAGCGCCGCCCGCATCCCGGCTTCGTCATCCACCACCAGAACTCGATTCATCCCTCAGCCTCCTCGTCCAATTCCTTGTCACGCCCGCGTTCGTTTTCCAGAGGAAGCAGCAGCGTAAAACTTGCGCCCGATCCCGCGCGATTGCTCGCTGCCAGCGAGCCGCCATGCTGCTCCACGATCTTCCGGCACACCGCGAGCCCCAGCCCCGGATTGCCCGGGCGTGTGCTGAATCCCGGTTCGAAAATTCTTGCCGCCTGCCGGGCGTCGATTCCCGGTCCGGTGTCGTTCACCGAAATCACTGCAGCACAGCCACTCGCATGATGCGTGCGGTGGCCGGAGATCTCGACCCAGCCGCCGCCCGGCATGGCCCGCAACGCATTTAGCACAAGATTCAGCAGAACCTGCTCCAGACGATGGCGATCGGCGACGAACCATACGCCCTGCAGCCGGTTGCGCAGGCACAATTCGACCCTCGCCTGCCGCGCCATGGGAACGAGAAAGCCCCCCGCCCAATCGAGCAGCAGGCCCAGATCGACGGGCGCGCACTGCGGCGCGGGTAGGCTGTGGAAGTGCAGAACGTTGTTCACCGTCGCTCCGAGTGTTCGCAGGCCGGCCTGCACTTGCTCTACCCACAGGTGGCACTCCTGCGGAAGCGCAGCCGCAGCCAGCAATCCGGCAAATAGCTCCAGGCTGCCCAGCGGGTTGCGGATTTCGTGCGCCAGAATCGATGCCATCTCCGCCAGCGCTTGCTCGCGGCGCAATTTTTCGCGCTCCTGTACCAGGCTTTTGGCGTCGCTCACATCGCGAAGAATGAAGATGGAAACCGGCTCGGCGTCTGCGTGATTGGCCGCGCCCGTTTCAGACTGTCCATCCGGAACCGCGGCGTGGCGCACGGCCAGCCAGCGCTCCGTCCGGCTATCACTATCAGGCAGACGCGATTCCAGTTCGCCGGGCGCTTGGCGGGTGCGATTCAAAAGGTCGATCAAATCTGCCGGGACTGCGGACAATGATGACGATGAAGATGAAGATAGTGATGAAGATAAAGATAAAGATGACGACGCGTATGGTGGCTGCGGTAATCCGAGCAATCTCCTGCCCTCGGGATTCAGCAATGAAATGCTGCCGTCGGAGCGTTCGACCAACACGCCGCAGGGAAGGCCTTCGAGAATCCGGTCGAGATGCTCGCGCATCCGGCGATTTTCCGACAGGCTGCGCAGTAGCCCTGCATTGCTCTGTTCTAACTCAGCCCGAAGCCGTACCACCTCGCCGCGTAGCCGGCCATACGAGCGTTCAAGCGAATCGGCGGCTTCCGCAAAAGTTCGGAAGGCTTGCAGCAAAAACTGTTCGTTGCCTGCGGCTGAAGTCCCACTCGCGCCAGTTTCTCCGGCGGCGATTCCCGCGATGGTTTCCGCGCCCATTCCCGCGACGGCCGGGTAGGGGCCCGAAACGTCGCTGGAGAATTCTGCCGGCATGGGCAAGGAGGTCATGTATGCAGGCAACATTTGCACGGTTCGTGCCAGAGTGAGGGCCTGGGCCTGAGATTATCCTCAGCTTGCCAGGCCGGCGCACGAAGGGTTGCGGCTGGCGGACTGCAAAGAGCAGAGCTCGAAAGGGAAGTAAAGATGCTCGGGCCGCACTGTGTCGCCCTTCTCGATCAGAATCGACGCTCTCTCCATCACGTGCTGCAATTCGCGTACGTTGCCTTTCCACGCATGGCATTCGAGCCTCTGCGCTGCCTCGCCGCTCAATCGCGGACACGCACTATTCGTCGCAGCCGCCATGCACTCCAGAAAATGTTCTGCCAGCGGAATGATGTCGCCGCGGCGCTCGGTCAGCGGCGGCAGCTCCAGAGGAAAGGCCGAAAGCCGGTAAAAAAGATCTTCGCGAAATTCTCTTCTGCCGGCGCGCCCCGCGAGATCCACATTGCTCGCGGCAATGACCCTCACATCGACGCGTGTCACTTCGGCCGTGCCCAGCCGCTGCACTTCTTTTTGCTCCAGAAAGCGCAGCAGCTTGGCCTGCATGCCGAGCGGCAACTCGCTCACTTCGTCGAGAAACAGCGTTCCCCCGTGCGCCGCCGGAATTCTTCCCAGTTGTGATTGCACCGCTCCGGTGAACGCTCCCCGCGAATAGCCAAATAGTTCAGACTCGACAAGCGCTTCCGGAATCGCGGCACAGTTGACTGCGACGAAAGGTTTCGCGGCCCGCGGACTCAGCGTGTGTAACGCGCGCGCTACCAGCTCCTTGCCGCTTCCCGTGGGACCTGCGATCAGCACGGTCGTGGTGCGCGGCGCAACCAGCCGCGCCATGCGATAGACCCGCCGCATGCTTTCGCTGCGCCCGATCATGCCGGGCAGCGGCTCGAACTCGGGAAATCTTTCAATCGTCTGCGGATTTTCTTCCGGCGTCGAATCTTGTTCCACGCTTCTCAGACCTGACGTAGTTTCCACCGACGCAGACGGGTTGGAGTTGGCGGATGCAGCGTCCGCATCCGAATCGAGCAGCACCACCTGGGTTCCCGGGAACCGGCGCTGAATGATGGCGATCAGTTCGTCGGTGTCGAGGTCCGGAACTCGGCGGTCGAGAAACAGCACCTGCCAGTCTCCTTTTTCGAGCTTCGACAACGCTTCCGCGCCGCCCAGCGCCTGCTGTACCGGACGGCAGCGGCCATTCAGATTGTGCAGCACCTGGTCGCGAAAGGCGCTGCTGGCGCTGGCGATGAGCGCCCCGCCCGCCACCCGCGCCATGGAGGGGAAAGTTGTCATAAGTGTCATTACGTCTCCCAAGAACAAAGAACCAGGTTGGAATTCCGGTTAAGAAAAGTGATCAGAAAAAATCGACTAGGGAAACTCTGATTAACCTCAGCTTTGTCATTTCGAGCGAAGCGAGATCGCCCGTTTCCGGGCGATTTCGCGAAGTCGAGAAACCTGCTTTTCGGGCTGGAGGGGCAATCAGAGTTTCCTTAGGAGTTCTTGCGTGAAATACCAGGCAGCCTGATGCTTAACGTTTCCTGCTTGCCGTCCCACATTCGTTGCCACTCGGCGCCGCAGCAATCGAAGCCGGCTTGCGCCACTAGCAAACCCAGTTCTGGCCGTGAAGATGGCTGGCGCGCTTCTTCGGTTACCTCCCAGCGGATGCGCAGCCAGTCTCCGCTTTGCGCCGCGCTTGCTTCGATCTTCACGGCGCTAACCTTCACCGCGTTGCCTTCGGCCGCGAGACTCAGCACAGAATCCAGCAGCCGGAACGCGATGCCACCCAGCTTTTGTCTTCCCGCCCTCACTACTAGAATCAAAGAGGAATCGAATTCTATTTCCATGCGGATGGCTTTCGACTCGGCTACCGGCTTGAGATCGTTCACGGTTTCGCGCAGGATCGCCGCGAGGTCCGTCATTTCGTTCGGTATTTCATTCTCATCTTCGTCCAGGCCATCGGCGACTTCGCGGATCGCCTCGACCAGAGCCCGCATGCGCTCAGTCAGCGCAAGGCCGTCGCGCAGCCCCTGCCGGTATTGCTCCGGAGTGCGACTTCCAGCCAGCGCTACCTCCATCGAGCATTGCAATCCGGTCAGCGGCTGGTTCAGCGCGTGCAGCAATTGCGCAAGCGGGCTCCGGCCCGTGATCTCCTCAACGGCGAGAGGCGCGCTGATTTGCAGAGGAGTCATGCCGTCACTTCCGCGCTGCCCATTTCATAGCCCACACCGCGCACCGTGTGGATCAGCTTCCGCGGATGCCCATCATCCACCTTCCGCCGCAGGTAATTGATATAAACATCCACCACATTAGTAGTCGTGTCGAAGGTGAGGTTCCAGACGTGTTCGATGATCATGGCGCGGGAGACTTGACGGCCGGCGTTGCGCATCAGATATTCGAGCAGGGAAAACTCTTTGGTGGTTAGATCGATGCGGCGGCCGGCGCGTTCGGCGCGGTGTTCGACGCGATCGAGTTTCAGGTCTTCGACTACAAGCACGGACTCCGATGGGAGATGGCTGCGGCGCAGCAGGGCGCGGATGCGGGCCGAGAGTTCGCTAAAGGAAAATGGTTTGGGGAGATAATCGTCGGCTCCGGTGTCGAGGCACTGCACCCGGTCTTCTACTTTGCTTCTCTGAGTCAACACCAACACTGGCAGGCTGGGGCGGCGCAGCCGCAGATGGCGCAACACGCTCACGCCATCGAGCTTGGGCAGGTTTAAGTCGAGGATGACAAGATCGTAATCAATCTCGCTGCCCATGGCGCGCGCCTGGTCGCCATCTTCCGCCACATCGACCGTGTAGTGTTCCCCGAGCAGACCCTGGCGCACAAAACTGGCCAGAGCCGCATCATCTTCGGCAATTAGGATTCTCATGAAAGGGCCTTTAATACAGCTCGATTCTAATTAGAGAATCCTGAAAGCTAGCTTAAACTCTGCGCGCACGAAAGTGTATGCTTCCGCAATTGGATGCAGAGGTCAAAAAGGGATAGCAACAACTAAAAGAGCGGGGCACGTCGGGTTGCTCCGTTTGACCGCGCCAAGTGAACGGCCCCACTTAAGCCGAGGATGGCTTGAATGGGCCACCCGCGGCGGACTGTCCATTCACGTTGAGGCTGTATTGCTTCATTCGTTACTAGGAACTTCTTCGTGCGCCGCCGGCCTCAGGCTGCGATCGAAAAACCTAGGCAGCGAGGTAAGTGGCACCCACCCTTCGAAACCACGAAGGGTGGGGCAGCCTTAGTCGTGTCGATGCAAAGGTGGGCCAGCCCCCATATCTATTCCACGACTGGGGATTAGCGGGGTTAGCCGCGCCTAGCCCTGCCGGGTCGGGAGAAATCCAGCGGCCTTGCACCGGGCTGTAGCGGCGGAACATAAAATCTTCCAAGGTGCCCGTATCGTTTTCGCTATCGAACACGGTAAAGGGGAAGCCGTACGCCGTAAAATTTCCGTTATTGGGCGTTCCTCCCGCGTAACCCTCTCCAAACGGTGCATATGCCATGATCGGGAAGGCAATTCGAGTCTCGCCCGACAGCAGACGGACTGAGCCTAACCAGTCCGGATAGAAATAGTTGAAGTCACCGGCGATGCCGTATCCGGCCGTGGTCCCTCCCGGCAGCGGCACGAATGCCGTGTTAAGAGCCTGACCCTGCATTGCCGCCAGCACCGATCCGTCAGCAGGGGAGTAGACGAGTTCGATCCCTCGGCTTTGATTCTCGACCATTCTGCCGAATGCATCATTGGTAACGGTCGCGCCGTTCACAGACGCCAACCCACCGTAGGCGTCCCAAGTATAGGTGTTGAAGGTGTCGTTGAGCAGGTCGCCATTAGCGTCGTAGCTGACGCCGTTCCAGCCCGTCAAGTACTTGTTGTTGACCGGACTGTTGTAGGTAGGCAGCCAGGAAATGCTGCCGCTCTTGCTGATATTGCCAAAGGCATCATAACTGAACGTCTGTGCCCAGGCGCTGCCGCAATTGTCCCCCGAGACCCGCGCTAAGGCGTCATAGGTGTAGGTACAAGTCTGATTGTCCTGGCTGTTGAACGGGTCGGTGATCGCCAGTTGCTGCAGCGTTCCGTTGGCGTTCCAGGTCAGCTTTCCCACGGCTGACTGTCCATTCACATTGAAGCTGTACTGCTTCATCCGTCACTAGGAATTTCTTCGTGCGCCGCTGGCCTCAGGCTGCGATCGAAAAACCTAGGCAGCGAGGTAAGTGGCACCCACCCTTCGAAACCACGAAGGGTGGGGCAGCCTTAGTCGTGGCGATGCAAAGGTGGGCCAGCACCCAATTTAAGACTTGTTGTTTGCGGCATAACAGGCGTTCAAAGAAGCAAATAAGCAATCCGAACGTGGACCGAATCTAGTCATCCATTCTCGTCATTAGAAGAATCTTTCGAAAGAAGTTTTTCTGCGAGCTTTAAAGCTCCCGATATGATCAGAAAGTCCGCGATCCCGATCGGCATCGCGTAAAAAATCGTAGGCGCATTTTTGGGCCATTGAACCATGAAAACTAATGGGACGTGGAGCGCCAAGATAACAGCAATGATCGCCCAGAACCAGACGTGTTTCCTTAAATGCCAGCGGAGCTTGATGGCGAAGATTATCACGTCTAACACAATGCAGGTGGCCAGACCTGCATCGGCGTTATACAAGAAGGTAATGAGAAAGAATACCGGCGCCGTCATCGCCGCAATTTTTAGGCCTGTGTAGTCGACAGGTTCTTTCGGCTTGGGTGATTCGTAATCAAACATGTGTGCACCAGCGATGAGCTACCAGACTCCCGAACCTCCTCACCAGCATCTTTGAATCGTCTTGGCCAATTGATAACCGTCGTATAGTCCAATGGTTGCCGAGAGAGCATTGCCGAGGACAGGTATTACCTTGCCGCCTTCTAAGGCCGCATCTGCAAGCGTAAAGCCCAAACCTGCACCTGCGCTGGCTGCTCCGAAGGGGGATTCATCAGTAAGTCCCGTGCCTATCCCATAAGCTGCACCGCCGTATGCGACGATGCCGTTAACTGCCCTAGCACCAGCGGCAGTTGCCGAAACCGCGTTGCCAAGCCCAGGTATAGCGCCAACAATGTCGAGCCCAACGGAGAGAGTACCCTGCGCCACAGCTAGGCCGCACCCAGTTTTTTTCGGCAACCGTCTGTTGTTTGCGGGAGGCGGGTTAGTCACTTGGGCGGTGCCGGGGCCTATCGGGTCGCCGCCCGTGTATCCAATGCCCAGCATCTGCCAACCGTCGCTGTTCGGATGACCCTCATCAAGGCTCTCCGTCGGATAGCTGACGGGCACCGCCTGAATGGACCCACCCTTGTCGTTGGAGTAGCCCCATATGTCGTACAACTGGAGGCCAAAGAATTCATACGCGGTAAGAGCGCCCTCCGTTCTAGCCATCTGACGATTGTATTGAACCGCATCGTTCATGTCGCTAAACAATCCTAGGGGGTCGGTTGCGCTCAAGGGAGTGTTGCCTACATAAGCATATCTATTCCACGACTGGGGATTGCTGGGATCGACCGCGCCTAGCCCAGCCGGGTCGGGAGAAATCCAGCGGCCTTGCACCGGGCTGTAGCGCCGGAACATAAAATCTTCCAGGCTGCCAGATTGGTTCTCGGTGTCGGCCACGGTCCAGCTGTTGATGCCCGTGAACTGCACATAGCCCTGCCCACCGGCATAGCCCTCGCCAAAAGGAACATAGGACATAGGGGGCTTACCCACTTTTGATTTTCTAGTCATTGTCCTACCGCTGAGGCTGCCCCACCTTCCGCGATTTTCGGAAGGTGGGCACCACGGACGATGGTATCAAGGGTTTTGCCTAGGCTCACCTCAGTTGTTTGTGTGGACTACAGTCGGCGGTGGTGAATGCACAAGAAGTCGAGGTTCGTGGTGCCCATCCATCGAAAACCGCGCTGGATGGGGCAGTCTCACCCGGGAAAAGAGTGTTTCTAACTTGACACCCCTTTTATAGAACCCGTCCACACGCCTAATTGGCGGAACGAACTGCTAGGCGCATGAGATGCCTCACCACGATGCTGGCTGTCGCAATGGCTAAGACCAGCGCCACGCGGGACTCCAAAACACCACGGGCGCTGTCTATCGCTGCCAGCACGTATGCTGCGATGACTGCGACAACAGCAGCGAGAACGCCATCTATGACGGCCGCCTTAAGACTCCAAGGCCGACGCAGCACTAAGCCCGTGAGCCCCCCCGCACAGATCCCAAGCGCACTAGCGAAAATAGTGTTGACCAAAATCAACACAGCAGCTCCACTCGTCCCGATCATTAGTGACCTCCTTTGCAGAACCCGCCGACCTGCCGAGGAAGTGGTTCCACTGGGCATCCTCAAAAGCGCTGCCTCCAAAGCTGAACTCCATTGGGTTTGCTACGGTCCCTCCGAGATTGATGTTGAAGTTGATGGAACCCGGTGAAGCAGGTGAGGACGCAAACGTGATGCTTGCCGGATAGAGCAAATGTCCTGGGTTGGTCGTAAAGGTCATGCTTTGGGAATTCATTGATTGCACATTTACGGATAGGTTTTGAGTGAATCCGAAAACACTAACGCTGATCGGAATTGTTGATCCGGCCCCCATGCCTGACGGTGGGGAGAACGTGACACTCTCGAGTCCTCCCCATCTTGAATAATTTCCGAACTGGGCGAAGTTGCCCTCGACAGCGCCCATAACCTGGCCGGCGCTAGAGCCACATGGTGTAGTCAGCCCGTATTGCTTACTCACGTTGTTTGCGGCTCCGGGAGCGATGGAACTTTGTACCGTGCCGGCGGTCGTCTGAACGTCCGACGGTGAGGCCGAGCTTACATTGATCGTCACCGTTGTGTCGATCCATTGCCCTCCATCTCCACAATCGCTGGCATCTGTTGCGTCAAAGTCGTAGTCCGTTTTATCGGCGTCGTTTTCCGGCGTATCCCCTTTGCCGCCATAGAAGCAGTACAGGCCCAAAGGGTCCGTGTTTCTCAGCGGATTGTTGAGCACGTAAGCATATCTATTCCACGACTGGGGATTGGCGGGATTCACTGTGCCCAGCCCTGCCGGATCGGGAGAAATCCAGCGGCCTTGCACCGGGCTGTAGCGGCGGAACATAAAATCTTCCAAGGTGCCCGTATCGTTTTCGCTATCGAATACCGTAAACGGGTAACCGCCCGCGGTAAATTCCGCATTATCGGGTATTCCTCCCGCGTAACCCTCTCCAAACGGTGCATATGCCATGATCGGGAAGGCAATTCGAGTCTCGCCCGACAGCAGACGGACTGAGCCTAACCAGTCCGGATAGAAGTAGTTGAAGTCACCGGCGATGCCGTATCCGGCGGTGGTCCCTCCC
>Ga0210394_10003240_pt1 | contig 20815 bp, 15 predicted proteins | sample IncBWC12MmetaG_FD_160121 | JGI IMG/M metagenome (GOLD analysis project Ga0210394, IMG submission 160121) | Forest soil microbial communities from Barre Woods Harvard Forest LTER site, Petersham, Massachusetts, United States - Inc-BW-C-12-M | ecosystem: Environmental > Terrestrial > Soil >...
GAATTCCTAAAAACCAACGGAACAAAAGGCCTTCCCATGGAAGTGATCGACAGCGACACCAAATCCGCCGACCTCCAATTGATCGAACTCAAAAGCACCGCGACCGCCAGCGAATAAACCCCTAATAGTTCCCGCCGCTTGGTAGCGCTAGCGTCTCGCCGGCCAGAGGCCAGCGCTACCAGTGCCGTTACTCACTCGCCTCTCTTGCTTCGTCAGGGCAGCAGATAGTAGGCCATCGATGGCGCTACCATTCCCGTTACGTTGACAGCGCTCGACGCCGTCGTTTACGCTGAAAAACTTGGCTTAGCATCACCAAGCCAACAGGGAGACGCATGGCTGAAGAGAAGTTACCCACACGCGCCGAAGATTTTTCCGAGTGGTACAACCAGCTGGTCCTCAAGGCGCAACTTGCCGACTACGCTCCGGTACGCGGTTGCATGGTGGTCCGTCCCTACGGTTGGGCGCTCTGGGAAAATATCCAGCAGGGACTGGACCGCCGCTTTAAAGCCACCGGTCACCAGAACGTCGCGTTCCCGCTGCTCATTCCCAAAAGCTTCATCGAGAAAGAAAAGCATCACGTCGAAGGTTTCTCGCCTGAACTTGCCGTGGTCACCATAGGCGGTGGCGAAAAACTTGCCGAACCGCTCATCGTTCGCCCCACTTCCGAAACCATCATCGGCCATATGTGGGCCAAATGGATCCAGTCCTACCGCGATCTTCCGGTGCTCATGAACCAGTGGAATAGCGTCGTTCGCTGGGAACTCCGCACCAAACTTTTCTTGCGCACGCTCGAATTTTATTGGCAGGAAGGCCACACGGCCCACGCCACCCGCGAAGAAGCCATGGACGAAACCCGGCAGATGCTGGACGTCTACACGGACTTCGCGGTCAACGACGCCGCCATCCCGGTTATTCCCGGCGCAAAATCCGACGCCGAAAAATTTGCCGGTGCCGACATCACTTACTCCATCGAGGCCATGATGGGCGACACGAAGGCTCTCCAGGCCGGCACTTCCCATTTCCTGGGGCAAAATTTCGCGCAAGCCTTCGAGGTGAAATACCTCGATCAGAACGGCCAGTTGCAACACTGCTGGACCACTTCGTGGGGCCTCTCCACCCGCATGATCGGCGCAATCATCATGGTTCATGGCGACGACCAGGGCCTGGTAATGCCTCCGAAACTCGCGCCCACGCAAGTCGTCATCGTACCCATCTACAAAACGGACGAAGAAAAAGCCTCGGTCCTGAAAGTTGCCAAAGAACTAAAAGCCCAACTCGTGAACGCCAACCTGCGCGTCACGCTGGACGAACGCGACGGCTTCAGCCCCGGTTGGAAATTCAACGATTGGGAAATGCGCGGCGTTCCGGTTCGCGTTGAACTCGGCCCTAAAGACGTCGCCAAGCAAGCGGCCATGCTCGCGCGCCGCGACCGTCCGGGAAGGGAAGGCAAAGTCAGCGCTCCTCTGGCCGACCTGCCCGCCACCATCGAAAAGCTTCTGGTCGAAATTCACCAGTCCATGCACGACAAGGCCTTGGCCTTCCGCCGCGCCAACACCCAGGAAGCCCAGACCTACGATGATTTCAAGAAAGCTGTCGAGACCGGTTTTGCCTTTTCCTACTGGTGCGGCAGCGGAGATTGCGAAGCCACCATCAAGGAAGAAACCCGCGCCACCATGCGCTGCATTCCCCTCGATCCTTCCTCCGTCCTCGGCAATGGCACCTCCGACGGCTCCGGCAATTGCATTTACTGCGGCAAGCCCGCCACCCAACGCGCCATCTTCGCCCGCGCCTACTAGCCATTTGGAGTGCGGGAGCTTGCTCCCGCTTTACGTTGTAACGGGACGAGAAAACTTGCGCGAAGAAGCTCCGTGTTTGTAGCGGCCGCCCTCCGAGGCGGCGCCTGGCTCAACTGTTCAGCCGGTCGATTCTGGTGGCGCTGGCCTCCGGCCGGCGAGACGCCAGCGCTACCAAACGCCTGCACGCGGCCCACCTCAACCACGGCGTTAACAGGGCGCGAAAGCTTCTGTTGCGAAGCTCGCTTGGGTGGCTCGGCTTGGACCGAAAAGCGGCGGCAAGCCGCCGCAGCCGCCGCACTCCAAAACACCGTCCAGTGTCCTCCAGCGCCGCCCGTAACCCCTGCACCACACACCCACCTAACGTTTCTCGACAGCCTTGCCGCTCAATGTTAAGTTGCCTATATAGACCTTTTATTTCAGCCCGTCGGATCTGCCGCGATAGGCTTAGGGAGTGCTTCCGCGTGAATCGGCAAATCAATTCCTCGCGCCACGCTGAGCGTGGCGAAGGCAAGCTCAAAGCCCTCGTCTACACCGCCATTCTCATCATTGCGGTGTTCGTTGCTGTTAAGACCGTCCCCAGTTATGTCGCGGAATATCAGCTCAAAGATAAAATGTCGGAGCAAGCGCGCTTCGCAATCGTCAATCGCTATACCGACGATCAGATCAAGGACAACATCTTCCGGGTCATCCAGGATCTGGACATTCCCGCGAAACGCGATGACGTCAAGGTCGCTGCCACCAACCATGGCATCGAAATCAGCGTCAGCTACACCGTCCCCGTCGATTTTCTCGTGTACCAAACGGATCTCAAGTTCACTCCCTCCAGCGAGGGCAGAGATATCATGAAGTAGCCTCGCGCTGCTTCTACCTTTCCAGAAAAACATTCGCTCGTGTCTTACTTACCTACCTCCGTCCAAGTGTGGCTTTGTTCCGCTTGCCTCTTGCGAGACAATGGTAGTTGCCCACGCTTGGGGAGTTGCTGATTGCGCTTTCGTCTTCAAAAAGGCTTCTGGACTTCTAAAATTGGTCTCGGCATCCTCGCCGGTGTTGCGGTGGTTTTCCTCGTCGCCGCGGGTATTTTTACGTTCTACTACGTGAAATATGCCCGCATGATTGACGCGCGGCTCTCCGGGCACATCCTGCAAAATACCACCCAGATTTTCTCCGCGCCGGAACGCATCTCCGATGGCCAGGCATGGACTCCGGCCGATCTAATCACCTTTCTCCAGAAGTCCGGCTATCACGCCACTTCCGACGAAAACTCCCTCGGGGAATACACCACCAACGGCAACACCGTAGACGTCCGCCCGTCGAAGCTTTCGTACTTTAACGGCTCTAATGCGCTGGCCATCGAATTTAACGCCAAAGGCATTCACTCCATCAGGTCACTTGCCGGCGGTCCGGATATGGGCTCCGCCGAAATCGAGCCTGAACTCATCACCAATCTTTTCGATAGCCTGCGCGAAAAGCGCCGCCCGGTCCGCTATGAGGATCTGCCTCCCGTGCTGGTTCACGCCATCCTTTCCGCGGAAGATAAGCGCTTCTTCGAGCATCCCGGCTTCGATTTCATCCGCATCTTCGGCGCCGCCTGGGCCGACCTGCGCCACAGCCAGAAATTTCAAGGCGCGAGTACCATCACGATGCAAGTTGCGCGCACGTATTTCCTATCCACCGACCGCACCGTACGCCGTAAAGTCGCCGAGGCCATGCTCTCGTTCGAACTGGAACAGCGCTACTCCAAGCAGCGCATTTTCGAGATGTACGCCAACGAAGTCTACCTGGGCAATCGCGGCAGCTTCGGTATCCGCGGCTTCGCGGAAGCCAGCGTCGCTTATTTTGGCAAGGACCTTCGCCAGCTCACTCTTCCCGAATGCGCGTTTCTCGCCGGCCTGATCCGCGCGCCAAACTACTACTCTGTCTCCGACCGCCATCCCGAACGCGCGGTGCAGTCGCGCGATCGTGTGCTCACCCAAATGCTCGATAACGGTTTCATCAACGAAGCCGACGTCCAGGATGCCAAGCGCGTCCCGCTCAAGCTCATGCGCACCGAAATCGCCGGCAACGAAGCGCCTTACTTTGTGGACATGGTCAAGGACCATCTTCTCGAGGATTATTCCGAGGCTGATCTGCTGAGCCAGAACTATCGCGTGTACACAACGCTCGACCCGCAGCTCCAGCGTGCCGCCGCATTGGCGGTGGAAGCGGGGATGAAAAATGTTGATGCCTTGCTGGATAAGAAGCGCGAAAAATCCGCCAAGCTAAAAGGGAAAAAGGGAGCTGCCCCTCCTCCCGGCCCGCAAGTGCAGGTTGCCCTCGTGGCGCTCGACCCGCGAACCGGCGAAATCAAGGCGCTCATCGGTGGACGCGACTACGGCCAAAGCCAGCTGAACCATGCCCTCGCTCATCGCCAGCCCGGTTCTGTCTTCAAACCTTTTGTGTACGCCGCCGCATTCAACAACGCTGTCGACGGCGCGCAACCTCTTATCACCCCCGCAACTACCATTGACGACGAGCCAACCGTTTTCGAATTCGATGGCCAGGAATACACCCCCAACAATTACGGAGAGCGGTTCATGGCCAAAGTGACCGTCCGCCAGGCGCTCACCAACTCCTTGAACGTTGCCACTGTAAAAGTCGCGGAAATGGTTGGGTATGGCCGCGTGGTCCAGATTGCGCGCAGGATGGGCCTGGGTTCCACGATTCGTCCAACCCCCGCCGTCGCGCTAGGTGCCTACGAACTCACTCCGATCGAAGTAGCTGGTGCCTATACCGCCTTTGCCACCATGGGTACTCGCGCCGATCCCTTCTACATAAAGACCGTCACCAGCGCAGGCGGCAATACCCTGGAAAAGGTAACGCCGACCAATAAATTGGTCCTGGACCCCCGCGTGACCTACCTTGTCGACAGCATCCTCAAGGACGTACTTAACAAAGGCACCGGCGCTGCCGTCCGCCAAAAAGGCTTTACGCTTCCCGCTGCCGGTAAAACCGGAACTTCTCGCGATGGCTGGTTCGCCGGCTTCACCACCAACCTCGTCACCGTAATCTGGATCGGCTTTGACGATAACCATGACCTCGGCCTCGCCGGAGGTGCCACCGCGGCCCCGATTTGGGCCGACTTCATGATCAAGGCCACCGCGTTGGCTGCGTACAAAGACGCAAAAGAGTTCGAAGCGCCTGAAGGCGTCCAGATTGCCACGATTGATACGGAATCTTTGCAGCTCGCCACCCCCAATTGCCCTGAAACCCGCGATGAGGTCTACGTTGCAGGCTCGGCCCCTACCCAGATCTGCGAACTCCATGGTGGCCACGGGCCGCTCAACGCTGCGGGTTCCTTCCTCTCCCATATCTTCGGTGGCGGCTCGCCCAAGTCTCCGGAAAACGCGAATGCCCCGGCTGGGCAGCCCCCAGGAGCCACCGCCGACAGCTCCGATGCTGGTGCCGGGTTAAATAAGCCCCCGGACAAGAAAAAAGGCCCACTGCAGAAGATTTTTGGTATCTTTGGGGGCAAGAAGAAAGATCCCGACAAGGATGCACCGCCTCGGGATAAAGGAGATTCGCCATGATCCGACTTTCTTTGGCGATTCCGGCAGTCAGCATTCTCCTCCTCGCGCCCAGCACTACCTTCCATGCGCAGGAGTATCCCACCCCTCCGGTTACCACTGCTTCCTCCACCGCTCCTTCGCCTAGACCTAACGATCTATCCGACGAAGAGCAGGCGCGCCTGTATCTGGTCAGGAAGCAATTCCGGGAAGCGCAGGACCTCTTCCATAAACTGACCGTGGAGCACCCCAAAAGCGCCCTTTACTGGAATGAACTCGGAATTGCCTTCCACAATCAGATTGAACTTTCTTCAGCGCTGAAATGCTATGAAAAGTCGGTCAAGCTGGATTCGCACTACGCCGATGCCATCAACAACATGGGCACCATCTGGTACGAGCGCAAGAAATATCCCAAAGCCATTCGCGCGTACAAGCGTGCCATCGCCATTCGTAGTGATTTTTCGCCGTTCTACATGAATCTCGGCTACGCCTATTTTGGGAAAAAGGAATACGACGATTCCATCGTTTCGTTTCGTAAAGCCTTGGAGTTGGATCCTAACGCTTTCGACACCGGCAAATCCCGCTCTGGCACCATCATCCAGGATCGCTCCATCCGCAGTGACCGCGGCCTGTTCTATTTCTTGCTGGCCAAATCTTTTGCCTCGGCGGGAAACATCGAGCGCTGCGTAGTTTATCTGCGAAAAGCGCGAGATGATGGCTACAAGGAAATCAACTCCGCAAAATCCGACCCCGCGTTCGCGAAAATACTCTCCGACCCCGCGGTACAGGAAGCACTCGCGCCCAAACCCGTGGAACCAACCGTCGTCGACTCCACACAACCCTAGTTAGGTGTTGCGTAGACATTTGGAGTGCGGGAGCTTGCTCCCGCTTTGCGGTGTAGTCCTTAAGAAAGTTTTCGCTGCGAAGCTAGGGCTAGTGGTCTTTTCAGCGACCGCCTTCCGAGACGGGCGCCTTTCTCTAAAATGTTTGAGATATGTAGCGGACCTTGGTAGCGCTGGCCTCCGGCGGGCGAAACGCTGGCGCTACACAATCGCTCAGCCCGACTTTCACATTCGTATTCTTTAGGAGGCTGGGGCTTCAGCCCCAGCGCAGATCGCAGGTTCTCAAATGGGCTTTAGCCCCTGAAGAAAGTTTCTTGACTCCCAACACTACGCCGGGTTACTCACCTTCTTCAGAATGTCCTGGAACCTCTGCTCGTTCTTTACAAACTTGAACGACATATTCTGGTCCATCGGCAAATTGGGCATGTACACATCCCGCTGCTCGTAGGCTTCCTGTAGCCACGTCAGCGTCTGTTCCTTGTCTCCCAGCGTTGCGTAAATGCGCGCGAACGTATACGGCGAAACGTAACGCTTCTCCCGCGCTTTCACCAGATGCGCCAGGTGCTCCCTCAGCGCCGCCTTGCTGGCCGCTTTGTATCCGGACTTCTGATAGATTTTTCGAAGCTTTGCCGCCGTTTCCCGCTCTCCATGCAGTTCAAACAGCGTGGTCCATTCATTCATCGCCTGATCTTCGTGGCCCTGGTGTTCGTATACGTCCAACAGGATTCCGTGCGCCATATCCGACGCCGGATCCAGTTGAATCGCGGACTTTGCTTTTTTCTCCGCTTCTTCGTGCTTACCGGCGCACTCATACAACTCCGCCAGAAAAGTAATGCGGTCGGCGTTCACCGGATCCAGCTCCACCGCCCGGCTCATCTCGTTGATCCCTTGCGGGAACTTTCCTTGTATCGACAAAAACGTCCCGTTCCACTCGTGCGCCATCGGGTCGTTCCAGTTCAGTGCCAGCGCTTTTTCAATCTCCGCTTGCGCGCCCTTCCAGTCGTAGTCAATGGTCAGCAATGCGTCCGCCAGGTACGCGTGGGATTCGGGAAGGCTGGGATCAATCTGAATGGCATGTTGCGCCGCTTCGCGCGCCTTGGCGTAGGCGTCCTTGGGTGCCAGAAACCCGAGATTTGCTCCCCGCTCATAAATGTGCGCAAGTCCTGCGTACGATTCCGCGCTGTCCGGATTGTCTCTAGCCGCGTCTTGAAACGTCTCGATGATGCGATTCAATCCCTCGGGTGTATGAATGCTGGAATCCGCAAGCCCGCGCAGGTACGCGTCGTGCGAATTCATTCTTGCCAAATGGCTGGGAGCCGTCGGATCGCCCAGGATGGATTCCACTTGCGCGGTAATCTCGGACGCAACCTCGGATTCGATATTCAGCGCTTCCCCGGATCCGTAATCGAATTCCTTGGACCACCGCGGAGATTGATCTTCCGCCCGTACCAGTTGCGTGGTCACCCGCACGCGGGCTCCGTCCCTGCGGATACTTCCTTCCAGTATGTAGTCGGCGTGCAATTCGCGTCCAATTTCTTGCACACTCTTTTGCGCGTTCTTGTATTTCATCGCGGAGGTGCGCGCGATTACCGCGAACCGCTGGGAGTTCACTCGCCCCAATTGTGAAATGGTCTCTTCGGTCATCCCGTCGCTGAACGATTCCTGCGTCGCATCGCTGGTCATATTCTGGAACGGCAGCACCGCCAGGATTACATGCTCAGGCGCTGCGACCACGCTCGCCCGTGTGCGGTGAGCGTTCATGTAGTAGAACCCGCTGGCGACCGCCGCTATAGCCAGGCTTACCATCAGCCAGCGCATCTGGAACGGCTCCTCCTGAAGATTGTCTCCCTCCTGACTCGCAACCGCGGCCAACGTAGCGGGAGTATCAAAAACCTGAGCAGCTTCCTCGGTCACCGGCGCGATAAACCGGTACCCACGCCGCGGCACCGTCTCGATGTACCGGGGGAAATCCGCGTCGTCGTTCAATGCCGCGCGGATCTTCTTAACCGCCGTGTTTAGCGCGTGGTCGAAGTCCACGAAGGTGTCCTCCGGCCAGACGCGCTTGCGCAACTCCTCTCGGGTGATCAACTCGCCCGGGCGCTCCAACAGCGCAGCCAGCACTTGCAAAGGCTGCTCCTGGCACCGGATGCGCATCCCGTTCTTGCGCAGGACCCCCGCCTGGAGGTCCAGCTCATATACACCAAATCGCACTATGGTTTGATATGGGTTGGGTGTAGCCATGGTGACCCCTTGTCTATTGGACGAGCCCTGATGCAATAAAGTTTAGAAAATAACTCAAGATTTTTTTGTCTCGCTTATGTAAATTGCCTTCCAAGTGTCGTTTACGTGGTTACGAACAATCTATCCGCAAACCACTGTTAAATCCCCACCAGACGATTGACCTGCCTTGCCGGGCTGCTATTCCTGGCCGCAACGCGGCAGGAGCGCGCGGCCAAAGTGAGGTACTACAACCGTCTGTTAGCCGGGGTTCTGTTTGGGCTGGGCTTGCTGTTTCTGGCTGCCCCAGCCCGGTCGCGCTCCTCCTCCGATTCGCCCGACCATCCCGCGCCTCAAGTACCGCGAAAAACCGTACCTGTACGCATTTTTCGCGGGTTTCTGGTGGTTGTCGAGGGCCGTTTTGGCTCTATCCTGGAGCATCAGAACTTTGTGTTGGACACCGGTACATCCCCCAGCATCATCAACAAAGACCTTGCAGCCCCCCTGGATTTGGTCAAGTCTTCGGCGATTCTTGCTTCCGTGGGAAGGGATTCCAAGGCGCAGGCGGCCATTCTGCCTGAAATCGAGATTGGCTCCATCCAGGCGCACTCCCTGCCAATCCTCCTCAGCGATCTCTCTCAGTTGGAAAGCGATTTGGGTATTCCAATTGCCGGCATCATAGGCTTGGACGTGCTCTCCAGGGCCAGCTTCAGCCTCGATTACCAAAAGAAATCGATCCAATTTGGCAGGTTTACGCCGGGAGGCGTCACGGTTTCACTTCCGGAGGGTTCTGCCATCGCGCTTGCGGAGGTCAATTGCGGTGGAACTCCCAAGCGCATGGTGGTGGACACCGGTTCCGAGCAATTGGTGCTGCTCGGCAAGCAGCCTCCGCTTTCCGGAGTATTCCGAAACAACGGGACAACGGCGGCAAGCGTTGCGGATCGAGTGACCGTCCAGCAACTTCCGCCCATGGAGCTTGTGCTTGCCGGCAAAAAATTCTCTGCGGCAAAGGCCTACTGGGTGCCCGGAAGCGACGCCTCCGATTCCGATGGCTTGCTCGGTGTCCGCTCTCTCGGATTCCGCCGCCTCTCCTTCGACAGCGAGCACCGCACCATCCACCTCTCGCAGTAATCTTTACTCTTTGTACGGACTTCTGAGGCGGTCCGCTCAATTCGTGTCTAGCGCATACCTGAACGTTAAGGCTCCTACTATCCCCACTCTCCCGGGTGCCTGCGCCTTTCAGGGTGCGGTTTTTCTCCTGGGTTAAGTTCCGAACGCCACTCAAACTCAAGATAATCGAGGGATGCCCCACATCGTTTCACGCGAGGGGTGGGCTCTTACGATCTGCTTCCGCCAATTCTCCTCCTCATCTCCTTCCATGTTTACCACCCTCGCATCACTACTCTTGCTCACCCCATCTGCTAGAATACGAGCCAGATGAAACAGCAGCACCAAAGGTGCCCCGCATCACTTTGGATTTCCTGCGCTCTTTTGTTTCTATTCGCCGCAAACTCCCTTCCGGCACAAAACACCTCTCCTGCCACCGGCGCTCCACGCTCTAACCTGACCTCCAGCGGAATTTATTTGGTCTTTCCATTTGAAAGGGTCAGCACCACTCCTCGCCTGGAGTGGATCAGCGAAGGTCTGGAGGAACTCACTATCCAGCGACTTTCCGCCGCTCACCAACAGGTTTATTCTCATGCCGGACGTCTGAGCGAAATGGATCTCTACGGCATGCCCGGACTCGCCACCCTCAGCCGCGCCACCATGCTGCGCTTCGCACAGGAAATGGACGCCGACTTTGTGGTTTTCGGCAGCTTCACTTCCGACGGGAAAAACCTCACCATAGAGGCGCGAATTCTCCGCGTTAATCCCGTTGAACTGCTGCCCACCGTGCGAGTCAACGGTCCATTGGAGTCTCTCTTGGACCTCCACGCGCGCCTCACCTGGCTGTTGCTGGGCACCACCGATCGCAACTATCCGCTGAGCCTCGCGGAATTTTCCAAATTACTTCGCCCGTTGAATCCCACTGCATTCGAACAATATATTCGCGGGCTGATCGCCAACGAAGATGAGACCCGTATCCGCGATCTGAAGGAAGCGGCGCGCCTGGAACCCGATTGGCCGGAACCTGCCTACGCTCTCGGCGAGCTCTATTTCGTTCGCAGCGATTGCAACTCAGCTTTGCCTTGGTTCTCGCGCGTTCCGATCACCCACGACCGCAGCGCCGAAGCTCTCTTCTCCATTGGAGTTTGCCGTCTTCGCCTCGCACAACCGGATAAAGCCGAGGAACTTTTTTCCGCGCTCCAGGAAGGTCTCCGACGCAACATGGTCAGCGGCGCGGATGTGCCGGAGATTCTGAACAATCTTGCGCTGGCCCGCGCACGCCAGGGTAATCTCTCTGCCGCGCAAACCGCGCTGGCGCGTGCCAGCGACATTGATCCGAGTGAAGACGACTACCCGTTCAACCTCGGCCTCCTGTATCTGGCCCAGAAGGAATATCCTTCCGCGGTCACGCAATTTCGCGAAGCGGTGCATCGTGAGCCGGACAATCCCGAAGACGCTGCGTTTCTGATTTACGCCTTGGAAAAACAAGGAAGCAAAGATGTCGCTGCTCAGGAACGCGAGAATGCGGCCGCCGTCTTTGGACCGAGCGGGCTACCCGCTGTCAAAATCGATCCGCAAAGCGATGCGCTCGCCAAGCATCAGCGCGTCAAAAGAGAATTGGATACCACCACGCTTCGCCTGGAACTGCAAGGTTCCAGTCTGCAGACCGCCTCCAGCACCGACGCTGCGTCACCAAAAGACAACGCTGTTTCGCACGTTCGCCGCGGCCGCCAGGAACTCACTGCCGGGCGTGTCGACTCCGCGGAACGCGAATTTCAGGCAGCGATTGTTGCCGATCCCAAAAACGCCACCGCCCATCGCGAACTCGCGGACATCTATCGCCGCCGAGGAAAATTGGATGACGCAGTAAAAGAATTGCAGCTATCCCTCGCGGCCAGCGATTCCGCCGCTGCCCGCACCGCGCTCGCACGAGTGTACCTCGATCAGAAAAAGCCTGACCTGGCCCTCGCCGAAGTGCAGAAAGCCGTAAAGCTCGCGCCAAACTTTACCGAAGCGAAGGAACTCCTGGAGCACCTCGAAAAAACCAAGCAACCAGGAGGTGTCCAGTAATGGTTACAGGGAAGCTCTTCTCTTTAGGAGGCCGGGGCTTTAGCCGCGGTGTTGAGACTAGATACAAGCGGGCTTTAGCCGCTGAAGAAAGTTTGTTCCGTCGAGTTCCCATTTTCGATTCGATCAAGCACAAGAATGCGCTCCTTATTTCCTTTCTCGTTCCCCTTGTCCTTCTTCTCTTCACGCAATTCTCCTTGGCAACGCAAACCGCCAGCCCCGCCGCCGATCGCGCGCAACCTCTCGTACTCGAACTAAAACTGGACGGCGAAGTCGAGCCCATTCTGGCCACCTACATCGATGAGGGCCTCGCCGACGCCGCCACACGTCACGCCTCGCTCGTGCTCATCACCATGGACACGCCCGGTGGTCTAAGCGACTCGATGACCGATATCATTCATCACATTCTCGATTCCCCGGTCCCGGTCGCCGTCTACGTGGCTCCCGCCGGCGCCCGCGGCGCTTCCGCCGGCTTTCTGATCCTTCTTTCCGCGGACATCGCTGCCATGGCCTCCGGAACACGCACCGGCGCCGCTACTCCAATCTTTCTGCCCAACTTTTTCACCATGCCCATCGACGAGGTCTTGCGCAAGAAAATCAACAACGATGCCACCGCGTTCTTGCGCAGCTTTTCCGAAAAACGCAACCGCAATCCAAAGCTCGCCGAAACTGCCATTACCGAAGCCCGCGCGTTCACCGAAAAAGAAGCCCTGGATGGCCATCTCATCGACCTCATCAGCGATGACAAGGATGACTTGCTTCACAAACTCGACGGCCGTGAAATCTCCCGCTTCAACGGCAAAACGCAAAAGCTCGCCCTCGCCAACTACACGCGCCAGGAATTCGAGCTTTCCGCGCGCCAGAAATTTCTCGCCCGCATCGTCGAACCCGATGTGTTTTTCGTCCTCCTGCTCGTCGGAGTTCTCGGCTTGTACACCGAGTTCACCCATCCCGGCGTAGTCGCTCCCGGCGTGATCGGCGGCATCTGCTCCGTGCTGGCTTTATACGCCATGCATCTGCTGCCCATAAATTTTGCTGGCGTTCTGCTGATCCTTCTCGCGCTCACGCTCTTTATCCTGGAGGCCAAGTACACCAGCCACGGTGTGTTCCTCATTGGTGGCATCATCTCCATGTTACTCGGCGCCATGTTTTTGGTCCGTTCGCCACTGACTCCTGGCGGGGTGAGTACTGGCTTGGCCTTGTCGGTGACGCTGCCGTTCGCGTTCTTCACTGTTTTCCTGATGCGGCTGGTTCTAAAATCTCGCCGCTGGAAAAACATCACCGGCAAGGAAGAGTTGCTTGGCGCCGAGGGTATCGTCACCACTCCGATCCCAGCCGGTGGCGAAGGTATGATTCGTGTTCACGGCGAGCTTTGGAGCGCCAACGCAGCGCAACCGATTGCGCAAGGCTTACCGGTCAAAATTTTGCGTGTCGATGGACTGAAGCTTTTCGTCGAACCGCTGCAATCAAAAGTTTCTACAAATTAGCGAAAGTTACAGGAGGTGCGGGATGTTTCAATTCGTCGGACTTGGCGGGCTGGTGGTTATCTTCTTCTTCCTGATCTGGGTTTGGAATTCGCTGTACATCATTAAGGAGTGGGAGCGCGGCGTCGTTCTGCGTCTCGGCCGCCTGCTTCCAGAGGCCAAAAGTGCGGGGGTTAACTTTGTTGTTTGGCCCATCGAAACTCTCTATCGCATTTCGCTACGCCTGGAAACGCTGGACGTACCTCCGCAAGACATCATCACCCGCGACAACGTCTCCGTGAAGGTTAACGCGGTCTGTTATTTCCGCGTGGTCGACGCCAATCTCGCCCTCTCGCAGGTGCAGAACTATCAGTACGCGACTTCCCAGTTAGCCCAAACCACTTTGCGCAGCCTGGTCGGCCAATTTGAGCTGGACGAAATCCTTTCCCAGCGCGACAAAGTGAACGCCAAACTCCAGATTATCCTCGATCAGGATACCGAGCCCTGGGGCATCAAAGTCTCCAAAGTTGAAGTAAAACAAGTGGATATCCCCGAACAGATGCAGCGCGCTATCGCCAAGCAAGCCGAAGCCGAACGCGAGCGCCGCGCCAAGATTATTCACGCCGAAGGCGAGTTTGAAGCCTCGCAAAAACTTGCCGATGCCGCCAAAGTTCTGGAGACCCAGCCCACCGCGATCCAGTTGCGCTATCTCCAGACCCTTACCGAAATAGGTGTCGAGAAGAACACAACGATTGTGTTTCCGCTGCCGATCGATATCATTAGTAACTGGATGAAGATGATCGGGGGATCGTCTCGGTAAGTATGGCCTCTTCCTCAAGACGAAGTGCCGGTGATCGTGTGCTCGAAAGCAAGCATGTAATCGGCTTGTTTTTGTTGATGCTCGTTTTTTCCGGCATTTTTTTTACACTAGGTTACGTGATGGGACGCAATCAGTATGACGGGCAGGTGCGCGCATTCAGTTCTGCTTCCTCGGCGGAACCAATCCTGACGAAAAAGACGGAAGCGTCCGCGCAGAATTCTTCGCGAAAGAATACCGCGGTTGCCGTGCCTTCCAGCGAAATCGATCCGGCCTTGAAGAGTGATCCTTCCTGGGAATTTTCGGAAAACAACCAGCCCGCGAGATCAGAACCGCGCCTGGAAACGCCACCGAAGAATGTCGCGCCGCAACCGTCTGCCAAGACCGTCAGTCCTAAAACCAACGCACCGCAACCGGCTCCCGCTCCTTCTCCCGCTGCTTCTCCCGCTACTTCCCCGAAGCCCGGGAAAAATACCTTGAACGCGCCGTTGATTCCTTCTGGTGCCATCGTTTTGCAAGTGGCCGCGCTGGTCAAACAAGATGACGCCCTGGTTATCGCCGGCAACCTGCAGAAAAAACATTTTGCCGCGTACGTGCAAACGCCGCTGAAAGACAAGTTCTACCGTGTCCAAGTGGGGCCATTTAAGGACAAGAAGGCCGCGGACGCCGCGAAAAAAGGCCTCGAAAACGAGGGCTTCAAGGCGTTTTACGCGGTCCACTGATGTCGTCCAGAGCTTCCGAAATCCCCCGCCCATCGTTTCTAATTTCTGAAAACTCTCCGCTACTTCGATTCTTTTTCGCGATCATCAGCGGCGCACTTTTGACTCTCTCTTTTCGCGGGAGCCACCCCGGCATTTTTTCCTTCTTTTGCATCGCGCTGTTGCTCGTCAGCATCCTTCGCGCGCGCGCATGGGTGGCCTTTTTTTGCGGATTCTTCCACGGCCTGATCTTCGTGCTTACTTGTGTTTCCTGGATCGCCGATGTTCTCTCCATTCATGGCGGAATGTCCTTGGCCGCGGGGTGGGGCGTCTTACTTCTGATCGCGGCGGTCTGGGGCGCGTCGATCGGTATTTTTGCCTGGCTCGTTCAACGCTTATCTCTCATCAGTCTCAAACTCGCGCTTCTCGGCGCACCTTTCCTGTGGATCTCCACCGAGGTGCTGCGTGCCTATCTTCCGGAGATAAGTTTTCCCTGGGGCCTGCTCGGTTATCCAGCCGCTGGTAATCCCGCGCTAGTTCAACTCACCACCATCACCGGAATTTACGGACTTTCCTTTCTGGTGGTGTCTTTCAATGTTCTGGTTGTCTGGGCATTCGTCGATCCAGTCAGAAAACGCAAAGTAATTCTCGCTGGCGTAAGTATCTTCATACTTCTGGTCATGCTGATTGGCCCAAGGTTCGTGCCTCGCGCAGAGGCGCACCATGTTGCGCGAGTGGTGCAGCCCAATTTCCCGGAAATTAACCAGTACGTCGGCGACTGGTACGGTGATCACAGCTCCGATCTTGCCGAACTCGAGCAGCTCAGTCTGCGTGCCTCTCCGAATTCCCCGGCTCCGGATTTGCTCGTCTGGCCCGAAGTTCCCGCGCCATTTTCCTTTCAGGATCCACACTTTGGTCCGTACATCTCCAACCTCGCGCGCGAATTCCATAATCCGATGATCATGGGCGTTATCGACTGGAAACCACTCCCCGAAGGCGATCGTCATATCACTCGAACGGGACTTGTCCCTTACAACAGTGCGGCCATGCTCAATGCCGTCGGCCAACGCACATTTCTTTACGACAAGATTCATCTTGTACCTTTCGGCGAATACGAGCCCTTTCCACTGATCCATCAGGTGGTCGCCAGCGTCTCAGAAGAAGTCGGTGGTTTCCGCAAAGGAAAGGACCGCAGCGTCGGGCATTTTTCGGATGCCAACACCTTTTCCACGTTCATCTGTTACGAATCGATCTATCCGGGAGAAATTCGCGAATTCGCCAGAAATGGCGCGCAACTGCTCATCAACATTTCCAATGATGGCTGGTTCGGAAAGTCCGAAGCCGCGGAGCAGCATCTCCGCATGGCCCGTGTGCGCGCGGTCGAAAATCGCCGCTGGCTGCTGCGTGATACCAACAGCGGCATCACCGCATCCATTGATCCCTACGGAAATGTCACTCGCGTGATGCAGCGAGACACTCGCGATTCCGCGGACTTGCCCTACGATTTCCGCACCGACACCACGATTTATACGCGCACCGGAGACTTCTTCGCCTGGATGTGCGTCGGCGTTTCCGCTATTCTTACGATAGTGACTTTCCGAAAGGCGAAGGTAGCTGGGCGTTCCCAAAACAAAGATCGTTCTCAGGCTTCCCCTAAACAGGCATGATTCTCGAAGATTTGCAGCATCAGTACGAAGGATTGAAGCAGCGCATTGACACAGTGCGGAGCTATCTTTGACGTTCCGCAGAATCGCGCTCGCCTCGCCACTCTCGAAACCCGCATAGCCGACCCGGCTTTTTGGAACAATCAGGAAGAAGCGCAGGGAGTTTTGAAAGAGCGCAAACGCGCGGACGATCAGATTTCCGCGGACGAAAAGCTTGCCGCGCTTGCCAGCGACATCGAAACCTACATCGAACTGGCGAAATCCGAAAGCAACTCGGAACAGAAGGAAGAACTTCTCAAGGATCTCCATCGCGAACTCACCAACGGCGACACGCTGGTAAGCGAACTGGAAACCCGCACGCTGCTCTCCGGCGAGAACGATCATCTCAACGCCATCATGACCATCAAGCCCGGCGCTGGCGGCACCGAATCGCAGGACTGGGCATCCATCCTGTTTCGCATGTACCTGCGCTGGGCAGAACGCAAAGGCATGCACACGGAAATTCTGGATGAAACTCCCGGCGAAGAAGCCGGCATCAAAAACGCCACCATTCAATTCAGCGGGGAAAACGCCTATGGCCTGCTTACCAGCGAAACCGGCGTTCACCGCCTGGTGCGCATTTCTCCGTTCGATCAAGCCGCGCGCCGCCATACCTCCTTCGCTTCTGTTTTCGTGATTCCGGAAGTGGACGATCGAATCGAGATCGACATCAAGCCCGACGACTTGAAGCTGGACACCTTCCGCTCCGGCGGCAAGGGCGGGCAAAACGTCAACAAGGTGGAGACCGCCGTTCGCATCACGCATCTTCCCAGCGGCATCATCGTGGCTTGCCAGGCCGGGCGCAGCCAGCACAAGAATCGCGAAATGGCCATGAAGATGTTGCGCTCCAAGCTGTACGACCAGGAAATTCAGAAGCGCCGCGACGAAACCGACCGGCTGGACGAAAGCAAGTTGGAGATTTCCTTCGGCAGCCAGATTCGCTCGTACGTGATGCAGCCGTACCGCCTGATCAAGGATCACCGCACAAAGTTCAGCGTCGGCGATGTAGACCGCGTGCTGGACGGCGACCTCGACGGCTTCATCCGTTCCTACCTCCTCGCCAAAAAGACCAAAGGCAAACTCGTAGTCCAAGCCGACGAAGACGACGTGGAGGTTGCGTAAGACTTAGGTGTTGAAAGGGAAGGGAGCCCTCGCTCCATGGCGGATCTGCAGAACGTTCACAACGCGATTGCGTTCATCCAGCGCGAAAATGATTTGATAGGTGTTTGGTCTTGTTTCGAAGAATAGTTGGCGAACTTTTTGTGTTTTCGGGATTTGTCTACCGCGCTCGGGAAATCGCTCCAAACTGTAAATTGCGTTGGCCAATCCATTGAACCACGCGAAAGCCTTCGCCGAAGTTTCCGCTTCGATGAAGTCGTAGATGGACTCCATGTCTCGCGAAGCGCGTTCTGTCAGCCTAACGAGGTATGGCATGGCGCCGGCGGAAGGCCTCGAGGGCTTCGCGTGCCGGACGTACACGGCCCTTCTTTACATCCTCCAGGCCCTGGCGAATTCCCTCGCGCACGTCAACCTGCGCGGCGATATCGAGAAGGCGCTGATAAGCCTCGGCGTCTTGCACCACGGCCTCCGCCTTTCCATTGATGGTAAGGATCACGGGTTTCTTGGTCTTCTTCAGAACCTTCATGAATTTTGCAGGATTCCGGCGGAAGGTTGTAATCGCCTGAATGTCTTTCTTGATGTCTAGCATAGGGGCCTCGGAGCAATCATAGCACCCTTAAAGGTGCTAAATGGCGCGATCCGGCCTCGTGGTGACAGGAGGTGCTACACTGTGCCCCATGTCGCGGGAACGAGATGAAATCCCTTGCTCCAAGGGGCCACCCATTGGCAGTCGATCCTTGCGCTAAGAGTGCCTCCGGAGCGGAACCGGCCTTTCTTAACAGACCTGTGGATGCCCCGGCCTACCATGGCTTCCAAGTACTAAGAGACGTGGAGGTCGAGGGTTCGTTTTCGGAAAGATCACCGATTTTGAATCTGAACCGGCTAACGAGGGGGATGCGTTCGTCGTTGCTCCCGACAACAGTCGCGCCGGGCTGGTTTGGGAGGTTTCCGACAGAGAGCGCTTCGAGGAGGTTTTCCAGTCGATGCGGGGCGATGGGGTGTCTGGGAGGTTTCGTTTTTCATCCGATGTCCGATCGCGGAAATGTGAAGCGAAATCTCGAAGCAATATTGCCCCGATTAAAGCTAAAGTGGGAAGAGTGGAAGGCAAAGTAACACTCACATTGAAAAGCAAGACTTTGACCGGACGTCGTGGGAGCAAGAGCAAATTCGAAGTTCGGACTCGCCGATTATGCCTTCTCCGGTGTCCCAAGCGCCCATTTAATGCGCGAATTAGCCGTTCGCTGCTCGTCTTAACCCACGCAAAATCAGTGCGTTGATTCCCACCCTTTGCGGTGATAGCCTTTTAGAGTCCTAGTCTGCCCCGCCAGAGCAGGCCTTCGGGTGTGTGTTGCGCCGCCCCGAATAATATTGAGAGCGTATAGGAGAGATGTTTTGAACGAATCCAAGAGGAATTTCCTGTTTACATCCGAGTCCGTGACCGAAGGCCATCCGGACAAAATTGCCGACCAGATTTCCGACGCGGTGCTGGATGAAGTAATGCGTCAAGACCCCAAGGGCCGCGTAGCCTGCGAAACGCTGGTTACCACCGGCCTGGTAGTGGTGGCGGGCGAAATTACCACCACCGCGGTCATCGATTACGACGAATTGATTCGCAAGACGGTGCAAGGCGTCGGATACGATGACGCGCTATTCGGCTTTGACTCCACCACCTGCGCGGTGATGTGCACCATCAAGCGGCAGTCTCCGGACATCGCCATGGGCGTGGATACCGGCGGCGCCGGCGACCAGGGCCTGATGTTCGGCTTTGCCTGCGATGAGACGGAAGAATTGATGCCCATGCCCATCCAACTGGCCCACCGCCTGACGCAACGCCTCGCCGAAGTTCGCAAGAGCAAGAAAGTTAATTTCCTCCGTCCTGATGGAAAATCCCAAATCACCATTGAATACCGGGACGGGAAGCCTTTCCGCGTGGATTCCGTGGTTATTTCCACGCAACACAGCGACACCGTTCCGTACGAAGATCTACGCCACGCCATCATGGAGCATGTGATCAAGCCGATCGTTCCCGCGAACATGATGGATGCCAAGACAAAATTTCACATTAACCCGACGGGGCGCTTCGTAATCGGCGGGCCCATGGGCGACGCGGGTCTGACCGGCCGCAAAATTATCGTGGATACCTACGGCGGGTATAGCCGTCACGGTGGCGGCGCGTTCTCCGGCAAGGATCCATCGAAGGTAGACCGTTCCGCGTGCTACATGGCACGTTACATTGCCAAGAACATTGTTGCCGCTGGCCTGGCGAAGCGTGCGGAAGTGCAACTGGCGTACGCCATCGGCGTTGCCGAGCCCGTTTCCGTCATGGTCGATACCTTCGGCACCTCGACGATCCACGAAGAAAGAATCACCGAGATCGTTCGCGAGAATTTCTCGTTGACGCCGAAAGGAATCATCGAAGCGCTCGATCTGCGCAAGCCCGTTTACAAAGCTACCGCCGCCTATGGCCATTTCGGCCGCAGCGGCGCCGGCTTCACCTGGGAACGCACCGACCGCGCGGACGCATTGCGCAAGGCTGCCAACGCAAAAGTTCCGGCCGAAGCCGTTGCGCGCGGATAATTCAAGCCATTTGCAGCATCGCTAATTTTGGGAATTTTTTAGTAGCCGCAGGTCCTTCCCACCCGCGGTGGAATCAGAACCAAAGGAATCAAACGTCCGGGTAGTTCGAATCTAAAATCTCCAGGAGTACACGAATGGCTACAGCGGAACTGAAAAAAGGTGATGTGAAGGACATCGGTCTTGCCGACGCCGGCAAGCGAAAGATCGAATGGGCGGCGCAGCAGATGCCGGTGCTGCAGCACATTCGCAAACGCTTCATCAAGGAACAGCCGCTGAAGGGCATTCGCGTTTCCGCTTGTCTGCATGTGACCAGCGAAACCGCCAACCTGATGATCGCTTTGCGCGATGGCGGCGCGGACATTGTTCTGTGCGCCTCGAATCCGCTTTCCACACAGGATGAAGTGGCGTCTTCGCTGAATCGCGATTTCAATATTCCCACTTACGCCATCAAAGGCGAAGACAACGACACTTATTACGAGCACCTGAAGGTCGCGCTCGATCACAAGCCGCAATTCACCATGGACGATGGTTGCGACCTGGTGACCATGTTGCTGACCAAGCGCCCGGAACTGGTGCAACACGTTATCGCCGGAACGGAAGAGACCACCACCGGTGTGATTCGCCTGCGCGCCATGGCTAAAGATGGCACGCTGAAATATCCCATCGTCGCGGTAAACGACGCGATGACCAAGCACTTCTTCGACAACCGCTACGGCACCGGGCAATCCACGCTGGACGGCGTGATTCGCGCCACCAACGTGCTTATCGCCGGTCTCAAAGTGGTGATCGCCGGCTACGGCTGGTGTGGCCGCGGCGCTGCGATGCGCTCCAAGGGTTTGAGCGCCGATGTGATCGTTACCGAAATTG
>Ga0210394_10003241_pt1 | contig 20812 bp, 17 predicted proteins | sample IncBWC12MmetaG_FD_160121 | JGI IMG/M metagenome (GOLD analysis project Ga0210394, IMG submission 160121) | Forest soil microbial communities from Barre Woods Harvard Forest LTER site, Petersham, Massachusetts, United States - Inc-BW-C-12-M | ecosystem: Environmental > Terrestrial > Soil >...
CGGGGCGCTGTCGGTGCCGAGAAAGAAGGCCGGGTTCCCGGAGGTTGCGGCGCGGCGGAGCGCCTGGCGATGCTTTTCGCGCTTGGCAATCGGCAGGCAATAGAGATGCGGCCGGATGCCGCCGACGAAGAGGGCGTTGCGGTTGATGATCAGGTGATGCGCGGTGATCGTCGCCGCCAGATTGGGCCCGCCCGCGCCGACATAGGCGACAGCCTCCTCGGTCGTGACGTGCTCCAGGACGATGCGCAATTCGGGGAGGCGCCGGCGCAGCGTGGCGAGCACGCGCTCAATGAATACCGCCTCGCGGTCGAACACATCGATTTCCGGGTCGGTCACCTCGCCGTGGACGAGTAGCGGCATGCCAAGCGCCGCCATGCGTTCGAGCACCGGCATGACCCGGTCGATCGAGGTGACGCCCATCGCCGAATGGGTCGTCGCATGCGCCGGGTAGAGCTTGACGGCGGTGAAGACGCCCTCCTCATACCCGCGCGCGATCTCGTCGGCATCGCTCGTGTCGGTCAGGTAAGAGGTCATCAGCGGGGTGAAGTCGGCGCCTCTCGGCAAGGCCGCGACGATGCGCTCCCGATAGGCGCGCGCCGCGGCGACATCGCTGACCGGCGGCACCAGGTTGGGCATGACGATGGCGCGGGCGAACTGGCGTGCCGTGAAGCGGAGGACACTTCGCAGCATCGCCCTGTCGCGGAAATGGACGTGCCAATCGTCCGGTCGTCGGATGATGAGGGTGTCGGTCATGGCTATGCGGACGAGCTGCTTAATACCCACATCAGGATAGAGAGTGGCGCGGCGGCTTGCTATCGTCGGCGCCAGCAAATGGTGGAGGACCATGATGACCGGGTGCATCGTCGGGTGGGCGCATATGAAGTTTGGGAAGCACGACGGGCGCGACGTCGAATCGCTGATCGTCGAGGTGACAGAAGGTGCGCTCGCCGATGCGGGGGTTGCCGCGGCCGACATCGATTCGGTGTATCTCGGCACGATGAACGGCGGGTTTGTGAAGCAGGAGTTTCCCGCTTCGCTGGTGTTCCAGGCCGACCCGGCGTTTCGCTTCAAGCCGGCGACCCGGGTCGAGAACGCCTGCGCCACCGGCTCCGCGGCGATCCATATGGGGCTCAATACGATCGCCGCCGGAAAGGCGCGCCTCGTCCTCGTCGTCGGCGTCGAGAAGATGACCGAGGTCGGGGGCGCCGAAGTTAACGATCTCCTGCTGCGCGCCTCATACCGCAAGGAGGAAGACCAGATCGAGGGCGGCTTTGCCGGGATTTTCGGGCAGATCGCGCAGAAATATTTCCAGCGTTACGGCGACCAGTCGGACGCCTTGGCGCGGATCGCCGCAAAGAACCACAAGAACGGCGTCGCCAACCCGCTGGCCCAGATGCGCCGCGATTTGGGCTATGAATTCTGCCGCACGGTTTCCGAGAAGAACCCGATCGTCGCCGGACCGTTGAAGCGCACCGATTGCTCGCTGGTGTCGGACGGGGCGGCGGCGGTCGTGCTGGCCGACACGGCAACCGCGCTGTCCTTAAAAAAGGCCGTAGCCTTCCGCGCCGCCGAGCAGGTCAACGATTTCCTGCCGATGAGCCGGCGCGATATTCTTGCCTTCGACGGGCCGGCCCTGGCCTGGAAAAAAGCGCTTTCCGCCGCCAGGCTCAGCCTTGACGATCTCGACCTTGTTGAAACCCATGACTGCTTCACGATCGCCGAGCTGATCGAATACGAGGCGATGGGCCTCGCGCCCAAAGGCGATGGCGCGCGCGCCATCCTCGAGGGCTGGACCGAGAAGGACGGTCGGTTGCCGGTCAACCCGTCGGGCGGGCTCAAATCGAAGGGCCATCCGGTCGGCGCGACCGGCGTCTCGATGCATGTGCTGGCGTCGATGCAGGTCACCGGCCGCGCCGGCGACATGCAGATCCCGGGCGCCGCGCTCGCCGGCATTCTCAACATGGGCGGCGCGGCGGTCGCCAATTTCGTCAGCATTCTCGAACCTTTGCGCAGCTGATCGGTCTCGTTCGACCAGCGGCCCGCCGTCCCGGCGCGGGCGCAGCGGGGGTGGGGGGGATATGCCGGATATCATTATCGCCCGGCGGACGCTGCTGGCGCTCGCCGCCGGTATTGCATCGGGCATCTGGCCGACCCGCCCCGCCGGTGCCCAGCCGCAGGGTAAAGGGATGCCGCCGCACCCGCGCAGGCATCTCCGAATCGTGGCGCTCGATCCTGGGCATGGCGGGGTCGATCCCGGGGCCATCAGCCCGCACGGGATCTACGAAAAGAGCCTGACCCTCGCGACCGCAACCGAGCTCGCGCATCAGCTCGACTCGACCGGCCGCTATCAGACCGTGCTGACCCGACGCAGCGATCGCTTCGTGTCGCTGCGCGCGCGGGTCGCGCGGGCGCGGGCGGCCCATGCCGAATTGTTTCTGTCGATCCATGCCGATGCGCTGCCCGACAGCGCGATGCGCGGGCTGTCGGTCTACACCTTGTCGAACGAAGCTTCCGACCGCGATACCGCAGCCCTCGCCATTCGCGAGAACAAGGACGATTTCGTCGGCGGGGTTCACCTGAGGCGGCAGCCGCGCGAGATCGGCGCGATCCTCCTCGACCTGGCACGGCGGCAGACCAACAACCGGTCGCTGACCCTGGCCCGGATGATTGTCGAGGAGCTGGGCCGCGTCGTGCCGCTCCTTGAGACGCCGCATCGCGCCGCCGGATTTGCCGTGCTGACCGCGCCCGATATGCCCTCCACGCTGGTCGAGTTGGGCTGCCTCTCCAACCCCGGGGACGAACGATTGCTGCCGCAGCGCGCCCACCAGCAGCGCCTCGCGCACGGGCTGGCCCGCGCCATCGACGATTATTTTGCGGTCGTAACCGCTTCCTGAAGACTGTCATTGCGAGGAGCGCAGCAACGAAGCAATCTCGACAGATCGAGTCAAATTAGCGCGAGATTGCTTTGCCGCGCTCGCAATGACGCTGAAGCGGGAGACCCAGGAATGAGACTGGTTGAAGGGAAGCGCGAGCGCGGCGCCGCCGATGCGGCGGTTTGGCAGGCGCGGGTCGACCTCGCAGCGGCGCATCGCCTCGCAGTCAGCCACGGCCTCAGCGAGGGCATCTTCAACCACTTTACCCTGGCGGTGCCGGGAAAGGACGATCGCTATTATCAGATCCCGTTCGGTCTGCATTGGTCGGAGGTGACGGCGAGCTGTTTGATGGAGGTCGCCTATGACGGCGCGGTCTTGAGCGGGGAGGGCGAAGTCGAGCGCTCGGCCTTCTGCATCCACGCGCCGATCCATCGCCTTATTCCGCAACACGCCTGCGTGCTGCATACCCACATGCCGTTCGCCAGCGCACTCGCCCGTCTCGCCGAGCCGCGGCTTTTAGGCATCGGCCAGACCGAGATCGGGTTTCTCGACACCATCGCCTATGACGACGAATACGCCGGCATCGCGTTCGATCCGGCCGAAGGCGAGCGGCTGGCGCGGGTCTTAGGCCCGGAATGCTCGGTGCTGGTGATGGCCAATCATGGGGTCATTGCGTGCGGCGGGACGGTCGCCGAGGCCTATGATCGCCTCTATTATTTCGAGCGCGCCTGCCAGGTGCAGCTCTATGCGATGTGGACCGGGCGCCCATTGAAGGAAGTGCCGTCGCATATCGTGGCACGCACCTTGCGGCAAGCCGCATCGTCGCCGGTCTATGGCGATAAGCCGGCCTCAGAACACCATTTCGCCGCGCTGAAGCGGCTGCTCGACCGTAGCGAGCCGGATTACGCCGACTGACGGTCGGCACAGCCGGGGATTGTTCCGGAGATCGCGATTGGCAAGACGCCGGGAGTGCGCCGGCACCTCGGCAATGCTATATCCTTTGACAGGAACAACCATGGGCCGACGGCGAACCGGCTTGGCGGCAGGAAGGTGGCGAGATGACCAATCCGCTGAGGACGCTTCAGGAATATGGGCAATCGGTGTGGCTCGACTTCGTCAGTCGCGACTTGTTGAAGAGCGGCGAGCTCGGCCGGCTGATCGCCGAGGACGGGCTCAGGGGCGTCACCTCGAACCCGTCGATCTTCGAGAAGGCGATCGGGCACGGCGACGATTATGACGAGCTGATCGCCGCCGCCGAGGCGGCGGGTGATCTCGACCCGGGCGCGCTCTTCGAGGATCTGGCGATCCGCGACATCCAGGAAGGCGCCGACGCTCTCAACGTGGTCTATGAGCAGACGCAGCGCCGCGACGGCTACATCTCGATCGAGGTTTCGCCCTATCTGGCGATGCAGACCCACGAGACGATCGAGGAGGCGCGGCGGCTCTGGCATAACGTCGGGCGCCGCAATCTGATGGTGAAAGTTCCCGGCACCGGACCCGGGCTGCCGGCGATCCGCACGCTGATCGGCGAGGGCATCAACGTCAACATCACGCTTTTGTTTTCGCAGAAGGTCTATGCCGCGGTCGCCGATGCCTACATCTCCGGCCTCGAGGACCTGGTCGCCAAGGGCGGCGACCCGCACAAGGTGGCGAGCGTCGCGAGCTTCTTCGTCAGCCGCATCGATACGCTGGTTGACGAGGCGCTCGACAAGCGGATCGCCGCCGTCGCGGACCCCGCCGAGAAACAGCGGCTCGCCGCCCTCAAGGGCAAGGTGGCGATCGCCAATGCCAAGCTCGCCTATCGGCTCTATCAAGAGCTCTTCAGCGACGAGCGCTGGCAGCGTCTGGCGCAATCGGGCGCGCAGACGCAACGCTTGTTGTGGGCCAGCACCGGAACCAAGAACAAGGCGTACAGCGACGTCCTTTATGTCGAGGAGCTGATTGGGCAGAACACCGTCAACACGATCCCGCCGGCGACGATGGACGCGTTTCGCGACCACGGCCGGGTGCGCGCGAGCCTTGACGAGGACGTTGCCGGTGCCGAGGCGGTCATGACGGCACTGCCCGGCGCCGGTGTCTCGATCGACGCGATCACCGCGCGGCTGGTCGAAGACGGGGTGCGCCTCTTCGCCGACGCCGCCGACCAGCTTTACGCGGCGGTCCAGAAAAAACGCCGCGCGGTCCTCGGTAGCAAACTCAACGCGATGAGCTACAAGCTGCCCAAGGAGTTGGGGGATGCGGTCGAGGCGGCACTCGAAGAGTGGCGCAGCGGCGGCAAGGTCCGGCGCCTGTGGGCGGGGGACGCCTCGCTGTGGACCGAGACCGATGAAGGCCAGTGGCTCGGGTGGCTCACGGTTGTCGATGGCCAATTGAAGGCGGCGGCCCATCTGGAGGGGTTCGCGGCCGAGGTCAAGCGCGCCGGGTTTACCGACATCCTGCTGCTCGGCATGGGCGGATCGAGCCTCGGCCCCGAGGTGCTGGCACAAAGCTTCGGCAATCGGCCGGGCTTCCCGCGATTGCAGATCGTCGATTCGACCGACCCGGCGCAGATCCGGCGGATCGAAAGCTCGATCGACCTGAAGCGGACGCTGTTCATCCAGTCGAGCAAATCAGGCAGCACGCTCGAACCCAACATCTTCAAGCAATATTTCTTCGAGCGCGCCAAGGCGGCCCTGGGCGAGGTAGAAGCGGCGACGCACTTCGTCGCGATCACCGACCCCGGATCGTCGGTCGAGAAAAAGGCGCGCGCCGAAGGTTTCCGCCGCGTCTTTCACGGCTTGCCGACGATCGGCGGACGCTATTCGGTATTGTCGGATTTCGGCATGGTGCCGGCGGCAGCGATCGGCATCGAGACCGGCGACTTTCTTGAACGGGCGGCCGAGATGGTGCGCTCCTGCACCGCGAGCGCGCCGCCCATTGAGAACCCTGGGGTCATTCTCGGCGCGATCCTTGGCGTCGCGGCGCGCCACGGCCGCGATAAGCTGACGATCATCACCTCGCCCGGAATTGCCTCGCTCGGCGCCTGGCTGGAGCAGCTCCTTGCCGAATCGACCGGGAAACTCGGCCGTGGAATCGTCCCGGTCGATTCCGAGCCGGTTGGTGCGCCGGCGGTCTATGGCGCCGACCGTCTGTTCGCTTATCTGCGCCTTACCTCCGATCAGGATGGCGCGAAGGAAGCGCAGGTGGCCGCGCTCGAAGCCGCGGGGCACCCGGTGGTGCTCATCACCCTCTCGGAGGCGATGCAGATCGGTCAGGAATTCTTCCGATGGGAGATGGCGACCGCGGTTGCCGGCGCGATCCTCGGCATCAACCCGTTCGACCAGCCCGATGTCGAGGCGCAGAAGGTCAAGACGCGCGAATTGACCACGGAATATGAGAAATCGGGCGCGCTGCCGCCGGAGACGCCATCTTTTGTCGCCGACGGGATCGCCCTCTTCGCCGATTCCTCGAACGCGGCGGCGCTCAAATCCGGGGCGACGAGCCTCTCCGGCGTCTTGAAGGCGCACCTCCGCCGGGCCGGCGCCGGCGATTACGTGGCGCTGCTCGCCTATATCGACCGCAATCCGGCCCATAGCGAGGCATTGCAGCGGATGCGCCAGATGATCCGCGATCACCTGCGAACCGCCACCTGCCTCGGCTTTGGGCCGCGCTTTCTGCACTCCACCGGGCAGGTCTATAAGGGTGGCCCCAATAGCGGGGTGATTTTGCAGATCACCTGCGAGGATGCTGCCGATGTCGCCGTGCCGGGACAGGCTTACAGCTTTGGCGTCGTGAAGGCGGCGCAGGCGCGCGGTGATTTCGACGTGTTGGCCGAACGTGGCCGGCGGCTCCTGCGCGTGCATCTGTCGGCCGATCTCGATGCCGGGCTGACGCTGCTCGCCCAGGCAATAGAAGAAGCGCTCAAATGATTTGCGGTTTCCGCCCCCACCGGACGCCGAACTGAGATCGGAGATCTAGCCATGCAACTCGGGATGATCGGCCTCGGCCGGATGGGCGGCAACATCGTACGGCGGCTGATGCATGCCGGCCACCACTGCGTCGTCTACGACAAAAGCGCCGACGCGGTGCACGGTCTGGCGGGTGAAGGAGCCGCGCCCAGCCGGGATCTCGCCGATTTCGTGCGCCAACTCGATAAGCCGCGCGCGGTCTGGGTCATGCTTCCGGCCGGTGCGATCACCCATGGCACGATCGTCGAGCTGTCGGACCTCCTCGAGCCCGCCGACATCCTGATCGATGGCGGCAACTCGAATTTTCAGGACGATGTCCGCCACGCCGAGATGTTGAACGCGAAGCGGATCCGCTATCTCGATGTCGGCACCAGCGGAGGCGTCTGGGGCCTGGAGCGCGGCTATTGCATGATGATCGGCGGCGACAAGGATGCCGCCGATCATCTCGACCCGATCTTCGCCGCGCTGGCGCCCGGGATCGGCTCGATCGAGCGGACACCGGGGAGGGCAGGGCGCGACCCGCGGGTCGAGCAGGGCTATCTTTACTGCGGGCCGGCCGGCGCCGGGCATTTCGTCAAGATGGTGCACAATGGCATCGAATACGGCCTGATGCAGGCCTACGCCGAGGGGTTCGACATCCTGCGCAACGTCAACTCGCCGGCGGTGCCGGAAAACCGGCGCTACAAGCTCGACGTCGCCGACATCGCCGAGGTCTGGCGGCGCGGCAGCGTGGTTTCGTCCTGGCTCTTGGACCTGACCTCGATCGCGCTCGCCGAAGATGTCAACCTCAGCGAGTTCTCCGGATACGTCGAGGATTCGGGGGAGGGTCGCTGGACGATCCAGGCGGCGATCGAAGAGGCGGTTCCGGCCGAGGTGTTGTCCGCTGCGCTCTATACCCGCTTTCGTTCGCGTCAGGATCACACCTTCGCCGAACGCATCCTGTCGGCGATGCGCAAGCAGTTTGGCGGACACCAGGAGCCGCCGAAAGGATAGCGACGGGCAATGGATACGCAGCTCGATCCTGCCGCCGGCCGCGCGCCGCGCCCGGCAAAGGCGCCGCCCTGCGCGATCGTGATTTTCGGCGCCAGCGGCGATCTGACGAAACGGCTGCTGATGCCGGCACTCTATAATCTGGCCAAAGCAGGCCGGCTATCCGACAAGTTTGCGCTGATCGGTGTCGACCGCTCGGAGAAATCGCACGAGGATTTTCGCGAAGAGCTCGCCGACGGGGTGCGCCGCTTTGTCTCCGACACGGCGACCGCATCGGTTGCCGAGCCGTTCGATGCAAAAACCTGGGATTTCCTCGCCGCACGCATGACCCATGTCGACGGCAACGTGACCGAGCCCGAGCTCTACCGCCGCCTTGGCGAGGCACTCGAGGTGCTCAAGAAGGAGCACGGTACCGGCGGCAATGTGATCTTTTATCTCGCGGTGGCGAGCTCGCTATTCGGCACCGTCGTCGACGGGCTGGCAGCATCTGGACTCACCAAAGAAGCAGACGGGAGCTGGCGCCGTGTCATCATCGAAAAGCCGTTCGGGACCGATCTCGCATCCGCCCGGGCGCTCGATGCCAACATTCTCCGAGTGCTCTCCGAATCGCAGATCTACCGGATGGACCATTTCCTCGGCAAGGAGACGGTCCAGAACATCATGGTGCTGCGTTTCGCCAACGGCATTTTCGAGCCATTGTGGAACCGCGACCATATCGATCATGTCCAGATCACTGTCGCCGAGACCGTCGGGGTCGAGCGTCGTGCCTCCTTTTACGAAGCGACCGGCGCGTTGCGCGACATGGTCCCCAACCACGTCTTTCAGCTGTTGAGCCTGACGGCGATGGAGCCGCCCAATTCGTTCGCCGCCGATGCCGTGCGCACCGAGAAAGATAAGGTCCTCGAAGCCGTGGTGCCGCTCGACCTCGACGAAGTGCGACGCCGCGTCGTGCGCGGCCAATATGCCGCCGGGTCGGTTCGCGGGCGCCCGGTGAAGGCCTATCGCGAAGAGGAAGGGGTGGCAGCCGACAGCACAGCGGAGACCTATGTCGCGATGCAGCTCGCCATCGACAATTGGCGCTGGGCCGACGTGCCGTTCTATCTGCGGACCGGCAAATCGCTGGCCCGCAGAACCACCGAGATCGCGATCCAGTTCAAGCGGGTGCCGTTTGCCCTGTTTCGCGATACCCCGGTCGACATCCTCACCCCGAATGTCCTCGTATTGCAGATCCAGCCCGATGAAGGAATATCGCTGCAATTCGGCGCGAAAAAGCCCGGGCCGGAGATCCAGCTCGGTGGGGTGCGTATGGATTTCCGCTATCGTGACTATTTCAACAGCGAGCCAAGCACCGGCTACGAAACGCTCGTCTATGATTGCATGATCGGCGACCCGATGCTGTTCCAGCGTAAGGACAGCGTCGAAGCCGGCTGGGCGGTCGTCCAGCCGATCCTTGATTTATGGCACGATGACAAGAGCGTGCCGCTTGAATTCTACCCCGCCGGCAGCGCCGGGCCGGATGCTGCCGAACAGCTCTTGTGGCGCAGCGGCCGCAAGTGGCGGCCGGTCGGCTGACTTGGATGAACACGCCCGTGATCGTCGCACCGTCGATCCTCGCGGCCGATTTCGCGCGGCTCGGCGAGGAAGTGCGCGCCGCCGTTGCGGGTGGCGCCGATTGGATCCACGTTGACGTGATGGACGGGCGCTTCGTGCCGAACCTGACGATCGGCCCGGTGGTGGTCGAAGCCGTGCGCCGGGTCACCTCGAAACCGCTCGACGTGCATCTGATGATCGTCGAGCCGGAGCGCTATCTCGATGAGTTTGCCCGCGCTGGGGCCGATCACATCCTGGTGCATTGCGAGCCCAGCGCGACCGTGCATCTCCATCGTACGCTGTCGCACATTCGCGATCTCGGCAAGATCGCCGGCACGGTGCTGAACCCGGCAACGCCGCTGGCGCAGATCGAGGAGGTCCTCGACCTCGTTGGCATCATTCTGGTGATGACCGTCAACCCGGGCTTCGGGGGCCAGAAGTTCCTGGCGTCGATGCTGCCGAAAATCCGTGCTCTGAGGCGGTTGTGCGACGAGCGCGGGGTCGATCCGGTCATCGAGGTCGATGGCGGGCTGAGCGGCGAGAATGCCTGGCAGGCGATCGATGCCGGCGCCACCGCCATCGTCGCCGGCTCGGCGGTATTCGGCACCGCTGACTATGCCGCGGCGATTGCGGCGATCCGACATTCGGCGCCGCCCCAGGCCCTCCAGGCTCATTGAGTCGCGCGGGATGAACCTCGATCGCGATCACCTGAAGCGCGCCGCCGCCCAACGCGCGGTAGAATTCGTCGAGAACGGGATGATCGTCGGTCTCGGAACGGGCTCGACTGCCGGCTTCGTCATCGAGCAACTGGCCTCGCGCGTCGCCCGCGGGCTCGCCGTCGTTGCCATTCCAACTTCCGAGCACACCGCTGGTTTGGCACGCCGGCTCGGCATTCCGCTCGCCAGCTTCGCCGAATATCGCCGGATCGACCTCGCGATCGATGGCGCCGACGAGGTGCAGCGCTCGACCCTTGATCTGATCAAGGGCCACGGCGGCGCGCTATTGCGCGAGAAGATCGTGGCGGCGGCGAGCCGACGCTTTGTCGTCGTCGTCGATCAGGAAAAGCTCGTCGACCGGCTCGGTGAGCACATGCCGGTTCCAGTCGAAGTGACGCAATTCGGCTGGCAGGCCACCGCGGCGGCGCTTGAGAAGCTGGGCGCCGGAGCCGAGCTGCGGCAGGCCGGCGGCGAGCCCTTTGTGACCGATGGCGGCAATTTCATTATCGACTGCCATTTCGGTCCGATCGATGACCCGCAGCGTACCGAGCGGCTGACCAAGATGACGGTCGGGGTCGTCGAAAGCGGCCTCTTCATCGGGCGCAGCTCGGCTGTGATCGTCGCCACGGATAGCGGCACGGACATCATGACTGGAACCGGAGGGAAGGTCGCATGAGGCGGGTCTCGCTCGTCATCACCGATGTCGACGGCACGTTGGTGACGCATGACAAGGTGCTGACCGCGCGCGCCATCGCGGCGGTGCAGCGGTTGCATGACAACGGCATCGGCTTTTCGATCTGCAGCAGCCGGCCGCCCTTTGGGCTGCGCATGATGATCGAGCCGCTGCGCCTCGCGCTGCCGTTTGGCGGCTACAATGCCGGGGCCATCGTCGAGCCGGATCTCAGCGTCGTCGAAGAAAAGCTGATCCCGCCCGATGCCGCCCGGGAAGCGGTGGCGATGTTTCAAGGGCACGGCATCGATTGCTGGGTGTTTGTCGGTAATCAATGGCTGATCGCCAACCCGACCGGCGATCACGTCGATCGCGAGATCCATACGATCCAGACCCCGCCGACAATTGTGTCGGCCTTTGAGGAGTCGCATTTCGCGGCGGTCGGCAAGATCGTCGGCCCCAGCAAGGACCATGATCGCGTCGCGCTGGTCACCGAGCTGATGCAGAGGGCGCTGGCCGGTCGCGCGAGCGCGGCCCGCTCGCAGCCCTATTATTGCGATGTGATCCCGCCCGGCATCGACAAGGGCCGGCTCGTTGAATTGCTGGCGGGGCGCCTCGCGGTGCCGCAGTCGGAAATCCTCGTGCTCGGCGATATGGAGAACGACCTCGAAATGTTCCGCAAGGCCGGGTTTGCCGTCGCCATGGGCAATGCGACGGACGAGGTCAAGCGCGCCGCGCAGGCGACGACGTTGTCGAATGAGGAAGACGGCTTCGCCGCGGCGATCGAACGCTACGTCTTCGGCGGCTGAGCCGAGCCCAGAACGAAGAGGCCGCCCAAGGGCGGCCTCTCGTCAGGAAGCAGCGAATATCGCCTAGTTGCCGCCGCCCTGCTGAACGGGGGTCGGCGGGATCGAGGAGCCGATCATGGTCGGCTCATACTGGTCGAAGCTCGCCATGCACTGGTCGTGCAGTTGCGCGTCGTTGATCCGCCCACATTCCTTGCGCATGCGTGCCTGCCGGAAGGCCCAGTTGGTCTCCAGCAGCTGATCGTAGCGGGCGCTTTGGATGACGTTTCGCCGCGCCGACCAGTCGCCGAAATCGCCCCGGCTGGCCTGCGGGCCGTTGGTCACGACCTGTGGGTTGGCATATTGTGCGTGCGCCGACGGCATCGCCCCCAATGCCAATACGCATCCGGCCGCGAAGGCCAAGCTTGTCACTGTCTTGTTCACCATGACCGGGGACTCCCTTTCTAGGATGGTCAGATGTTAGAACAAGGCACGGCTGTTCGCGGTTCCCGCGAGGGCGCAATGTTCTGCCCTCACGCCTCCAGCGGCAGAGGGTCAGCCAGGCCGCGTCGCCGGCATGCCGCCACAAGCGTGTTGCGCAAGAGGCAGGCGATCGTCATCGGTCCGACCCCGCCCGGCACCGGGGTGATCGCCCCGGCGACGCGGCGCGCGGCGTCGAAATCAACATCGCCGACGAGCGGCGACCGGCGACCCGCGACCGCGATCCGATTGATCCCGACATCGATCACCGTGGCGCCCGGCTTTATCCAATCGGCGGTGACGGCTGCCGGCTCCCCGATCGCCGCCACCAGGATGTCGGCGCGCCGGCAGATCGCCGCGGGGTCGCGGGTTTTCGAGTGCGTCACCGTGACCGTGCAGTCGGCGGCGAGCAGTAGCGCCGCGACCGGCCGGCCGACGATCTGGGAGCGGCCGACCACGACCGCCTCGGCCCCCGACAGGTTCTCGTGCACGCTGCGCAATAAGAGCATAACGCCTTGCGGGGTGCACGGGACGAGGCCGGGATCGCCGCGCCATAAACGCCCGACGTTCATCGGGTGAAAGCCGTCGACGTCTTTGGCAGGATCGAGCGCGGCCATCACCTGCGGCATGTCGATAGCCTGCGGCAGCGGCAGCTGGACGAGGATACCGTCGACCCGGTCGTCGCCATTGAGCCGGGCGACCAGATCGAGGATCGCCGATACGCCGCAATCGCCCGGCAGGCGGTGTTCGAACGAGGCGATCCCGGCCTCGGCGCAGGCGCGCGCCTTATTTCGAACATAGAGCTGGCTTGCCGGATCGTCGCCGACCAGGATCGCGGCAAGACCGGCGGTGATCCGGTGGCGTTCGCGCAAGACCCCCGCCGCTGCAGCGACGCGTTGCCGCAGGTCGGCGGCAATCGCCTTGCCGTCGATGACCCTCGCCTCGGTCACCGCTAGCCGCTCGGTCGATCAACGCGCATCTATTGCGTCGCCTCATGCAGATACGCCAAGAGGTCGGCGATTTGCTTGTCGTCCTTGATGCCGGGAAACGCCATCTTGCCGCTCGGGACCACATCTTTCGGATCGCGCAGGTATTTTGTCAGCGTGTCGTCGTCCCACACGATCCCCGAACTCTTCATCGCCTCCGAATAGGTGAAATCGTCGGCGCTCCCGGCTTTCCGGCCGAATATTCCGTGCAGACTGGGGCCGACCATATTTTTGCCGGCCTCGAGCGCGTGACATATCTTGCATCTGTTGAAAATCGTCTGGCCGGCCGCGATGTCGGCCGCTTCGCCTGGCATGGGCATGAGGAGCAGGAGGAGCGCGAGGGTCAGGATCGTCGTCTGTCGAGGCATGAAGTTTCCTCGTATGAGTGTGGGCCGATCATGCGACAAGGTCGGGCGACAGGCGAGCGCGACGACATGATATGAGATGGTAATGACCGCCCTCTATCACTGCCCGGCCTGCGGCGCCACCATACCGGCGGACCGGCCGACCTGGCGTTGCGCCTGCGGTAGCCATTTGAATCTGGCTCCCGGTCGCGGCCTCACCCGCGCAGAGATCGCCGCCAGTGACGCCTCGCTCTGGCGCTATAGAAGCGCGCTTGCGCTTCGCCACAAGCCGCGCGTCTCGCTCGGCGAGGGCTGGACCCCGCTGGTCGAGCGCAGCTGGGATGGCGTCTCGGTGCGCTTCAAGCTCGAATCGCAAATGCCGACCGGCTCGTTCAAGGACCGCGGCGCCGCTGTGATGCTGAATCACCTGATCGAGGTCGGGGTCGGCCCGATCCATGAAGATTCCTCGGGCAATGCCGGTTCCTCGATCGCCACCTACGCGGCAGCGGCCGGAATTCCGTGCCGGATCTATGTGCCCTCGACGGCGCCGCGCGGCAAGGTCGTGCAGATCGCCGCCTCGGGCGCCGAAATCCGCGTCATTCCGGGCACCCGCCAGGCCGTCACCGAGGCGGCGCTCGCGGCGGTCGCGACAAGCTTTTACGCCAGCCACAACTGGCAGCCGTTCTTTATCGAAGGGACCAAGACCCTCGCCTACGAGCTATGGGAGCAGCTCGGCTTCTCCGTCCCCGACAACATCCTCGTGCCCACCGGTTACGGCAGCAACATTCTCGGCCTCGAGCGCGGCTTCGACGAATTGGAACGGCGCGGCGAGATCACGCGCCGGCCACGGCTCTATGCCGTGCAGGCCGCGAATTGTGCCGCCTTGGCCGCTTCCTGGGCGGCGGGCGCCGAGGGTTATGTGGCGTTTACGCCGGCGGCTACCGTCGCCGACGGCATCGCCACGGTAAAGCCGGTGCGCACCGCAGAGGTGCTGAGAGCGCTCCGCCGTTCGAAGGGCGGCGTCGTTGCCGTGCCGGAAGTCGAGATCGCTCCAGCGCTGAGCGCGCTCGGCCGTCTCGGCCTCTTCGTCGAGCCGACCGCGGCGACCGGAGCCGCGGCCCTGTCCCGCTTGTTGCGCGACGGCACAATCCGGCCCGGCGAGACGACGGTCGTCGTGCTGACCGGCCACGGCCTCAAGGCGACCGACAAGATCGCCGAGCTGCTCGGGGTGTAAACAGAAAGCCCCCTCACCCCATCCCCCCCGGGGGAGAGGGATGGGGTGAGGGGGCGGGCTCGCACCGTTCATCGCCCCCAGTCACCCTCACCCTCCCATCGCTTCGCGACGGACCCCTCCCTCTCCCGCGGTGCGGGAGAGGGGTTTAAGCCGGCACCGCGGCGAGGTCGAAGGCGGCGGCCATCAGCGCGCGGGTGTAGGGATGCTCGGGCGCGTTCAAAACCTGGTCGGCGGTGCCCTCTTCGACGATCTGGCCGTCCTTCATCACCAGGATCTCGTGTGCCATGGCGCGCACCACCCTCAAATCGTGGCTGATGAAGAGGTAAGCGAGGCCATAGCGCGCCTGCAACTCGCGCAGGAGTTCGACGATCTGCGCCTGCACCGACATGTCGAGCGCGGAGGTTGGCTCGTCGAGCACGATAAAGCGTGGCTGCAAGACGAGGGCGCGGGCGATCGCGACCCTCTGGCGCTGACCGCCGGAGAATTCATGCGGGTAGCGGTCGGCCGCGGCGGGATCGAGCCCGACTTCTGCAAGCGTTGTCTCGATCAGTCGCCGCTCTTCGGCGTCGCTCTCCGCCAGGCGATGGACGCGCAGCCCCTCGCCGACGATCTGGGCGATCGAGAGACGCGGCGAGAGGCTCGAATAAGGGTCCTGGAACACCGCCTGCATCTCGCGCCGAAGCGGCCGCAGGCGTTTCTGGCGCTCGTGCGCGATATCCTGCCCGGCAAAGCGGATCCCGCCCTCGGCATCGAGCAGGCGCAGGAGCGCGAGGCCGAGTGTCGTCTTCCCCGACCCGCTTTCGCCAACAACGCCCAAGGTCGTGCCCTCGCGCACCCTGAGGGAGACGCCGTCGACCGCCTTCACATAACCCTTGATCCGCTGGAAAAGGCCGCGCCGGATCGGAAACCACACCCGGAGCCGCTCGCCCTCAACCAGCACCGGGGCGGCTGGATCGGCCGGAGCCACCCGGCCTTTCGGCTCGGCCGCGAGGAGCCGGCGCGTATAGGGATGGGTCGGCCGGGCAAAAATCTCTTGGGTGGCCCCGCTTTCGACGATCTGGCCCTCGGTCATCACACAGACCCGCTCGGCCATATGGCGCACGATCGCCAGATCGTGGGTAATGAGGAGGAGGGCCATGCCGAGGCGGTCCTTCAATTCGCGCATCAGATCGAGGATCTGCGCCTGGATCGTCACATCGAGCGCGGTCGTCGGCTCGTCGGCGATGAGGATGTCGGGTTCGTTGGCGATCGCCATCGCGATCATGACCCGTTGGCGCTGGCCGCCGGAGAGCTGGTGCGGATAGGCATCGAGGCGGTTCTCGGCGTCGCGCAGGCCAACCAGGCGCAAGAGTTCGATGGTCCGGGTTCGCGCCGCTGCCGGGGCCATGTGCTTGTGGATGAGGAGCGTCTCGGCGACCTGTTTCTCCAACGTGTGCAATGGGTTGAGCGAAGTCATCGGCTCCTGGAAGACCATCGCGATGCGATTGCCGCGCATCTCGCGCAGCCGCGCCGGAGCGGCGCCGACCATCTCTTCCCCGGCAAAACGGACGCTGCTTTCGGCGGTATGGACGGCGGCGGGGTAGGGCAGCAGCTGCAAGACCGACAGCGCCGTCACCGATTTGCCCGAGCCGCTCTCGCCGACCAGCGCCAGCGTCTCGCCGCGATCGAGCGTGAAGGAAATGCGTTTTACCGCTTCGACCGGCGGCGCACCGCGCCAACCCGCGAAGGTGACGCTGAGGTCGCGGACTTCGAGGAGGCTCACGGGGTCACCTTGCGCGGATCGAAGGCATCGCGCACCGCTTCCCCGATGAAAATCAAGAGGCTCAGCATGATCGCCAGCACGAGAAAGGCGGTAATCCCGAGCCACGGCGCCTGCAGATTGGCCTTGCCTTGCGCCAAGAGTTCGCCGAGCGATGCCGACCCCGGCGGGAGGCCGAACCCGAGAAAATCGAGCGAGGTCAGCGTGGTGATCGAGCCGTTGAGGATGAACGGCAGAAAGGTGATCGTCGCTACCGTCGCATTCGGCAGGACATGGCGGACGATGATGACGGGGTCGGAGACGCCAAGCGCGCGCGCGGCGCGGATGTAATCGAAATTGCGCGCGCGCAGAAACTCGGCCCGCACCACGCCAACCAGGCTGGTCCACGAGAACAGCAGCATCAGCCCCAACAGCCACCAGAAATTGGGCTCCACAAAGGTGGCGAGGATGATCAAGAGGTAGAGCACCGGCAGGCCGTCCCAGATCTCGATGAAGCGTTGCAAGCCGAGATCGACCGTTCCGCCGAAATAGCCCTGAACGGCGCCTGCGGCGACCCCGACGACCGAGGAAAACAGTGTGAGCGCGAGGCCGAACAATACCGAGATGCGAAAGCCATAGATGAGGCGCGCCAGCACATCGCGGCCCTGGTCGTCGGTGCCGAGCCAGTCGATGCCCGAGGGCGCGGCGGGGAAGGGGCCCGGTGCATCGGTGATCGTGCGATAGCTGAAGGGGATCAGCGGCCAGACGATCCAGCCCTTGGCGGTGATCAGCCGGACGACCGTGGGATCGCGATAATCGGTTTCGCTCGGGAAATCGCCGCCGAAGGTGGTCTCCGGGTAGTCGTGCACAACCGGGAGGTAAAGGCTGCCCGCGTAGCTGACCAGCAGCGGGCGGTCATTGGCGAGGAATTCGGCAAAAAGGCTGGTCCCGAAGAACAACAGGAAGATCCACAAGGACCAGAAACCGCGCCGGTTGGCGCGGAAATTGTCGAGACGGCGCCGGGTCAATGGCGTAATCCGGCGGCCGAAAAACACCTCGCCCGGCGCGCCCGCGGTAGTCACAATCCCCGCCGCGCCGTCGCGTTGCGGCACTGCGGCGGCGCTCACTTCGTCGGGCTGCGGCAGGTCATTCATCTATGCCGCTGCTGTCCGCCGGCCGTACCCAACGTCGCCCCTCACCCTCCCGCCGCTGCGCGGCGGGTCCCTCCCTCTCCCGCTCGCAGGGAGAGGGTTGGGGTGAGGGGCTGGCCGCAACCATTGAGGCGGTTGACCTAATTCACAACCCGCCTTACCCGATCCGCTGCCGCAGCCGCTCGACCTTGGGCCGGGCGCCGGCCCGCCTTCCGCCGAGATGCTCGGCGACCAGGATCTCGGCGATCTGCACCGCATTCAATGCGGCGCCCTTGCGCAGATTGTCGGCGACGATCCACAGATTGAGCCCGTGCGGCACGGTCGGATCGCGGCGGATCCGGCTGACGTAGACGGCATCTTCGCCCGCGGCTTCGGCCGGGGTCACGTAGCCCTCGTCGGCGCGGTGATCGAGGACGATGATCCCGGGCGCGTCCTGCAGCGCCGCGCGCGCCGCGGCTTCGCTGATGGGCCGCTCGAATTCGACATTGACCGCCTCGGCGTGGCCGATGAACACCGGCACCCTGACGCAGGTCGCGGTGACGGCGATGTCCGGGTCGAGGATCTTCCTAGTCTCGACCGCCATCTTCCACTCTTCCTTGGTCGACCCGTCATTCATGAAGACGTCGATATGAGGAATGACGTTGAACGCGATCTGCTTGGTCAGCTGCTCCGGCTTCACTGGATCGTTGACATAGATCGCGCGGGTCTGGCTGAACAATTCGTCCATCGCGCCGCGGCCGGCGCCCGATACCGACTGATAGGTGGCGACGACGATCCGCTTGATGCGCGCCAAATCGTGCAGCGGCTTCAGCGCCACCACCATCTGGATCGTCGAGCAATTCGGATTGGCGATGATGCCGCGCTTTTGGTACTGCGCGATCGCCTCGGGATTGACCTCCGGCACGACCAGCGGCACGTCGGGCTCCATGCGGAAGCAGGAGGTGTTGTCGATGACGATCGCCCCGGCCTTTGCCGCGCGCGGCGCAAACACCGCCGACACCTTGCTGCCGGGCGACGACAAGACGATGTCGATGCCCTTGAAGTTGAAGGTATCGAGCGCCTGGACCTGGAGGATGTCGTCGTCTCCGAACGAGACATCCTTGCCGACCGATCGGGAGGAGGCGAGCGCGACGACATCGTCGGCCGGGAAATTGCGCTCGGCGAGGGTGGTCAGAAATTCGCGTCCGACATTGCCCGTCGCGCCGACCACCGCTACGTTGAAGCCCATCTGTGAATTCCCCAGGTGGAGTCGGGTTGGGATTGAGGTTCGGTCTGACTTACGATGCCGCCCGGCGCATTACAAGCCGCCGGTCGTCGTGCCGGCCGCTTTATGCTGGTGAATCGAGAGGCAAGCATGGCGACAGTCCCGCTGATCGACGAGAGCCAAGCGAGCGCGCAGGTTCGCGCCGTGTTCGAGGACATTCGCGCGACCCGCAAGGTCGACTGGATCAACAATTTCTGGAAGGCGCTGGCGAACCATCCGCCGACCTTGCGGCGCATCTGGCAGGGTTTGAAGGAGGTGATGGCGCCGGGGGCGCTCGACCCCTTGACCAAGGAATTGATCTATCTCGCGGTCAGCATCAATAACGGCTGCGTCTACTGCACCGCCTCGCACGGCGCGGCAGCCAAAGGCCTCGGCATGAACGAGGAGATGCTGGGCGAGCTGATCGCCGTCGTCGGCATGGCCAATCAAACCAACCGGCTGGCCGACGGGTATCGCGTTCCGGTGGACGCGAGGTTCGAAAATCTGTTCTGATGGAGAAGCATCCCGCCGGCGCAGAGGTCGCATTCCCGACCGAGGCGACAGGCTGTTGGAAAATTGTCGGAGGATCCAATGAATAACCCGTTCAACCGCGAGGCCGAGAACCTCGGCAATGTCACCGCGCTCGAGCACGTCAATGTCGAGATCCCCGATCAGGGGCTGGCGAGCGATTTCTATCTGATGGGGCTTGGGTTTACCCGTGACCCCTATCTCTTCCCGGGCACCAACAACATGTGGGTCAATGTCGGCAAGAACCAGTTCCACCTGCCGTCCGGGCCGCCGTTGGTGTTCCGCGGCCATATCGGCGTCGTCTCGCCCGACCGCGAGGCCCTGCTCAACCGCTTGACCGGCGTCAAGAAGCAGCTCGCCGACACCAAATTCAAGTTCAAGGAGCATAACGACTACGTCGAGGCAATGTGCCCGTGGGGCAACAAGATCCGGCTCTACAGCCCCGACGAGGAGCGCTTCGGCAAGATCAATCTCGGCATTCCCTATGTCGAGTTCACCGTGCCGGAAGGGACCGCCAAGGGCATCGCGCGCTTCTATAGGAAGGTGCTCGGCGCCATCACCTCGATCGAGAAGAACGGCGACGGCAAGGCCGCGCATGTCAAGGTCGGCCCGCATCAGGAGTTGGTCTTCCGCGAGACCGACAAAAAGCTGCCCGAGTTCGACGGTCATCACCTGCAGGTCTATGTCGAGGATTTCGGCCGGCCGCACGAAAAGCTGAAGAAGCTCGACCTGATCACCGAGGAGAGCGACCGCTGCCAATACCGTTTCGAGGACATCGTCGACCTCGACACCGGCAAGGTCTTGTTCACGCTCGAGCATGAAATCCGCAGCATGACTCACCCGCTCTATGCCCGGCCGCTGGTCAACAGGAACCCGGCCCAGACCAACCGCAACTACATCTTGGGCGGCGATGCGTGGGTCTCTACGCTGCCGGACACGGTCGGCCCGAGCGGGGCGGCGCCCGATCCATTGAAGGCGCACAAAGCCCCGACGCTGGCCAAGCTCAAGGCCCTGCGGATGCAGCAGGCGATGTAGCTGAAAACCTCTCCCCGCATCGCTCCCTCCCTAACCCTCCCCCGCTTGCGGGGGAGGGTTAGGGACGGGGCGGGAGAGGGGCTTTGAGCGGGAGCCGACCATGCCAGGCTTGCTCGACGGCCGTATCGCGCTGGTCACCGGCGCCGGATCGGGGATTGGCGAAGCGATTGCGCTGGCGATGGCTGCGGCCGGCGCGCGCATCGTCTCGGTCGATATCAATGTCGGCGCCGCGGTGCGCATCGCCAAAGCAGTCGGGGGCGACGCCGTGGGCCTCGCTTGCGACGTCACCGACCGGCCGTCCTGCGACGCGCTTGCCACGGTGGTTCGGCGCGACATCGGGGCGATTAGGGTTCTCGTCAACAATGCCGGCATCATCCGCCGCGGCCAGGTCACCGACCCTAATGCGCGGCGCGACTGGGACGACACGCTCGCGGTCAATCTCGACGGCCCCTACAACATGGTGACCGCGTTCTTGGGTCAGCTGCGCGAGACCAAGGGCGCC